>Ga0209988_10001418_pt1 | contig 15554 bp, 13 predicted proteins | sample N075metaG_FD_183115 | JGI IMG/M metagenome (GOLD analysis project Ga0209988, IMG submission 183115) | Deep subsurface microbial communities from Kermadec Trench to uncover new lineages of life (NeLLi) - N075 metaG (SPAdes) (version 2) | ecosystem: Environmental > Aquatic > Marine > Ocean trench... | reverse complement strand
ACCCGCTTCTTTGGACAAAACCGCTCATGGACCGAAGGGCTTTCAATTGCGCCGTTTGCGATTTTCGGAGGCTTGGCTTTCACCGTGCCTTACACTTTGACCGGAGTCTTTCTCGGACCTGAGTTTCCCACTTTGCTCGGTGCTTTAACGGGGCTGGCAATTGTTACAATAGCCGCTCGTAAGAACTTTTTGCTGCCAAAAGACAGTTGGGATTTTGCACCTCCCGGGACCTGGGAGAAAGATTGGACCGGCGAACTCAAAGTTAAGCTCGATAGCGAAAACCACAAATCAGTTTCAATATGGTTAGCCTGGGCGCCCTACATTCTGGTCGCTTTTTTGCTGGTTTTAAGCCGCCTGCCTCAGCTGCCAATTGGCGGTATTTTGAAAACCGTAAACTTGCAATGGCAGGATGTTCTGGGAACAGGAATCACAGCTTCCTCGCAGCCATTTTACTTGCCCGGTACCATTCTTATTATTTCAGCTATCGTGACTTTTTTCCTGCACCGAATGACAACAGCAGAATTAAAAGCAGCTGTCAAAGATTCGGGAAAAATTCTATTGGGCGCGGGCTTTGTATTGATTTTTACCGTTCCGATGGTTCGGATTTATATCAACTCCGGCACCAACGACCTGGGACTAGCGAGCATGCCGGTCGCCATGGCAGCCTGGGTGGCGGACGCAGTCGGAGGTGTTTGGCCGTTCTTTGCTCCTGTGATTGGCTGCATCGGTGCTTTTATAGCCGGCAGCAACACGGTGAGTAACTTGATGTTCAGTCTTTTTCAATATAGCGTTGCCAAAAGCCTGTCTATCTCCGGTGCATTTGTGGTTGCTCTGCAATCCGTGGGCGCCGCTGCCGGAAATATGGTAGCGATTCACAACGTTGTAGCCGCTTCCGCAACCGTGGGGCTGCTCGGCCAGGAAGGCCCGGTGCTAAGAAAAACCATCTTGCCCACAATCTATTACCTAGTCATTGTCGGTATTCTGGGCCTGGTTGGTATTTATGTTTTGGAAATTTCCGACCCTCTCATGGGTTCTCAAATTCCCAATTAGGGCATGATTAATTTTGGCAATCTAATTGTGAAACGAGCTCTTTGTTTGCGCTGATTAAATGCTCGATCGATTTGTCCGAAATAGTTACGTCGCTTTCAAACGGCTGAATAAAACTCAGCAGACCAAATATTTGAGTTAGCTTGTAATTAATGCCCAGATAGTAAAAAGTGGCCAGACGCGACTCGACAGCAACGTTTGCCGGTATATGGTTTTCGATTATCTTTCGCTCATGGTCGGAAATTTTCCGATGGGAGGAATAGAGGAGGGTATTGGTTTCTTGACTATATTTGACTTGCAGCATCAAGTCACTGTTCGCGTAATAAAATACTCCGGTCATAGGTACCTGTTCTATTTTTGGTTGCGATTTTTTTGAATGATGGCTTACCTAACACAAACAATGTGCCACTATTTTTTAAAGTTACTTGAAAAGCCAACCATAATAAATACATAATTTTACGGGTGCGCAGCAATGGTGTCTGTTGTCGAATCCTGTGTGTTTTTTTGATTCAATTGCATCGGATGAGGCATTATTGCCATAAGTCTTTGAAAGCTTTGAATGAAGAAGCGCCTTTTGAAAATCACCAAAAAGGTATTTTCACCTCATTGATCTCCTGGCCTTTCGCGCTTGGCTTTTGGCAATTAGCTTTAGGGGTTAATAAAATTCAATTCGTTAGAATGGTTATTATAAACCAGCCAGCTGGTAAAATGATATTCACGAGGTAAATTCAAAAAAATAAAATACCAATGGCCAATGGCGAAACGCGCATTTTTAGGTTTGAGAAAGTTGTTTTAATCCACCAACTTTACTATAAAAATTAACCGAACATGGGTCACTTTTAACAAACCAGCAGATAAAAAATGAAAAAAAAAGAAAAGCCCCCAAAAGCCGACAAAAAATCCCTGGCGACGCTAAAACATGCTCTCAAAACCATTGTCTGGCCCAGGAGAAAACTTTTGCTGGTCGGCCTGGTTTTGATAATTATCAACCGTGTGGCCGGAATGGCGTTGCCCGGTGCGACCAAATTTTTAATCGATGATGTGATTGCCAATGGGGATACTTCGCTGCTTAAGCTGTTGTTAGGCGGCGTTTTAGGTGCTCTGGTAATCCAGACCGTGACTTCCTACGCACTAACCCGTTTACTCAGCGTTGAAGCCCAGCATTTGATCTCCATCCTTCGCAGTAAGGTTCAGAAACATATTATCTATCTTCCCGTGCGCTTTTTTGACAATACCAAGTCAGGCGAGCTGGTCTCGCGCATCATGTCCGATGTCGAAGGCGTGCGAAATTTGGTGGGCACCGGGTTGGTACAGCTCTTTGGCGGCATCTTAACTGCCATCATAGCGTTCTTCATTTTGATTCAACTCAATGCGTCTTTGACACTTTACACACTTGCACCCCTTGTGCTGTTTGGACTGATTTCTTTGAAGGCTTTTGGCTACATAAGACCGGTTTTCCGCGAGCGTGGGAAAATCAATGCAGACGTGACCGGCCGCTTGACCGAGTCGCTTGGCGGCATCCGGGTGATCAAAGGATTTAATGCCGAAAAGCATGAGATCAGCATCTTTGAAAAAGGCGTTCACCGAATTTTTGAAAACGTAAAAAAATCATTGACCGTTACCAGTTTAATCACCGCCATCGGCACGCTGCTGATAGGGTCCGCTACCGTTGGCCTCATGTGGATAGGCGGTTTCATGATAATCGAGGGTAACATGACGGTGGGTGATCTTTTTGCGTTTATCGCCTTCCTGGCCTTTCTGATTGCACCGTTTGTGCAAATGGGCAACATAGGCAGTCAGATTACCGAATCGCTGGCGGGCCTGGATCGCACGGAAGAAATTCTCAGAGAAGCTCCGGAAAGCGACGACAAATTAAGAATAAACAATCTGAATAATTTCCTGGGGAACGTATCCTTTAAAGATGTCACTTTTTCTTATGATGACGGCAACAAAGTCCTCAAAAATATCACCTTCGAGGCGCCGGCCGGAAGCGTGACCGCCCTTGTCGGCAGCTCGGGCTCCGGTAAAACTACCATTGCCGGACTGGCCGCATCTTTTCTCACGCCGGATCAGGGCACCGTTCTGGTGGACGGAATTGATCTTGCCACTGTGACCCTCGACAGCTACCGCTCACGGCTTGGAGTCGTTTTGCAAGACGACTTTCTCTATGAAGGCACCATTCGCGAAAACATCCTCTTTGCAAAACCGGAAGCCACAGAATCTGAGATTTTAGACGCGGTTGAGGCTGCTCATGTCAAAGAATTTACCGATAGATTTGACGATGGCCTCGACACCCTCATCGGCGAGCGCGGCGTCAAACTCTCCGGCGGTCAACGCCAGCGCGTTGCCATTGCCCGGGCGCTTTTAGCCAACCCCAAAATCCTCATCCTCGACGAAGCCACTTCCAATCTCGACACCGAAAGCGAGCTTTACATTCAGGAGAGTTTAGGCCGTTTGTTGAAAGGGCGAACCACTTTTGTGATCGCGCATCGTTTAAGCACGATTCGCAAGGCTGACCAAATTCTCGTCATTGAAGACGGCGAAATTGCCGAGCGCGGCACACACGATGAGCTGATTAAGAAAGAAGGACGGTATTATCAGCTCTATACTTATCAGGCGCGGATTTAAACTCGAGTGTTTCCCCCTGACATTTTTTGAATAGCCTGATAACTTAATTTAGAACTCACCTCAATAACTCTTGGGTGGATGCGGATTAGAAGAACGTTTGGCAATATGAAAAAACAAGAATGGCAAGATATAGGAATAAGAAATGTTCACAAAAATGCCTATCATAGAAAACTCAGTTACCTATCTGGAGGAAAAGTGACTCTTGTTCCTTGTAGGAATTTGGTACCTAGTGTGTATGGCTAATTCACGGCCAACTGCCTGACGTGTGCGCGGATGAATCGTGGGGCACAACTGCAACCCAGTTCATAGCGACCCGTATAACACGGTTCTTTGTTTTTTTTGCATTTTGTTGATTGTGCACCATCGATTCAATCCGCTTGTTAATCCGTCGCGAAAGGGACTGAAGTGCATTTATGCGATGGGCGTTTGCAGCTAGTCTGCTTTCGCATCCGTGCACACGTTGGCTGGACGGTTAATTTCGGTCGTTCCTCGGCCGCAAAGTGGATCTACTATTTGCTTGCGATGTTTTTTCCTCTTGGTTGTATTTTAACTCTGTTTTTTTACTCTACTTATGATGCAAGCAACTCATTGATGGCCCTTTATTTTTCAATCCTGGAATTTAACCCGACAATGATCCTGTTTTGGGAATTAGCAATGCTTTCAATATAACAACGTGATTGGCCATGAGAAAACTATCTACGATGTTCACATTTATCGCGCTCTTAGTTACCATTCAAGTTTTAGCCCAGGAACTTGAGTCAAAGTCCAACTTTCATGAATTAACACCCTCTGCTGAGACTATTGTCTGGGGCTATTATTCGGCTGATACGGAACCGGTACTACGTATCAAAATCCGGCGATCTAAGATACACACATTAATTTCAAATACCCCAGGCAGACTCGAAGCGATGGGTATTGAACCCGACCAAATTGAACCGGAACTTAGAAATATTCAAAATGTCCGGAATCGGGGTCCCGGACCGCACATTCTAACCGGACCCATCTTTTGTTGAGGATGCTGAGCCTGGAGACGTGTTAGAAGTTCGTATCCAGTCAATAGAGCTGCCAATTTCATATGGCTACAACTTAATAGCAAGAAACGGCTTTCTTTCGGATGAAATCTTTGTACGAGGCGCAAGGATCATCAAATTAAACAGAGAGAAAGGGGTTGCCCACTTTGCTCATGGAATCGAAATTCCGCTACGACCATTTTCCGGGAGTATGGGCGTGGCGCCGCCCAAAGAGGCTGGACGAATCAGCAGTGCACCGCCCTGGATCCATGCTGGTAATCTGGACAATAAAGAATTAGTTGCAGGCACAACCTTATTTATCCCGATCCATGTTAAAGGGGCTCTTTTTCAGGTTGGAGACGGTCATGCCGCACACGGTAACGGCGAGGTAGATTTGACAGCGATTGAGACCTCCTTGATTGGGGTCTTTCAGTTTATTGTGCACGAGGATATGAGCCTGACCTGGCCTCGTGTGGAAACCCGAACGCATGTCATCACAATGGGAATGGATAGAAACCTTACCACAGCAACCAAAATCGCAGTTCGAGAGATGATAAGCTATCTTGAGTCGGCACAAAATCTGTCCCAGGAAGAGGCCTACAGGCTTACCGGTATAGCCGTTGATTTAAGCATCACTCAACTAGTCGATGGTAACAAAGGCGTTCATGCTATGCTGCCTAAGGAAATATTCGTTTCGAATAAAAAGCATTGAAAACTTACTTCAAATATCTAACGCAGGTGGATGCCAACGTTAGCGCACAGGCAAAAAATTGAAAAATACCATGTAGTTTTATAGTCGTTCTTTGATAAAACTCAGTACCTGACAGAAAAATCAGTGCGTCCCACAAAACCGTTTCACTTCTTTTTAGCCTTGGTTTTGTTTTAAGGATTCCTTGCCTTCCTGCGATAGTCACCTCCCTTATCAAATATAATCTTCACGACCAACAACTGCCTTGCTTTCAACTCTTTTTGCTTTCTCCCATAAAACCGATTGTTTGTTTCTGATAAAACGAATAAAACCAATAAGTGCGGCGAAGTTCATCATCGAAAAATAGTAGGGTGCAAACAGTAATTTTACTCGTAACTTCTTCTTTTTGAGATGCCAACCCAAAATGGACAGCAGATAAAACATCGACTGCGCAACAAACAAAAACGTATAATTGCCACCGATTTTCAGCATTAATATACAGTTGATTGGAAGAAGCGCCAGCAGAACGAAAGGATTGACTACCCAGCGCAAGACCCGATGCGAAAAATATTGGAAACTGAGAATCCCGTATCTAAAAGGATTGAGCAACTCTTTGAGTCGAAGCACCGATTGAAAGCCGCCCGCACAAATTCGAACTTTTCGCGTGAATTCTTCTTTCATTGAAAAACATGGCTCTTCGATGGCATAGGCATTTGGTTCATACATTACCCGATACCCTTTTTGAGCAATGCGCAGAGAGATAATAAAATCGTCAAGAATGGTGTCGGCATCCACTGCATTGAATAGGTCGGTGCGGATGGAAAATATCTCGCCGGCGGCTCCGACGACAGAATAGAGATCCGAATCCAGTTTCTTAAGAAAAGATTCGTATTTCCAATACAGTCCTTCGCCCGCGCCGCTTGCGCTATCTTTTGCAGTCTGCTTTATCCTCTTTTCACCCGCCACAGCGCCAACCTTTGGATTTTGGTAGTGTTTCGTTATTTCCCAAATAGCTGACTTATTCAACAGGGTATTGGCGTCAGAGAATACCACAATCGGTGTTTGCACATGGCGCATGGCGCGATTGATCGCGGCAATTTTGCCTTGCCGTTTGTCCTGATGCAATACTTCGATGCCATCAAATCGCTTCAGCAAATCAGGGGTGCCGTCATCAGAGCCGTCGGTTACAAACATGACCTGCAGTTTGTTTTCAGGATATTCCAGGGCAAGGGTATTCTGCACTTTCTCGGAGATACAATCTATTTCATTATAAGCAGCGATGAGTATGGTTGCATTGGGAAGTGATCCCTGCTTTATCAAATTGGGTCTTTCTTTTTTCCGGTTGAAAAGGTTGCGCACTCTCAGAATGCCGTATACAATCATTCCATATCCAACGTAAGAATAGAAAAGCAGAGCAATGCTAATCCAAAAAATCGTTTCTATATAATTCATCAAATGCCGTTTCTCACCTTTTTCTGATTATTTTTTTTATCGTTTGATAGCATTTAAACAGCCGTTCATGTTTCGTTATATCCAAAACTGTTTTTAAATCTCTCCCTTTACTTCCGATCCAAATACCGCCCCACATTATCTGACAACTTCTATGATCATCCGAAAACAAGACTGCGTTTTTAAAGGACTGAAATGGTTCATGATAATACTTCCGATTCGCATCATGAAGCACAACAACTCCATCATCATTAATTATCTCAAGCGCTTTTTTTAAACACTCTCTTCTGGCTCGCCCATCAATGAAAATAAAATCAAATTTACCCAGTTTAGTCGGGTATTCCAGATATTGTTTTAAATCTTCATAAGCGCCATCATTCTCAGGATCGGTCCAGGGAAAATGATCTGGCGAGATGTGAATAATCTCTACCTTCGGATTCTTGTTGATTCGCCTGATCAAATTAGCCCATTCTTCATTATGCTCAACCGCATACCATTCAGCAGTGTTTTTAAGTCTATTCGGGAAATGGAGTGTGCTGTAACCTGCTCCCCATTCCAAAACCTTCTCCGGCTGCAGCTTCTCCAAAACCTCTGAAATGAGATCCAGTTCTTTGTATTCCATCCAGGGTTTATCTCGTTTGGTTAATGGCAATTGTTCAACAACTATATCGCGAAGCTCCCGGTATAATTGATGAAATAGAGTTAGTATGAGTATGGCATAACTTTTACTGCTCATCAGGCCATGTTTAATTCGTCCCATTTTATATATTCCCATTTTATCTGGTTTTTACTCAAATATATTCTTTAAATCTCTTTATCTCTTTCCATGCTCGGCTGACAAATGCCTTAACCAGTCCGCCATTGGTAAATAGGCGACGGGAGTCAGTCCACACGCGAGCGTCATCTTCATGAAGCACTGTGATACCTCCTTTTTGTGCCAGGTGAAACGTTAGACGGCCATCGGAACCGCGCTTCATAGCCGGATCAAACCCGCCAACTTCCAGCGCCCAATCTCTTCTGAAACCGAGGCTGGCCGCCATGGCATTCAGGTGTAATTTTTTACGACCGCGAATTTTGAAACTGATTTCCGCGAACCATTCGTATATCGCGATAGAAATACGGGACGAGTTTTTCGGCGGAATAAATGAGTGCCTGCCGTAAACCACGGCCACATCAGGCTGCTCTAAAGATTGAACCAGTGTTTCCACCCAGTTTTCAGGATACAGTGAGTCTCCATCCGCACAAAGAATGTATTTCCCTCTGGCTTTTTCCAAACCCGCCTGTCTCGCCCAAGGAATGCCCTGTCTTGGTTCAAAAAACGATTGCACACCACAGCGGTCTAAGACAGCCTGGGTGCCGTCCGTTGAATTATTATTCACAACAATCACTTCAAAGGAATAGTCTGTCTTTTGGGCGGCCAGGGAGGATAATGTCCGGGCAATATTTTTTTCTTCATTCCAAACGGGAATAACGATGGAAGCTATGGAATTGTTTGAATTCAATTTTTTCATTCCAAATACAATTGTGGAAACGACACTATTTGATAATTCATCCGCATTTTCATATTCAAACTGATGCTTATTAACCCAGGACGGAACACGGAACTGAAGCATGACTCATCTCCATTTTAGATACTTTTTTGATTGAATGTCTCTATTCCGGAATCCTGCAATAATTCCTTTACAGTAGGCCATTACTAAATCAATTCTTTTTTTCGAAAGAAATCGAATGAGATTTATTGACAAAGAAACCCCTAGTAGATAATGTATAAAAAACAAGTGCTGCCAAAACCCGGTGTGAATTCGACTCAGGTAAATTCGATTGCGGTTCATCAAAAACACACGTAATGGGTTGTCCTTTTTAACGGTCATGGATTCTTTATGCAGTACTAATGATTTCGGCATGAAATAAATTGAATATCCCAACTTTCTGATAGAGAGGCTCCAATCGATTTCTTCGTAGTATGCAAAGAAATGCTCATTCAACAAACCGACTTTTTCCACGACGCAGCGCTTTACCAGAAGTGCGGCGCCGTGTAATAGCGTTGTTTCAACAGCCTCACCAAAGCGCCCGTCATCTTTTTGCATCCAGCCACGCCAACTTATCCGCCCACGGGTAAGATCAATTTTCCCACCGCCGGCATATTGAATCGTGTCCGGGTGATCATAATAAACGATCTTTGGACTTACGGCGCCGATTTCGGTATCGGACTCTGCCAGGTGAATCATCGGATCTATAAAATCAGGCGCTACTTCAGTATCATTGTTGAGCAGAAGGAAGTAATTGCCAGTAGCGGCAAGCATGCCTGCATTGTTGCCACCCGTGTACCCCAAATTTCTTCCATTTTCGATTATTCGAATTTCAGGAAACTCAGCCCGAAGCCGTTCCACTGAGCCATCACAAGAGCCGTTATCGACCACAATAATTTCTGTGTTAGGATAGCTTATCTGATTTAGAGATTTCAAACAGCTCGCAGTCAGTGCTGCCTGCATCCAATTCACCAAAATGATAGATACTTTCGGCAGCCTGTTTTCAATCATCTTGTTTACTGTGTATTTCACCCCTTCTTCCCGATAACCATCATGGCATTCCCAAAAAAATTGTGTGAAAGCAGGTTGTCACACAAGACCATCGCTTTTAGAAGTGGCAAAAACAGCAGTTGTAATACCGGATTTACTTTTTTTGTGAGGAAGCCGATTTCCCAGGCAAGTCGTGCAGTTAATCCGTCACTGTAAGAAGCGTGAATAACTTCAAATCCCGCGTCAATCATACGCAGGCGTAACTCGTCTAACTTGTAAATCTGTCCCACGTGCTCGCGTTCCAGCCATTGTTCATGCTGTTTAAAGAAGCGGGCAGGTAAGATTGTCCTCTGAATCTTGCTAGGCATTTTGACCAAGAAAATGCCGCCTGAGTTCAAGCGCTGGTAGCTTTCACGGAAAGGCATTTCTCCGGGAAGAATATGCTCAAAAACATCGATGCTGTAAATAAAATCAAAGTGTTCGGCTTTCGAGTGGTTATCAATTTTGCCGAGAAAAGTGATCACGTTTCTTATGTTCATTGCTTGTCTTGTTTGGGAAATCGTTTCAATAGCTTGCGGCGAAATATCGAGCGCTGTAATATTGGCCTGCTTCCAAGCGTTTGCTAGCATAAAAGTATATTCACCCTGCCCGCAGCCGAGATCCAAAATATTCTTAAATTCCTGCAAAGGGAGTTTACGAATCGCTTTCAGAAAAACTTTTGCTCGCGCATAGTTACCAATATTAGTGTAGCCAAAAATGGTGTAAATTATTTTTGATAATCTTGGAAAATTCCGCATTTTTTTGCTGGAAATGGTTTGCGAATAGCCGAATCTAAATTTTGTTAAATGGCTAGGACTAGCCGATTTGTAAACTGATGCAAAGCTCATATAAGGACCTCCTTTAGGCTGCCATTCTTGTTACCCGGGATTTGCTGGTATTTTCATATATTTGTAAAACTTGTTCAGCCGTATTCTGCCAGGAAAAACGTTCGGCTTGTCGAAACCCCTTTCGAATCATTCGTTGCCGGAGATTGTTGTGCGAAAGCATGGCACCGATATCATTGGCAAGCAGCAAAGCATCTTTGGGGTCCACCAAAAGCGCGGCATCGCCTGCCACTTCCGGCATGGATGATGTGTTCGATGCAATAACCGGCACGCCGCACGCCATTGCTTCCAGAACAGGTAAACCGAAACTTTCCCGCAGAGATGGATAGAGAAACAGGTCGCTCAAATTGTAAACTGCCGGCAAATCCCGGTTGGGGATATAACCCGGTAGAACAATATGTTCTTGTAAGCCAGGTAGATTTAATTCTTTTAAAACCTCTGACAAATATTTCTGCTTTAAATCTACAATAACCAGTTGAATTACAGTTTCGCTGTTTTCGACAAAGATTGAATACGCAAGGAGAACGCCTTTTAAATTTTTCTTCGGGTCCGTATTGCCGAGAAACAGGATGAATTTTTTCGGCAATCGATATTTTTCTTTAATGTTGACAAGCTCTCTTTTATTCTGAATTTGCTTAAAACGCCGACTAACTCCATTATAAACCACTTTTAATTTTCCCTGTGGCAATGGTAAGGTTTTGAGTATCTGCTCTCTTTCATAGTTGGACACGGTGATAATCATCTGGCATCTTTGTGCCACGGTTGGGACGATAGCTTTCCGATATTGATTGCCAAACCGCTGGTACCAGTTCTTGCTGCTACCGGTTGTTTGCGGTTTTTCCAGAAAGATGACATCATGCAGCGTTAAAATTTGTGGTATCGAACTCCAGATTGGCGCTGTGTTGCTGGTGCAGTGCAGAATATCCACTCGCTCTTTCGCGGCAATTCGCGGCAGCGCCCACTGTTCCCAGGCTGGATAGGCAAGAGATGAGAAAGCCTGAATTTTGAAATTTGCTATTTCCTCAATGCAGATATCGCTGTCTGGCTGAATAAAAATAACATACTCATTTCGCCGATCAATTTGCTGGAGACCGTGGATGAGCTCTAACGTGACAAAATCCATCCCATGTTTATTTTTACGAAATAGTCGTTGTCCTTCGATGCCGATTTTCATGTTTTCTACCTTTCTTTGTTCAAATTGATTATGCATCTTTTCCTTACAGGTACATGCTTTTTACTTCTGGCTTATCTTAAAGCATGAATAATGCCAGCAAATAAACAGGCTTCTCAAATTATTGAAAATAAGCTCTTTAAAGAGTGTGTTTGTAAATCTTGTTTGGGTTGGCTTGGATAAAAAATTGAGAAAAGTATTTACAAAATGCGACGATTTCTCATTTTTTCATTCAGAACTTTGTCTGCACCAAGGCAGCGATTTCTTCGAAACACTTCCCTCGTGGCGCAGCCAGAAAATCATGAGATCTGATTGCCGAAGTTTTATTGCTCTCGATTTATTTTAAACCCATTTTGACCAGACACTTAGGTGTGCTGAAAAAACCATAATCAAGGCTATCCAAATATTTTATGATTTCTTCTTGATAAAATGAGTTTGAAGGATCATTCAATTCAAAAAGAATGGCATCGATCTGATGATTTCTTAGGTATGTTTCCGCACCTTTCAAGACATTCAACTCGAAACCTTCAACATCCAGTTTCATCAAACGTATTTTAGTGATCGATTCCTGTTCAAGAATTCTCGATAGCGGCCTAACGCGGACTCTGTACTCACGTATTTGATCAATACCCAAATCCTTATTCCAGTTCAAAGTACCCATGCCCATATTCCTGGCAGGCACACGGAGAATATGGACGCTTTCACGCTCCCCTAATCCAATAGGATGTAAACATACATTGGAGAGACAGTTTCTTTTAATGACTTGCTCTAAAATATCTTGACGGTCGAAGTTCGGTTCAAATGCATGCACGGCGCCTTTGCTGCCTGCAAGAAAAGATAGCCACATTGTCACCAGGCCTAAATTGGCGCCAACATCAAGCACTGTGTCGCCATTCTTGACAAGTTTCGAGCAAATCCAGGTCACTTTGCGATCCAAATCACCAGCATAATACGCTGAACGGCCCACATGGTCATCCAAGGGGGCCAATACCTCTCCACCCGGAACGCGCGTCCAGATACGCTCTTCACTTTTCCCGGCAATAGACTGAACAAATGGGTGGGTTTGCTAGTGTACCGCAGCCACTGTAAAATGGATATCTTCGCAAAAGCAAAGACATGGCTTTTTGTCTCAATGTTGGCATTTCTTACCTCCCTTATTACGACTCTAACCTTTCTTCAATATCAGTGCGGTCGAGTAATTCCGGTTTTACAATGAATTGATTACAAGGACTGCTAAGAGAAGACCGTCTTTACTAGCCTACCATAAATCTCATGTTCAGTGAGAAATTTTTTATTGTTTGCTTTTTGATTCTGGCTTTCTTTAATGCATAAATAATGCCAACACAAATAACAGGTCGCACAGATCATTGAAAATAAAAGAGTTAATAGTGTTATTGTAATTTTTATTTTATTAAGCTGTTTATAAAAACTGAGACTGGCATTTGCAAAATGTGACTATTTCTCATTTTGCCCTAGGCAGGCTGGTTGGAAGAATTAAGGCTGGAAGAACAATCGCACATACAGGTAGGCAATCGTTTCACACATCACGACTCGCACTCCCCTGCTAGACTGCCACCATTTGTCAGGCTTATAACTCTGATCGGGGATGGCGATAATCCCAACTTCAAAGTCATCCCCTAACCCTTTCTGAAAAAGCAGCCGGCCGCGTCTTGCATGACAACCCATGGAAATCAGATTGATTTTTCGAATTGTTGTGGTTGAAATCACGAGCCACTTTTTTAGAGCCTGTGCAGATGAGTAAGTCCGATTTTGCAATGAATTGATCCCAGGAACAGACACAATTTGTAATGAATCGAATCCCATTTTTTTTAACGTGTTTTCCATGGCTTCCGCTGATATCTTGTAGTTTGAGAGATAGCTGCCTGTTGGAAGTGCGCCCCCTGTGGTCAGTAATAATTTATAGTTCTGATTTGAAAACATTTCCACCGCGGAATCTAACGCAAAATCCGGCAGTAATCCATCCAAAACCATAATATGGCTTTGTAATGGAGCGGTGACACTTAAAAATGGATGGATAGTAAAAACAGATATGCAGAGCAGGAGAATGGCGTTGAAAAAGACGACAATAAATCCAAACGGAGTGAGTTTTCTACGCTGTTTTTGTTTTGTTAAAGAGAACACCATTTTTTTTGGACTTCTTACTAATCCCATGTTCGGTGTGAATAAATACTTTATTTGCATTTTTCATGTGCAACAAAGCGCGCAACATTTCCCAAAATCCTAGCGGTGCATATAAAACAGCGGTTAGCATTTTTTTGTTAAAGAAAGATTTTGGTATCGATAATATCAGCGCTACTGCCGTAAAAAAAACCAGACTGAACCATTCAAAAGCGGAAAAAAAAAGACTCTGAAAATTAAGAAGTTGAAGCAGTCCCGAAAAACTAGCAATTAGCACAACCGACCCCAGAAGCAGTATCCGCGGCGGTAATAACATCTGAATAACTTTATCAAAAAAGTCGATATTTTTATGAACGATTACCTGAGAAATTCCTGCACTAAAATATTTGCGCAGATAGATCAATTGTGCAGCCAGCCACCTTCGCCGTTGTCCCGAGAAATTGCGGCGGTCTTGTACTTTTTCATCGTAAACAAGCGCCGATGGCAGGTATTCAATTTGGTGACGGGCTTTAAGCAATTTCAATTCTAATTCTTTATCAAAACCACTAACTGCGTGAATGCCTTGCATCATCTCTTTAAACAGCCGAAATTCAAACGCCATGCCCGAGCCAATTAGCGCTGCAGATAAACCTAAACGCCGATGCCCTTTTCGAAATATATGATTGTTAATCTCCTCGCTTAACGCATCCAGTTTTGCCATGGGTGTGTTCATATTCTTTGCCACGCGATGCCCTTGCACAACTTTGCTGCCCTGCAACATTGCGGCATTCATTTTCTCTAAAAAGTCAACCGCCATAACATTATCGGCATCCAAGATCAATGCGGCGACATAGTCATCTGGAATTTGCCGCAACGCTGCGTTGATTGCTTTGACTTTGGTGCTTTTTTCAAAAGCAACTTCAATGAGCTTGACGGGCAATAGTCTTAATCTCTGCAGGGTTGCTGCTTGCAGCGAGTCGGCGACAACAATGACATCATAAAGTTTTTTGGCGTACGATTGATTCAACGCCTGCTGAGCTGTTTGCACAATAACCTGGTCTTCTTTGTAGGCCGGGATGAGGACAGCAAACTTGTTTTGTTCGCTACCTGAATTGGCAGATTCCGTTAACGGGAATCTGCCTGCGATGGAGAATATCAACAAATACAAAACACTCGCAGCGAGATAGCCGAATACCAACCATTCAAAAATGTGAATGAGTATCATAAATCACCTTTAATTTTTTGGGGAGAATCAAACTGCGGCGCTAAAAACAGAAATGCCATACTTATGTAAACAACAATGCCAGTGGGCATTTGCCCCAATATCTGGTTGCCGTAACTGGCAACAGCAATTCCCCAGACGCCAGCATAAAGCGCCATAATTTTTTGCCGCAGATCCGGATCTCGAATTCTTAATACGTTCTGTCCGCCAACAACTAGGATATACAACAGCATGCCAATGTGGAGATAGAGCCCGATGATGCCTTCTTCCGCCCAAATCCGCACGTACCAACTATCCGTAGGTGTTTGGGCAAGAAAGCTGTCAGGATTGAACCGCATTCCCCAGTAGCCTGCCGAACCGACGCCACCGCCAAAAGGTTTATTTTCAAGATATGCTGATAGCAATTTTTGATTCCTGATTCGTGCCTGTAATGAGGGTACATCCGCCCCCTGATGAATTGCGTCACGCATCCTGCCGATGGCATAGACACCTTGACCTATGTACGTAAATCGAAAAAAACTGTAAACAAATATCAGAAGAATCACACCCGAGATTAAGAGTTTCCAGTTCTTGCTCAGACACAGGTAAACAACAGCGCCAATAAACGGCACAATCAGAGCACCACGAGTCCCTGAAATCATTAGTCCCCAAATACAAAGTAGACCAACTATACCATATCCTATTTTTTTAAACCATTTCCCAGGCCCAAGTGCTAATATTAAGGCTGCAATTCCCGCGTGCCCCTGGGCGGCGCCAAATTGACCGGCATCGGTGTAAAATGAAAAGACCCTGAGTTTACCGTGCAAAAGGTGGGTAGA
>Ga0209988_10001417_pt1 | contig 15558 bp, 12 predicted proteins | sample N075metaG_FD_183115 | JGI IMG/M metagenome (GOLD analysis project Ga0209988, IMG submission 183115) | Deep subsurface microbial communities from Kermadec Trench to uncover new lineages of life (NeLLi) - N075 metaG (SPAdes) (version 2) | ecosystem: Environmental > Aquatic > Marine > Ocean trench... | reverse complement strand
GAGGCGTAGATGCTGTACAGGGTCTTCGTCTTCGCGTCCCAGTGGAGCCCGGAGAGCCCAGATTCATCTTTCGCCTCGAGCGTGTCCACGTGGTTCACCCGGCCGTCGGCGAGCAGCTCGAAGACGTAGATGTTGGCTTCGCACTGGTGACCGGCGTAAAAGAGTCCGTCGACGAAAGTGAGACTTTCGAGCCCGCACTGGCGGTGGCCGCGCATGACTGCGGTGAGGTCCCAGCGCTGTCCCGTGAGCTTGCCCGTCTGGAGATCGAACTCGGCGATCGAGTCCGGATGCTCGATACCCAGATAGACCAGGGAAGAATCCGGATCGGCAAGGGTAATGCCCTCCAGGTCTCCGCCGATCAGGACCACGTCGATGACGCTGCCCTTGCCGTCGAGTCGCGCCAGATGCCCCTCGTCGTCGACGACGAGGAGCTGCTGCAGCCGCGGGTGCCACACCGCACCGCTGGGCTCGAACTTCCGATCCAGGCCGTCGGGCCGCCCGCTGCCACCGATCTCGGTGCCGTCCCCCCCCGGCCAGGCGGGCAGCTCTTCTGCGGCGGCCGCTGCGGGTGACGGGTACGGAGCAAAGATGAAGGCTACGGCCGCCAGCAATCCGGTGATCCTTGCGTGAGCGACGGTCTTCATTTTTCCACGCCGCTGGACGCTACACGGTGCGCGACGCCTTCGCACCGCGGGGCCTACTGGGCAGTAGAGGAATCAGATGACGACGGTGTCCTCGGGCTCGGCGATCACCGGGTTCTCGATCTCTCCCAGCGTCTCGATCTCGATTCGTACCACGTCACCGACGGTCAAGAAGCGCGGTGGCTTCATGGCAATTCCTACCCCGGCCGGGGTTCCCGTGGCGATCACGTCGCCGGGCTCCAGGGTGAAGGCCGTCGAGAGGTGGGCGACGAGCTCGAAGCAGTCGAAGATCAGCTCCTTGGTGTTCGAATCCTGGCGGAGCTCGCCGTCGACCCAGGTGCGAATGCCCAGGGAGTGGGGATCCCCCACTTCGTCGGCCGTCGTGATCCAAGGTCCCATCGGACAGTGGGTGTCCCAGGACTTTCCCATGGTCATCGTGGGCGTGCGCAGCTGCCAGTCGCGCACCGTGACGTCGTTCAGCACCAGATAGCCGGCGATCACCTCGGAGGCGCGTTCGCGCGGAACGTGCCGACATCGGCGTCCAATCACCAGACCGAGCTCGCCCTCGTAATCGAGCGCATGGGAGGCGCGCGGCAGGTGGATGGGATCGTAGGGGCCTGTTACCGAAGTGGATTGCTTGTTGAAAAGGACCGGATACTCAGGTGGCTGCAGGCCCGATTCCGCGATGTGGTCGGCATAGTTGAGCCCGGCCGCCAAGATCTTGGGAGGTCGAAGCAGCGGGGACTCGAGCCGAACGTCGTCTAGCGGGATGCGTGCGGTGGCGCGATCCACGGCGCGCGCCGCAGCGGCCAGAGCGTCCCGCCCTCCGGCCAACAGCTGGCACATCTCGTCGGGAAGCCCCGGCGCTGCAGCCTGCAGTTCTACGACCTCGTCGTGGACGATGATTCCCACGTGGGTCGAACCGTAGTAGCTGTAGGTGGCGAGCTTCATGGTGGGGCTCCTCATACGCTCACCTCCTGATTATGCGGCCCTTTCGAGGCGGGGGCAAAGCGCTGCTCCCAAACGGGTTTTGAAACATGGGTTGATTCCCGAATTTTCATAGTGCCGGCCGGCGAGTAGAATTCAGCGATGGCCGACACCCCCGACCTTCCCGTGATCGACGCCGACGGACACGTCATCGAGCCCCCGGAACTGTGGGGTCGCTACCTGGAGTCGCGCTTCCACTCGCGCATGCCGCGACCGGCTCGGGACGAGACCGGTCGCTTCGGTTACGTCGTCGGTGATCGCTTCGTGATGCAGACTGCGAGTTCCCTGGCAGAGCGACCCAAGACTGCCGATGGAAAGCTCCCGGCCGGCGGTTGGGATCCCGAGCAGCGGATCCTGGACATGGACACCGAGGGGATCGACATCGCCATCCTCTATCCGACGTTGAGCTTCTTCTTTCCCGAGCTGAACGACATCGAGCTTCACACGGCATTGTGTCGCGCGTACAACGACTGGCTTGCCGACTTCTGCAAGACGGATCCCAGACGACTGGTGGGCGTCGCACTGCTGCCCCTCAACGACGTCGAGGCATCAATTCGTGAACTCGAGCGGACGGTTCGCGACTTCGGATTCCGCGGCGCGTTCATCCGGCCGAATCCCTACGAGGGGGTTCCGATCCAGCACCCGCGCTACGAACCCTTCTGGCAGCGGGCCCAGGAGCTCGACGTCGCCATCACCGTTCACGAGGGCATCTCGGATTCGCTACCCACCCTCGGCCGCGATCGCTCGTCGAACCCGGTGCTCCAACACCTGATGTCCCATCCCTTCGAGCAGATGGCCGCGTGCGCGGGCTTGATCCTGGGCGGAGTGTTGGAGCGTCATCCCAAGCTTCGGTTCGTATTTCTCGAAAGCGGCAGCGGCTGGCTGCCGTATTGGCTGCATCGCATGGACGAGCACTGGGAGCTGTGGAGCTCTCACCTGCGCCCTGTGAAGCGACGCCCGTCCGAGATCTTTCTGCGGCAGTGCTTCATCTCCATGGATCCCGATGACGAAATTGCGCCCTCGGTGGTCCAGCAGCTCGGTGACGACAACCTGGTGTGGGCATCCGACTATCCCCACATCGACTCTCCCTTCCCGGGGGCGGTAAAGGAGACGCTGCGGGTGCTGCGAGCGCTGCCAGCAGCGTCCCGAGAGAAGATCCTCGTCCGCAACGCACGGCGTCTGTACGCCCTCGACTGAGCGGAGCACCCCGGGTGGTGTGTTACTTTTCCGCCGGGTGGGAACATGAGCTTGGCCGAACTTGCAGGTCCGACACTTCGCAAGCCGCCGTGGATTCGCGTGCGACTTCGCTCGCGCCCGGAGGGCGCGTTCCTGGACACGCGCGACCTGATGCGACGGAAGCGGCTCAACACCGTCTGCGAGCAAGCCGCCTGTCCCAACATCGGCGAATGCTGGGCCCAGAAACACGTCACGGTGATGATCCTGGGCGACGTCTGTACCCGCGCGTGCGCCTTCTGCAACGTGAAGACCGGGCGACCGGATGGCGTCGACTACGGCGAGCCGATACGACTGGGTGAAGCGGTCGCAGAGCTCGGGCTGCGACACGTCGTGATCACCTCGGTCGACCGGGACGATCTGGCCGATGGTGGCGCCCATCAGTTCGCTCGTTGTGTCGAAGCGGTGCGCCGACTCTCACCCGGAACCAGCGTCGAAGTGCTCACTCCGGACTTTCGCCACAAGGACGGAGCCCTCGAAGTTGTCGCCGCCGCTCGCCCCGACGTCTTCAATCACAACGTCGAGACCGTGCCCGGTCTCTACCGGCGCATCCGCCCCGGCGCGAGCTACGAGCATTCGGTCGCGATGCTGCGCCGGGCCAAACAGATCGATGCTTCCGTCTTCACCAAGTCTGGGATGATGCTAGGACTCGGGGAGACCCGGGATGAAGTCCTTTCGCTGATGGACGACCTGCGCTGCGCCGACGTCGACTTCATCACCATCGGCCAGTACCTGCGCCCGTCTCCGCGGCATGCCGCCGTCGAGCGCTACTGGAGCCCGGAAGAGTTCGTACAGCTTGGCCGGGACGCGGACGAGCGGGGCTTCCTGATGGTTTCCGCTTCCCCGATGACGCGCTCCTCGTACCACGCCGATTCGGATTTCGAGAAACTGTACGCACGCCGGGCGGCCGCGTCCTGAGCCGGCCCCGAGGACAACGCGATGGCTGAGCGACGCGACGTCGATCCCGAGGAAACAAGGGAATGGCTTGACGCCCTCGACTCGGTGCTGGAGAAGGAAGGGCCCGAGCGCGTCCACGAGCTGATCGAGCATCTGATCGACCGCGCGCGTCGAAGCGGCATCCATCTGCCCTACAAAGCGACCACGGCGTACCTGAACACGATCCGCAAGAGCGATGAGGCGCGCATGCCCGGCGAACCGGGTCTCGAGCATCGCATCCGATCCATCAATCGCTGGAATGCGCTGGCCATGGTGATGAAGGCCAACATCACTTCGAAGGAGCTCGGCGGTCACTTGGCCAGCTATGCCTCCATCGCGACGCTGCTCGAGGTCGCCTTCAACCATTTCCTCCACGCGCGGACCGACGATCACGGCGGTGATCTGGTCTACTTCCAGGGCCACTCGGCGCCTGGCATCTATGCGCGCGCCTTTCTCGAGGGGCGGCTCAGCGAAGACCAGCTGCTGCGCTTTCGCCGTGAGGTGGATGGCGGGGGCCTGTCGTCGTATCCCCATCCGTGGCTGATGCCCGACTTCTGGCAGTTCCCGACGGTGTCCATGGGGCTGTCGCCGCTGATGTCGATCTACCAGGCGCGCTTCATGAAGTACCTCCACGCCCGTGGCTTGATCGACGCGTCGAATCGCAAGGTCTGGTGCTTCATGGGCGACGGCGAGATGGACGAGCCGGAATCGAAGGGCGCCATCTCGCTTGCGTCGCGGGAGGAGCTCGACAACCTGGTCTTCGTCGTCAACTGCAATCTCCAGCGGTTGGACGGTCCCGTGCGGGGTAACTCGAAGATCATCCAGGAGCTCGAGGGCGACTTCCGCGGCGCGGGCTGGAACGTGATCAAGGTGATCTGGGGCGACGGCTGGGATCCGCTGCTCGCCAAGGACAAGAAGGGGATATTGCTCCGGCGCATGGAAGAGGCGCTCGACGGCGACTACCAGAACTACAAGGCCAAGGGTGGCGCCTATGTCCGAGAGCACTTCTTCGGGAAGTATCCCGAGCTGAGCCAGATGGTCGCGAATCTGACCGACGACGACATCTGGCGCCTCAATCGCGGCGGTCACGATCCCCAGAAGGTGTACGCCGCCTATGCGGAGGCGGTCGCGTCGGACGGTCAGCCCACCGTCATTCTCGCCAAGACCGTGAAGGGCTACGGCCTCGGCAAGGGCGGCGAGAGCATGAATATCGCCCACCAGCTCAAGCAGCCGGGGCAGGAAGCGCTGCGTGCCTTCCGTGACCGGTACCGGCTGCCGATCCCCGACGACCGGCTCGACGAGGCTCCTTTCTACAAGCCCGCCGAAGACAGTCCCGAGATGCAGTACCTGCGCGAGCGCCGAAAGGCTCTGGGCGGACCGCTGCCCCAGCGGCGCGTCGATGCTCCGGCGCTCGAAATCCCCTCGTTCGAGGCCTTCTCGAGCCAGACCGAGGGCACGGGCGACCGCGAGATCTCGACCACGATGGCCTTCGTGCGCCTGCTGACGGCGTTGACGCGGGACGAGAAGGTGGGTCCGAACATCGTTCCGATCGTGCCCGATGAGGCGCGCACCTTCGGCATGGAGGGCCTCTTCCGGGTGCTCGGCATCTACGCAGCGAAGGGCCAGCTCTACGACCCCGTCGATGCCGACCAGGTCATGTACTACAAGGAAGATTCGAAGGGCCAGATCCTGGAAGAGGGCATCACCGAGGCCGGCAGCATGTCCTCGTGGATCGCGGCAGGCACGGCCTACGCCAATCATGGCGTGCAGATGATTCCCTTCTACATCTTCTATTCGATGTTCGGCTTCCAGCGCGTCGGTGACCTGGCCTGGGCCGCCGCCGACAGCCAGACCCGGGGCTTCCTGATGGGTGCGACCTCGGGGAGAACGACCCTGGCCGGCGAAGGTCTCCAGCACCAGGATGGTCAGTCCCAACTGCTGGCGGCGACGATTCCAAACTGCCGATCCTACGACCCGACGTTCAACTACGAGCTCGCCGTGATTCTCCACGATGGGCTCGAACGCATGTATCAAGACCAGGAGAACGTCTTCTATTATGTCACGATCCAGAACGAGAACTACGTGCACCCGCCCATGCCCGAGGGCGTGCGCGATGGAATCATCGAGGGGATGTACCTCTTTGCCGAGGCGCCGGACGATCCGAAGACACCCCGGGTCCAGCTGCTCGGCAGCGGAGCCATCTTGCGCGAGGTGATCGCGGCGGCCGAGTTGCTTCGCGACGACTGGAACGTTGCCGCCGACGTCTGGAGCGTCACCAGCTTCAACGAGTTGCGGCGCGAGGGGCTCGGCGCGCAGCGCTGGAATCTGCTCAACCCCGATCAGCCGCCGCGCAGTTCCATTGTCGAGCGCAATCTCGGTGCACGGCGCGGTCCCGTCGTGGCCACCACCGACTTCATCAAGGCCTTCGCCGACGGAATCCGCGAGTTCGTTCCCCATCGTTACAAGGTGCTTGGGACCGACGGATTCGGGCGCAGCGACACGCGACAGAAGCTGCGCGAGTTCTTCGAGGTCGACCGCCACTTCGTCGCGGTGGCGGCGCTCAAGGTGCTGGCCGACGAACATGAGATTGAAGTCAGCGTTGTGTCGGACGCGCTCGAGCGCTATGGCATCGACCGCAAGAAGCCGAGTCCGGAGACAGTCTAGTCGTGTCGGCCGAACGCGCAGTGCTGGTTCCGGATATCGGGGAGTTCGATGACGTCGACGTCATCGAGGTGCTGGTCGCGCCGGGCGACCGGGTCGAGATGGAGCAGTCGCTCATCACCCTCGAGAGTGACAAGGCCACCATGGAGATCCCGGCGCCTGCCGCCGGCGTCGTGAAGGAAGTCCTGGTCCGTCTCGGTGACAAGGTGAGCGAAGGCTCCCGCATCGTCGTGCTCGAAGTCGACGATGCCGACGCCGGCGATGCTCCCGCCGCAGCGACGAAAACCGAAAAGCCCGCGATCCAGCCGCCGCCGGAAACGTCCGTGAACGAGGCGGGACCGGCGCAGATGTTGACCGAGGCTCCGCCCCTCGAACAGCGACCCGCACCCAGCGCCCACAAGGCCCACGCGAGCCCGTCGGTGCGTCGCCTGTCCCGCGAGTTCGGTGTCGAGATGGCGCGCGTGCAGGGAACCGGGCGCAAGGGACGCATCCTCAAGCAAGACGTCCGGGATTACGTGAAGCTGGCCCTGGCCACGGGCAGCCAACCGGTTGGGCCCGCCGGCTTTGCCGTGCCCGAAATGCCGCAGATCGATTTCTCCAAGTGGGGAGAGATCGAGATCCAGCCGCTCAACAAGCTGCGCCGGGTCTCGGCCCGGAACCTCCACCGCGCGTGGCTCACGGTTCCCCACGTCACCCAGTTCGATGAGGCCGACATCTCCGAGCTCGACGAGTTTCGACGCGAGAAGCAATCGGAGGCAAAAGAACGCGGCGTCAAACTGACGCTGCTGGGCTTCTTTCTCAAGGCCACGGCCGTAACGCTCCTCGACTTTCCAAATGTCAATGCGTCGCTGGAACACGGCGGCGAGGCTTTGGTGATCAAGAAGTACGTCCACATCGGAATCGCCGTCGACACCGAACAGGGGCTCGTGGTGCCCGTGATCCGCGACGTCGACAAGAAGGGCCTCTTCGAGCTGGCCGAGGAGCTCGCCGTCATCAGCCAGAAGGCCCGCGACCGCAAGCTTCGTCCCGCCGATCTCCAGGGCGGAACCTTCTCGATCTCGAGCCTGGGCGGCATCGGCGGCACCGCGTTCACGCCGATCGTGAACGCGCCCGAGGTGGCGGTCCTGGGCGTGGCCCGCTCGCGAATCCAACCCCTCTGGAATGCCGAGTCCGAGAGCTTCGAGCCGCGACTGGTGGTGCCGCTCTGCCTCTCCTACGACCACCGGGTGATCGACGGTGCCGATGCCGTGCGTTTCACCACGCGTCTCAAGATCGTGCTGTCGGACATCCGGAACCTGATCCTGTGACGGGCGAACCCACTCGAGCCGAAGCGGTGCGAGCCGAGCTGCTGGTACTGGGTGCGGGGCCGGGCGGCTACACGGCCGCCTTCCGTGCCGCCGATCTCGGCAAGCAGGTCGTGCTGGTCGAGCGCTATCCGACTCTTGGTGGCGTCTGTCTCAACGTAGGCTGCATCCCGTCGAAGGCGCTGCTGCATCTCTCCGCTCTGGTGGCCGAGGCGAAGGCGGCGGCCGCCCACGGTATCGAGTTCGGTGAACCGAGGATCGACATCGCAAAGCTACGCTCGTTCAAGGCGGACGTGGTCGGCAATCTGACGTCGGGTCTTGCCGGACTGGCGAAGCGTCGCAAGGTGCAGGTGCTTCGGGGAAACGGCCGCTTCGAAGGGCCGAATCGTCTCGTCGTCGAACCCGTTGAATCTGACGAGGGTACGGTGACCGTCGAGTTCGAGCACGCCATCATCGCGGCGGGCTCCAGATCGGTCGAGCTTGCGGACTTCCCGCACGACGACGAGCGCGTGATGGATTCGACCGATGCCCTCGAGCTGTCGGAGATTCCTGAACGCCTGCTGGTGGTGGGTGGCGGCATCATCGGTCTCGAGATGGCGTCGGTCTTTCACGGGCTGGGCTCCAAGGTGACACTGGTCGAGCTCCTCGACCAGTTGCTGCCCGGCGTCGACCCCGATCTGGTGAAGCCGCTTCGCAAGATCGTCGATGGGCGTTATGAACGAATCCTGCTCGGGACGAAGGTGTCGGCCGTCAAAGCGAGAAAGCGGGCGCTGCGCGTGACGTTCGAAGGACCCGACGCGCTCGCGGCCGACGACTTCGACCGGGTGCTGGTGGCCGTCGGCCGCCGAGCCAACGGCGATCGGATCGATGCCGAGGCCGCCGGTGTCGCCGTCGACGATCGCGGTGTCGTCTCCGTCGACGCCCAGCAGCGGACCAACGTGCCGCACATCTTCGCCGTCGGTGACATCGTGGGCGAGCCGATGCTGGCCCACAAGGCCACCCACGAAGCCAAGGTCGCGGCCGAGGTGATTGCCGGACGCAAGGTGGCCTTCGACGCCCGCACGATTCCCAGTGTCGCCTACACCGATCCCGAGGTGGCCTGGATGGGGCTCAGCGAATCGGACGCAAAGCAGCAGGGCGTCGAGATCCGGAAGGTCAGCTTCCCCTGGGCGGCCAGCGGACGCGCTCTGGGCAACGGGCGCAGCGAGGGTCACACCAAGCTGATCCTGGCCGCCGCCGACGGACGCCTGCTCGGAGCGGGCGTCGTCGGCCCCCACGCCGGAGAGCTGATCTCCGAGCTGGTGGTGGCCCTCGAGCTCGGCGCCGACGCCGAGGACATCGCGCTCTCGATCCATCCCCATCCGACCCTCTCGGAAACCGTGGCCATGGCGGCCGAACTCGCCCAAGGGACCATCACAGACCTGATGCCGCCCCGGCGTTGAGCCGGCCCCAACGGGGCGAGATTCTCGACACCGCGCTCCAGAAAGTCCGAGTCGTATCGGGCCCTCGCGGGTTCGAATCAGCGAGCCTGAAGGAACCAACGCAAAGAACCGAACGCGACCGGAGGTCGAGATGTCGGAAACCCGGAAATGGAGTCTGCTGCTGGCCGCTGCCCTGGTGCTGGGAACGGCCTTGGTGGTCCAGGCCGCACCGCCCTTCGGCGGCGGGGGCCGGGGCTTCGAGGAGCGGGCGCGGAGGCTGGAAGGGATGGCCGCTGCCCTCGGTCTCGACGCCGAGAGCCGGGCCGGGCTGAGTCGCGTGATGGAGCGGGCGGGGCAGCGCCGTCAGGCGCTGGGAAGGCAGATACACCAGTCGAATCGGTCACTTGAGAAGTTGTTCGAAGATCCCCTTCCCGATCGGGAGGCCGTCATGGCCCAGCTCGACGAGCTGGCGGACCTCGAGGCTCAGGACCATCGCGACCGGGCCACGACGCGGCTTGAGATCCGACGGCTGCTCACCCCCGAGCAGCGCGAGAAGCTGGTCGGGATGAAGAAAGAGCGCCGGCAGGATCGACGGGCGCGGCTCGGGGCCGCCTGTGGAGCCGATCTCGAGGCCCGCTGTTCGAACTTGGACGCGCCCGAAGGCTTCCAGTGCCTGGCTCGCCACCGGGAGGAGCTTTCCGACGCTTGTCGGGACGCTCTGCAACGACATCGAGGGCCCTGGGGCTACCCCGGGCACGCGGCTCACCGCGGCCAGTCACTGCGCCAAGAGGGCGGCGAGCGTGGCGTCGAGCCTGGCGTCGAACCTCTATGAGCTGGCAGCTGCTTATCGAAGAGGCAAGAAAACAGTTCGAGGTGTGAAATGGTTCACACGCTGAGCGGTTGCCCTGGCTCTAGGCTCGAGTCATGCAGACGACGACCGCGGAAAAATACCCATCGAATCGTGAAGCCCTCTCCCGGGCGGGCGAGCGGATCGGCCGCGCCCTTCAGCGCGACGAGCTGAGCCGCGCCGTCTCCGAAGCCGGAGCCGAGCAGCTCGATGCCGAGGTCTGCGGCCACGGTCTGCCGGATTCGGCGCGGGCCTTGCTGGGTTCGAGCCGACGGATCCGTCAGGTTGTCGAGCAGGCCCGGCAGGCGGCCAATCGGCACGGGCACGCGCCGATCCTGTTGAAGGGCGAACGGGGTACCGGCCATGAAGAGCTGGCACGGACGATCCATGCCTGGAGCCCGCGCCGGGAAGGTCCGTTCGTCTCGCTCCACTGTTCCGGTTTGTCGCCGGAACAGCAGGGATTCGCACTCTTCGGTCGGGAGACTTCGTTCCCGACTGCGGATCCCGCCGAACTTCGCGGCGCCATCGAACGCGCGGCGGGCGGTTCGCTCTTCCTCAGCGAGGTCGGGGCGCTCTGTGCCCCGCATCAAGCTGCGCTCCAGCGTGTCTTCGAGGAACAGACGTTCCGACCCGTGGGGGCAGAGGACGATCGCCGCTGCGACGTGCGCGTGATCGCGGCCACCCGCCGCGATCTCCGCGCCCAGATCCGGCACGGGTGCTTCAGCCAGGAGCTCTACTCCAGGCTCTGTGTCGTCTCGATCGAGCTGCCGAGCCTGCACGAGCGGCGTGAGGACATTCCACGGTTGGCCGAGTCACTGGTCGAACAGCTGTGTCGCCAGCACGATCGACCGCCGCTTCGGATCGGCCCGGCGGCCCTGGGGTGCCTCGTCGGTCATGCCTGGCCCGGCAACCTCGCCGAGCTGGCCAACGCCCTCGAACGCGCCGTGCTGCTCGCCAAGGGCGAGGGCATCAGTGTCCGGCTGTTACCGCCCGAGGTGCGAGGCTGGCGTGTCGCAGCAGACGAGCCCGACCGCTCGGGCTGCGACGACGAGGTCCCGCTGTCGCGTGCGGTCGAGAAGTTCAAGAGCGACCGCATCCAGAGCGCACTCGCGAAGACGGGGGGCAACCAGACCCGCGCCGCTCGCCTGCTCGGTCTGCAACAGTCGAATCTCTCGCGCATGATGAAGAACCTCCGCATCCGCTGAAAGCAGACCTCGTCTCCGCAGGTCTCGGCCGTGGCCCGTGATAGTCTGGGCCAGGTCCGATTCCAGCGTGGGATCTGCATGGGGGCGCGGCAGTGCCCGGATCCCGGAGGCGTGGCAGACCGCATGTCGAAATACCCCTTCACGAAGGGTCTCCACGAGATCGGTCCTGGCTGCTGGGCCTGGCTGCAGCCCGATGGCTCCTGGGGCTACAGCAACGCCGGGCTCATCACCGACGGCGAAGCCTCCCTGCTGGTGGACACGCTCTTCGATCTCCATCTGACCGCCGACATGCTGGCCGCCATGCGCGACGCGACCGGGGCCGCCAAGCGGATCGATACGGTCGTGAACACCCACGCCAACGGCGATCACTGCTACGGAAACGCGCTGGTGAAGAACGCCACCATCCTGGCGTCCCGGGCCTGTGCCGAGGAGATGGACGCGCTGCCGCCCAGCGTGATGGCGCAGATGATGAAAGCGGCACCCCAGATGGGTCCCGCCGGCGAGTTCCTGGGCGAGATCTTCGGTCGCTTCGACTTCGAGGGCATCGAGCACGTGAAGCCCAGTCAGACCTTCGAGGGCGAACTCGCCTGGCAGGTCGGCGACAAGCAGGTCCAGCTGATCGAGGTCGGGCCGGCCCACACGAGGGGCGACGTCCTCGTCCACTCGCCGGCCGACCGCGTGGTCTACAGCGGCGACATCCTGTTCGTCGAAGGGACGCCCATCGTCTGGGAAGGGCCGTTCGAGAACTGGATTCGCGCCTGCCGGCGCATCGAGGCGATGGACGTCGACGTGGTGGTGCCCGGCCACGGTCCGCTCACGAATCCCGGCGGGGCCGCCGCCGTCCGTGAGTATCTGGCCTACGTCGAGCAGCAGGCGCGTCAGCGCTTCGACGCCGGTCTCTCGGCGGCCGATGCCGCGCGCGACATCGAGCTCGGGGACTACGCCGGCTGGAGTGATTCAGAGCGCATCGCGGTCAACGTCGACACGCTCTACCGCGAGTTCCGCGGTTCGGGCGAGCCCGGAAACCTGATGGAACTCTTCGGCTTGATGGGCGAACTCGCGCGCCGCTAGCCCGCTAGCGCACGATCGGCTGGCCGTCTGTTCAGGTCGCGAGCTTCTGCTGCAACTCCCCGGATCGGAACAGATCCTGGATGATGTCGCAGCCGCCTACGAACTCTCCCGCCACGTAGAGCTGGGGAATCGTCGGCCAGGCGGAGAATTCCTTGATGCCCTGGCGGATCTCGGGATCCGCCAGCACGTCGACCGTGGTGTACTCGGGCCCGATCTGCTCGAGGATCTGGATCACCTGGGCCGAGAAGCCGCACTGGGGGGAGCGCCGCTCGCCCTTCATGAAGAGCACGACCCGGTCGGATTCGACGATTCCGGTGATGCGTTCGCGGGTCTGGGGATCGAGACTCATGTGCGGACTCCTGCTGCGAGGCCGGGCTCGGCCGGCGATTGCGGCAGGATAGCCCAGCCGCTCTGGAAGGCTGCGATTCGGTACCCTGGTGGGCCCTCCGTTTCGGCGATTGGGAAGGAATCCGACTTGACCGACCCCCAGAACAGCGAGGACCGACTCGGGCGTCCTCTCCACGATTTGCGCATCTCGGTCACCGATCGCTGCAATTTCCGCTGCCCGTACTGCATGCCGGCCGAGATCTACGGCGAGAAGTACGAGTTCATGTCGCGCTCCGAGCTGCTGAGCTTCGAGGAGATCGAGCGCCTGGCCCGGGCCTTCGTCGAGCTGGGCGTGGAGAAGATCCGGATCACGGGCGGCGAACCGCTGCTGCGCCACAGCATCGAGTCTCTGATCGAGCGCCTGGCCGCTCTCGAAGGGCTTCGCGATCTGACGCTGACCACCAACGGTTTCCTGCTGCCGCGCCACGCCGAGGCCCTGGCCCAGGCGGGTCTCCAGCGCGTGACGGTCAGTCTCGACGGCCACGACGACGAGACTTTTGCCCGCATGAACGGCCGCGGCATTGGGCTTGCGCCCGTCCTCGAAGGCATCGAGGCCGCGGCCAAGGCCGGACTCACGCCCATCAAGATCAACTGCGTGGTCCAACGGGGCGTGAACGAGCACTCGATCGTCCCGCTGGCGCGAAGATTCAAGGGCAGCGGCGTCGTCCTGCGCTTCATCGAGTTCATGGACGTGGGAACGCTCAACGACTGGAACCTCTCGAAGGTCGTTCCCGCCCGGGAGATCCTGGAGCGCATCGCGGCCGAGTTCCCGCTGCGGCCGGCGGACCCGGGCTACCCGGGTGAGGTTGCCCAGCGCTGGGTCTACGAGGATGGCAGCGGCGAGCTGGGCGTGATCGCGTCGGTGACGGCACCGTTCTGCGGCGATTGCAGCCGGGCGCGCCTCACCATCGAGGGGCGCCTCGTCACGTGTCTGTTCGCGGCCGGCGGAGCCGATCTGCGCAGCGCGATTCGCGGGGGCATCAGTGACGACGCGCTGCGTGAGCGGATCGCAGCGATCTGGTCGAAGCGCGAGGACCGCTACTCCGAAGAACGCGCCTCCAACACCGACGCCCAGGGCAACACGCCCCACCGAGATCGCCTCGAGATGTACCAGATCGGCGGGTGAGCGCGTGTCCGTAGGGTGCGTACGGGTGGCTCTTCTCGGGGTGTCGATCCTGCTGGTCTCGTGCGATGCGACGCCGGGTCTGCGCGTCTACACCGCACGAAAGATTCTGACCCTCGAGCCCGACGCGCCAACGGCAACGGCCGTTGCGGTCGAGGCGGGCGAGATCGTGGCGCTTGGCTCGCTCGACGACGTTCGGGCGGCGCTGGGCAAGCGCGCCTTCGACGTCGACGAGCGCTTTGCCGACAAGGTGCTGATGCCCGGTTTCATCGACCCGCATCTCCATCCTGCGCTGGCCGCGACGATTCTTCCGCTGAACATCGTGTCGGCGATGGAGTGGGTGACGCCCACAGGGCGAACGCGACCGGTTCGCGGCCGCGACAGTTTCTTGGCGCGCCTGCGCGAACTCGATCACGGCATGGACGACGAGGACGAGTGGCTGCTCGTCTGGGGCTATCACGAGCCATATCACGGCAAGCTCTCACGAGCCGAGCTGGACCGGGTCTCGTCCACGCGTCCGATCATGGTGTGGCAGCGCTCGGTCCACGAGATGTACTTCAACACGCCTGGCCTGGCGGAGCTGGATCTGACGGCCGACGACTTCGCGGGCTACGAACAGGCCGATTGGGAGACCGGTCATCTCTGGGAGACGGCCGTATTCGCGCTCGGGAAACCGATGATCCGGATTCTGGCATCGCCGCTGCGCTACCGGCGGGGTCTGTCGATGTTGAGCGAGGTGATTCACCGTGGCGGTCTCACGACGGTGGCCGAGCAGGGGTTTCCTCAGCTGAGCGCCTGGGGCGAGCTGTTGATGCTTCACCTGGAGATGCTGAGCGACGACACGCCGTACCGGTTCGTGCTGGTGCCGAACGCCATGTACCTGCTGCGCGAACACGATGACGCGCAAGCGGCCGAGCGAGCCGCGACGGCGCTGCTGGCACGCTCGACGGATCGCATCCGGCTGATCAAGCACGTCAAGTACTACGCGGACGGTGCGATCTTCAGTCAGCTGATGCAGCTCACGCGGCCCTACCTCGATGGGCACCATGGCGAGTGGATGATGACTCCGGAAGAGCAGGCCGCCGTGTTGGACGCCTTCTGGAGCAAGGGCTGGGACATTCACATTCACGTCAACGGAGACGCGGGACTCGATCTCGTGCTGGATCAGATCCAGGCGAGACAACGGGCAAACCCGGCTCCGGAGAAACGCATCGTGCTCGAGCACTACGGCTACGCACGCGACGATCAGCACCGACGCCTGAAGCAGATGGGAATTTCCGTATCCAACAACCCCTACTACGTCCATGAGTTGGCGCCCATCTACGCACGCCACGGACTCGGGCCCGAGCGGGCCGCCGACATCTCGCCGCTGGGCGGACTCGCCCGAGCCGGCGTGCCGATCTCGTTTCACTCCGACTATCCAATGGCGCCGGCCGAACCCCTGAAGCTGGTAGGCGTCGCCGTCAATCGGATTGGATCGGACGGCCGGGTGTGGGGCGAAGACCAGAAGCTGGCACTGGATCTCGCGCTGCGTGCGATCACGATCGAAGCCGCTCGAAGTCTCGGCCTGGAAGACGAGATCGGCTCGCTCGGGGTGGGAAAGAAGGCCGATTTCACGATCCTGGAGCAGGACCCCTACGCCGTCGATCCCGAGGCCATCGAGGACATCGGGATCTGGGGAACCGTGTTCGAGGGGGTTCCCTACCCGTTGAAGAGCGGACCGGATCCCGGACGTTACTGAT
>Ga0209988_10001415_pt1 | contig 15569 bp, 15 predicted proteins | sample N075metaG_FD_183115 | JGI IMG/M metagenome (GOLD analysis project Ga0209988, IMG submission 183115) | Deep subsurface microbial communities from Kermadec Trench to uncover new lineages of life (NeLLi) - N075 metaG (SPAdes) (version 2) | ecosystem: Environmental > Aquatic > Marine > Ocean trench... | reverse complement strand
CAGCAACAGCGTCATATCATTTTCGCTGTACGGAAACGCGTTGACCATGCAAGCAAGTCCGTAATTTCGATAGAGCTTCTTCGTCGACGCGAAGTCGGGAATCTCGGCCGCTGTAGGATCGATGCACATGCCATCGAAACCCGCTTCCGCCACCATGCGGAAGCAGTCTTCCTGTGAGCGCTCAGGAACGTGCGGGCTGCGCAGCTCCATGCCCCAGAGTGATTGGTAGATCTTTAGTTGCTGCATTCAATCAAATTCTAGTACGGGCCCGGCGGTGTTGCGCCGCGGCGCGGCGGGAACCAGAACGGCTTGTCGACAACTGTCGCTTTCGCCATGGTGCGATTCCAGTGCATTTCGCGCTGATAGAAAATCTCAACCCAGATATCGCTGCCAACCTCGCCGTGTGGCATGCGCACAGTACCAAGCGCGACATTCTGTTTGGTGATTGGCGACCAGACTGCTGACGTCACAAAGCCGATTTCCTTTTTGTTGTTTTTCGACTTGGCGAAAATATAGGAGTTATGCGCCGTTTTGTTGCCCTCGATATCGAGCTTGACGAGGCGCCAGGTGGATCCGCGGCGTTTTTCTTCGGCCAGCGCACGACGACCATTGAAGTTGGGTTTCTTGAAATCGACCAGCCATTCGAGTCCGAGCTCCAGCGGAGAACGCGTTCTACCCGTGCGCACCGTGGGCTTGGCCGGCAGAAAATCCTGGAAAGCGGCGAGATAGCCTGCTTCGACGCGCGCCATCTCGAGCGCATGCACACCGATCGCGCGAATGCCGTACCACTGACCCGCCGCAAACAGGTCGTCCCAGAGTAACCCGGCTTTACCTGGCTCGATCCAGAGTTCGTAACCGAGGTCGCCTGTGAATCCCGTGCGCGACACCATGAGCTCGGCGCCATCGAATTCGAAATGCATCAGGCCGAACGGCTTTAGTTCACCGAGGCCATCGAGCCCCATCTTCGTCAATACGGAATACGACGTTGGTCCCTGTACTGCCAGGCCCGCAATATCTGCCGTTTCCTCGGTGATCGATACATCGAATCCGAGTGCTGATGTTATTAACCAGTCGTAGTGACGTTCCTGCGAACAAAGCCGGTACTCACCTTCTCGAAGATGAAAAATGGTGCCGTCATCCAGGACCTGCCCGAGATCATCGCACCACACCGCGTACGCCACGCGCCCCGGTTTGATCTTCGCCATGTCTCTCGTAACGAGACGGTTGAGATAAGCCAGGGCATCAGGCCCCTTGATCCGGTACTTGGTCATCGGCGTCAGGTCGAATACCGCTGTTGCATTGCGAATCGCGAAGTATTCCGTTTCAGCGCAGTACAGCGCATCCGGCGTCGAATACCCTTTCCACTCGTGCCAGTTATTGAGGGTATCGAGCTCGACCATCCGCTCGTAGAACGGTGTCCGTAGACGGCCCTGCGGAACTTCCTGAATGCTCATGCTGCTTTCTCCCGTCCGAGAATGGCTCTCGCGGCATTACGTCCTGCGGCACCGCTAACGCCGCCGCCCGGGTGCGCGCCAGCACCGCATAGATACAATCCGTCGACGGGCATGCGGTATTGTGCCGCGCTGCAAACCGGCCGCACAAACAGCAGTTGATCCAGCGTTAACTCCCCGTGGTGCCAATGCCCACCCGTGATATGGAACTCGCGTTCGATATCGACCGGCGTCAGCAACTCACTGGCCGTAATCCGCTCTGCAATATCGGGCGCGTAACGCTCGATCACGCGAATCGTGGCCGCTTCGAACTCGCGTCTTGCCTCATCCGTCCAACCACCTTTGAGTTCATAAGGCGCGTACTGCACGATCGCCGACATGACGTGTTTTCCGGTCGGCGCAAGCGATTTGTCGTGGCAACTCGGAAAGGTAATCTCGACGACCGGCTCCGGTGAACTCTCTCCATACTTGGCAGGATCGAAGGCCCGCTCGACGTAATGCTCATCGGGCGCAATGACGAGGCGTTCTCCGAAGTCTTCCGCCGACAAGCCGTCAATCGTCGGCAGACCATCAAGCGCAAGGTGCAACTTCGCAGCGTTGCCACGCATGCGCACGTGGTGAATGCGGTGTGCAAAACGAGCCTCAACGTGCTGCGCACCGACGAGATCGAGTATCGTACGTTTCGGATCAGCGTTGGACACCACGGTCATGCTGTCAAAACGCTCGCCGTCTTCCGTTTCAACGCCGGCAATCCGACCATTGTCGACAATGATGCGCTTGACGGGCGTACTCGTGTGAATCGTGACACCAGCTGCCCTTGCAACGTCGGCCAGTTCCTCGCTGATGCTCCCCATGCCACCCGCAGGTAACGCGACCCGCCCGAAGTCGCCGGCCAATCGATAAAGGTAAGTCATGATCGTGTTTGGCGAGCGTGGTCCAAGATGCGTTCCCAAGACCGCGTCGAGACTCACCGCACCTTTGAGCAAAGGGTTTTCGAATCGCTCGACGACTTCGTCGTGGATGTTCATGAAAATCAGGCGCAAGAACTCCTGCATCTCTGTCTTGCCCAGCATTCGAACGCTCAAGCCCAACCGCCCCAAAGCGACAAGATTGGACATTTCCATATGGCCAAGGCGTGGCGGCGTTTTGTTGAAAACCGTATTTAGCAGGCTCGCAAAACGTGCCATGCGTTTGCTGAACGCGCGATAACTTTCTGCATCATCGTCACTAACGCCATCGACGGAAATTCCCTCGATTCGAACATGCTCGCCCCGTTCGTCGAGCGAGATGGTCGTCATGTCGTCTGCCGCAAGTTGTGGCTTCAGTTTCAGGTCTTTGCGAACGCTGGGCTGCAATTGATACAGCAGGTGCGCACACGCGGACACGGAATAGCCATCGGCGAACTCACGGGTAATCGCCGCTCCGCCAACCCGCTCGTTGGATTCAAGTACCAGCACACTCTTGCCAGCCTTCGCCAGAAGCGCCGAGCAAACCAGGCCGTTGTGCCCGCCGCCCACAACGATTGCATCGTATTTATTAGTCATCGCCGAAATTCTCAGGAACAGTGTTAGCGCGGTTGAGGTCGGCGAGGATTTCCCGCGCCGCGTTGGCTCCGGGTGCCGACATGACGCCACCACCCGGGTGCGTGCTTGAACCGCACATGTAAAGGCCGGAAACTGGCGAACGATATTGGGCGTAGCCCGGCACGGGTCGATTGAAAAACAGCTGGTCCATTGTCAGTTCACCGTGAAAAATATTGCCCTCTGTAATTCCGATTTGATTATCGATGTCTTCCGGAGTGCGGATTTCGTAGTGCAGTATCAGGCTCTTGAAGTCCGGGCTGTAGTTCGCGATCTGATCGATGACCGTCTTGCCGAATGCCTCGCGTTCCGGCTCTGTCCATGCACGCCCCTCGATCTGATAGGGACAGTACTGCACGAAACAGCTCATGAAGTGCTTGCCTGGCGGCGCCATCGTCGGATCGGTCATGGTGGGAATAACCATGTCGACATAGGGGTCCTTGGACCAGGTGCCAGCTTTCCAGTCATCGTAGGCCCGCTCCATGCGTTCCATCGAATCGATGAAATGCATGTCGCCGTGATACAGGTTGCTGCCCTCTGGAATCGCCGGAAACGTCGGCATGCCATCGAGAGCGATATTCACTTTGCCAGAGGTGCCGCGAAGCTTGAAATTCTCGACGCGATTGTAAAACGCCTCGGGCAGATCGGACTTGTCCATGCACTTAAGGAACGTGCGTTTGACATCCATCGCCGATACGACAAGGCGAGCCGATATCTCCTCACCGCTCTCGAGCGCAACGCCTGTGGCACGGCCATTCTTTACCGTGATCTTGTCGACGCCGGATTCCGTGCGCAGTTCACCGCCGTACATCCGGAACGCACCAGCGATTGAATTCGCCACTGCGCCCATGCCGCCACGAGCCACACCCCACGAACCGACATTGCCGTCAACGTCACCCATGTGGTGATGCAACAGAACGTAGGCTGTGCCTGGCGAGTAAACGCCGAGTGCTGTGCCGATAATTCCGCTACCGGAATACGTCGTCTTTATGACGTCCGTTTCGAAGTATTCGTCGAGATATTCGGCGACGCTCATTGTCCAGAAGCGGATGGATTCGTACATCGCGTCTTCGCCCATCTCCATGAACTTCATGCCGATCTCGAACAAGCCCTTTATGTCCTTGGGCTTGAACGATGTCGGGTCTGGCGCTGTGCGCAATAACTGGTCGCGAATAAAGCGGCATTGCCGCATCGTGTCGGCCGAGTAGCGCTCGTAGGCGTCGGCGTCATGGCGGGAGAAGCGCGCCCTTTCACGATAAGCCGCTTCCGGATCGTGGTACGAGCCAAAGTAGTCACCGTTCTCCATGAACTGGCACGAGCCGCCAAACGGCGTGACCTGCAAGCCGTGTTTGTGCAGTTCAAGTCCACGGTAGATCTCGGGTCGCAACAGGCTGCAGACATACGAGCAGCTGGAGTACAGCCAGTCCTTGTACAACTCGCGGCTGACGGTCGCCCCACCAATGTAGTCGTTCTTCTCGACACAGACGACATCGAGTCCGGATTTGGCGAGGAAAGCAGCGGTCGTCAGGCCATTGTGTCCGGCACCAACGATGATCGCGTCATAAGTTTTCATGCAGCATCGCTCTCAATTGGCTGGATCGCCAGAGTCTCACGGTCAGTGTTCATAGTCCAGAAAACTGAATGAGTATTCATTCAGTTTATGGCATGATTAAGCCATGGTCGTCACCGCACCCCCTGCTAACCGTCGTACGGCGTCGCGCGCCGCGAGACGCCAGCAGCTCATTGATGCCACGATGAAGTGCATCGCGCGCAAGGGCATGGGCAGCACAACCTTGGGCGATGTCGCCGGGGAAGCCGGCCTTTCGCAGGGTATCGTTAACCTGCATTTTGAAAGCAAGGAAAACCTGCTCAAGGAAACGTTGCGCAGTCTCGCGGGCGAATATCGCGAGAAATTTGACAAGGCGTTGCAAAAGTCCGGACCGCACGCTGCCGATAAACTTCGCGCCGTGATGGAGCAAGACCTTGGGCCGTCCATCTGCAACCAACGTAAACTTGCTGTCTGGTTTGCTTTCTGGGGCGAGGTCAAATCGCGACCGACCTACCGGCGCATGTGCGACGAGTGGGATCAACATTACGACGAAGTCGTCGCGGAATTGTGCGAAGAGCTTATTACAGAGGGTAATTACAAGAACATTGACGCAATGACAGTCGCTTATGGAGTGTCGTCAATGATCAACGGGCTGTGGCTATCGTGTCTGATCAGCCCTCAGACCTGGGATCGCAATAATGCGATGGCTGCGATTATGAGTTACCTTGGAAATACCTTTCCGGAACATTTCAAACAATAAAGTCCGCATGAATCAGACAAAAACACACCTCACCCTCCCCGGCCTGCTCGCAACGCTGTTGATTCTCGCGGCCTGCGGCGACGTCGGCGGCTCGACCGGCGGTGACGAGAATATCGTCAACGTTTATAACTGGGCGGACTACATCGCACCCGACACTATTGACAAATTCGAAGCCGAGTACGGCATCACCGTTAACTACGACATGTACGACTCGTCGGAGATTGTCGATGTCAAGATGCTCGCAGGTCGTAGCGGCTACGACGTCGTGTTCCACAGCAATGAGTTCGCGGCACGGCTTGCGCCGATCGGTGTCTACGACAAGCTCGATTTTTCACGCCTCGACAACATGCGCCACCTTGACCCCGAAATAATGCAAATCATCGACGCCTTCGAAGAGGTCCGTGGCTACAACGTTCCCTATCACTGGGGGAATACGGGTTATGCGTGGAATGTCGAGCTGGTTCGCGAACGGTTGCCAGACCATCCCATGGATAGCGGCGATATATTGTTCGATCCCGAGGTCGTTTCGAAGCTTGCCGACTGCGGCGTGTCCCTGCTCGATGGCCCGGCAGATGTCATTATGATGATTCTCGCCTACCTCGGCCGCGACCCGAATGAAATCAATGAAGAAAGCTTAAAACTTGCGGAAGAGCAGTTACGCAAAGTACGCCCCTACATTCGCTATTTCAGTAACACCAAAATGCTCGTCGACTTGCCGAACGAGGAAATCTGTGTGGCGATGAGTTGGTCCGGTGACTATGCGACAGCCGCACGCCGAGCCACCGACGCTGGCGTCGACATCGAATTGCGCTACACGGCGCCAAAGGAGGGATCGGGTCTGTGGGTCGATGGCATGTACATTCCGACAGATGCCGAACACAAAGATAACGCCTATCTTTTCATGAATTTCATGATGCGTCCCGACATTGCCGCCGACATCGCCAACACTGTCAATTACGCGAATGCAAATCGCGCGTCATGGCCACTCACAAACCCAGAAGTCATGAATAACGAGGCAATATACCCAGACCAGAAAACCATGGACATCATGTACCCGGCCAATCCGTTGGACCCCAAGCTTGAACGCTTGCGAACCCGCGCCTACGTCCGCGCTAAAAGCGGTATCTAGCTTGGTTGCCACCAAAGAGCACTTCATTCGCATTCGCGGCATCAGCAAACACTACGGTGACTTTGCGGCCGTCGACAATGTTGATCTCGACATTGGTCAAGGCGAATTATTTTCGATCCTCGGAGCGTCAGGCTGCGGCAAAACGACCTTGCTTAGAATACTGGCCGGATTCGAAACGCCAAGCACGGGAACAATCGAAATTGACGGTGTCGACGTAACGTCAATGCCCCCTTACGATCGGCCCGTCAACATGATGTTTCAGTCCTACGCGGTCTTTCCGCACATGACCGTGGAAAAGAACATCTCGTACGGGCTGCGTAAAGACAAAGTTTCGCGTAATGAGATTGCGAAACGTGTAGATGAAGCAATCGACCTGGTGCAGCTCGGTGATTTTCGAAAGCGCAACCCCGATCAACTCTCCGGCGGGCAGCTACAACGAGTCGCCCTGGCCAGGGCACTGATCAAGCAACCCAAAGTACTGCTGCTGGATGAGCCATTGGCGGCCCTTGACAAGAAACTTCGCGAACAAACACAGTTTGAGCTCATGAATATTCAGGACGAGCTCGGCGTTACCTTTGTTGTGGTAACGCACGATCAGGAAGAAGCGATGACGCTGTCAACGCGCATCGCGGTGATGGAACAAGGCCGCTTCCTGCAGGTAGGCGCGCCGAAGGAAATATACGAGTATCCAGAGAGTCGTTTCGTTGCCGATTTCATTGGTTCGATCAATATGTTTGACGGTGAAGTCGTTGTGGTGGGCGAAGACAGCATCGAGGTTGCATCGCCCGAAGTTGACGGACGACTATTTGCTTTAGGTAATCATGACGTCACTGCCGGCCAATCGGTGTGCATCGCCGTGCGCCCTGAGAAGATGTATATCAGTCGCGAGGCGCCGCAGGACGACAGTGACGTACGGATCAAAGGTGTTGTCGATGATTTTGGCTACCTCGGCAACTTGTCTCTGTACCGCGTTCGCCTCGACTCCGGCAAAATCATCCTGGTCAGTCAGCAGAACCGGCGACGCTCGGCGAAACTCTTTGTTGAGTGGGAAGAGAAAATCTGGATAACGTGGCGTCCTCGAAGTTCCATCGTGCTGGTCGATCAGGACTGACGTGTCCTCGTTGCACCAAAAGGACATGCTCTGGCAACGGATCGCCGTCGCCGTTCCGTACCTGTGGCTGTTCGTTTTCTTCCTGTTGCCATTTGCGATCATTTTAAAAATCAGCCTGGCCGATCCGATCATGGCTCAGCCGCCTTTTTCACCGACGTTCGACGAACAAGGTTCTCTTTCGATCACGGCTGACAATTTCCTGTTCTTGTTCAGCGACAAGCTCTACGCGCTTACGTACCTGCGATCGATATTGATGGCAGCGGCGGCAATGATCTTGTGCCTGTTAATTGGATTTCCAATGGCCTACGGCATTGCGCGTTCGAATCCGTCCACTCGCGGCCTGTTGTTGATGCTCATTGTTTTGCCATTCTGGATCTCTTTCTTGTTGCGTGTTTATGCGTGGATGGGCTTACTCAACAACCACGGCGTGATCAACAACGCATTGCTGTGGCTTGGCGTCATTGATCAGCCAATCCAAATGATGTACACCGATTTCGCAATATTTGTTGGCCTGACCTATTCGTACTTGCCATTCATGATCCTGCCTGTGTACGCGACGCTCGAACGCATGGACCTGGATCTTGTCGATGCAGCAATGGACCTTGGCGCCTCACGAACCACGGCATTCTGGGATATTACCTGGCCGCTCGCTCGCGCCGGGGTAATTGCAGGCTGTCTATTGGTCTTTATTCCATCGATGGGTGAATTCGTGATTCCGTATCTGCTCGGCGGTCCGGAAACACTACTGATTGGCCGCGTGCTGTTCGACGAATTCTTCGTAAACCGCGATTGGCCACTGGCATCAGCCGTTGCGATCATGCTGTTGTTGCTGCTCGTCGTACCTATCGTGATTCTGCAAAGAACCCAGGCGCGCAACGCGGAAAGTGTGTCGTGAGACGGCAATCATGAGGCAGCGATCACGATTCGTATTGACGGCGCTCGCGTTCGGCTATGCGTTCTTGTACATACCACTCGTCTCCGTGATTGTGTATTCATTCAATGATTCGAAACTCGCCACGGTATGGGGCGGTTTCTCGACGCGCTGGTATGGCGAACTGTTTCGTAATGAACAGATTCTCGACGCAACACTGCTGAGCTTGAGGATCGCTGCAATATCGGCAACGCTTGCAACAATACTCGGCACATTGGCCGGATTGGCCCTGGTGCGCTTCGGCCGCTTCCGTGGCCGAATGTTATTTTCCGGGATGATCTTGTCGCCTCTCGTCATGCCCGAGGTAATCACCGGCCTGTCGCTGTTGTTGTTATTTGTCACACTGCAATACCTGATCGGCTGGCCCGCCCAGCGCGGTTTCGCCACAATTACTATTGCGCACACCACTTTTTCGATGGCCTACGTTGCCGTCATCGTCCAATCGCGGCTCAGCGCCATGGATCAGTCGCTTGAGGAAGCCGCAATGGATCTCGGTTGCCGGCCGTTGCGCGTCGTCTTTGATATCACGCTACCGCTGATCGCCCCGGCAATGATTGCCGGTTGGTTGCTGGCGTTTACACTGTCGTTGGACGATCTCGTCATCGCAAGCTTCGTTTCAGGCCCCGGTAGCAACACCTTGCCGATGTACATTTTCTCCAAAGTACGACTGGGCGTCACGCCGGACATTAATGCCCTCGCATCCCTGTTCATCCTGATCGTCTCAACTACATTGTTCGCCGCCTGGTTCGTTTTGCGAAGGCGAACACAGGCCACCTGATTCCCGTGTCTGACGCATTCACAAACGTCCCTGAGATGCTGGCGACGCTACAACCAAACGATCCGGTTTATTGCGTGTATCCGCATGTCTACCGGGAAACGGTCCAGGAATTTCTAAGCGGTTTTCCGGGTCGGGTGCTGTATGCCATCAAAGCGAACAACGACCCCAAAGTGCTGCGGGCACTGGTTGATGCTGGCATCACTCATTTTGATTGTGCCTCGCTCCTGGAAATTCAACAGGCCAGCGCGAGCACCGATGCGGCGGTATGCTATTTCATGAATCCCGTGCGTATTCGTGGTGCCGCGCGTTCGGCGCAGCAGGACTACAGCGTAAAACACTTCGTCGTCGATCACGCGGCCGGTCTCGAACTGTTGCTCGGCGAAATCGACGCGAGCTGCAGCGTTATTTTTGCGCGCATGGCCGTGCATCACGAGTCGGCGATCGTGGATCTCTCGAGCAAGTACGGTGCAACTCCGGACGAAACGATCGCGTTACTGCAATCCATTGCCGACTGCGGCGCAGAACCGGCACTGGCTTTCAACGTTGGCTCTCACGTCATGAGTCCCGATGCCTATGTGCATGCAATCGAGACGGCCAGCAACGTTCTCGGGCGACTGCCGTTCAAGCTGCGGCTCGTCGATATCGGTGGCGGATACGCCAAGTCCTATCCGGGATTTGAAGCGCCACCCATCAGCGAATACCTCGCTGCGATTATCAAGGCTGCAAAGTTTTCGCTTGCAGACGACGGCGAGCTGTTGGCGGAGCCTGGCCGGGCACTGGCCGCGCCGGGCCTGTCCGCGGTGGTGCAGGTGTTGTTGCGAAAAGGCGATCGCTTGTACATCAATGACGGACTGTACGGCATATTCTGGGAACTTCGCTACGATGCGCACGACCGCTACGCGGCACGCGCCTATCACGACGCCAAACCGATCAACGGTACAACGCAGAAATTTCAGTTGTTCGGACCGACCTGCGACTCCGATGACAAACTACGCGGGCTGGTCGACTTGCCGGCCGACATTGCCATCGGCGACTACATTGAATTCGGCGCCATCGGCGCCTACAGCCTGAGTGGCCGCACTGACTTCAACGGCTTTTTCAGCGACGCCGTCGTAAATATCGAGTCCGAAGGCGCGCTTCCGCCCGGCTAAGGGCGAACCAACTGATCGGATGGCAGCGGTGCGGACAATGTGCGTAAAAATGCCTCCATTTGTCGCAGATCACTGTCGCGCAGCTTCAGCGGTTTGGTTTCGTTGTGGCCAATCATCGCGAGCGGCGCTTCGTTGTAGTGGCGCAAGACTTCAAACAGGGTTGCAATCTGGCCTTTGTGCATGAACGGCGCCGTGTTTTCGAGGTTTCGAAGTGACGGTGTGCGAAAAGCGCCAATGAGCTCTGGTCCGGTACGCGCGTATTCGAGCTCCGCGCAATTTCTATCCTGATCATCGCTATACAGGCCGTCGCAGTTGAACGCGTTGTCTCGCACTTCGCGTACGCCAAGCACACGGCCTTTGTCCGGCACCTCCCCCGGAAAGGAAATGACGCCCGTATTGTGAAATTCGTGATTGGTCAATAACGGACCGTTGTGACATTGCGTGCAATTCGCATCGCCGATAAACAGCTGCAGGCCGACGACCTCATCGTCGGTGAATAGATCCTGCTGCGCGGCAACGTCCTCTGCGATGACCGCCGCGACATAGTCATCGAAACGAGATGGCGCAGGTAACAGCAGCCGTTCGAAAGCCGCTATTGCTTTGCCAATATTCGAGAACGCCATGTTGATTGCCTCGTCGTTGGCCGGATCGGGCAATTCGCCGAATAACTCCCTGTAGCTCTTGTTGTACGTCGGATCCTCTGCGATAACACCAACGATGTGCCTGCGATTGCTGCCATGTTCGTTCGCGTCCTCGAACGGCGACAGCGACTGCGACCATTGGCTGTCTCTGCGTCCGTCCCAGTACATCCACGGGCTGTAAGCACCACCAACGATACTCGGCGTGTTTCGTTTCGACGTGCCGATGGCCTGGCCTTTTTGCAGACCGTCTGTGAAGCGGCGCACTGGTTGATGGCAGGTGGAACAAGAGATACCACCGTTCGCGCTCAGGCGGGAATCGAAAAACAGTCGCTGTCCGAATTCTGCGGCGAGCGGATTATCGGCGACGGCATTGCTGAGGTCTGGTGGCACCGGGCCGAGATTGCCGATCCACAGCGATTGCAGAATCTCGATGTCCGAATCCGACCATGGCTCGGGTAGCAGCGGGCGATAGTACCAACTGGCGGCAGCGGCGCCCGCGATCACGAGTACCATCAGAAAGTGTTTCACAGGTGCAGCGCTACGATGACGGTATCGGTCTTGCCGTCTACCGCAATGCTTATCGTGAGTTCCCAGTCGCCGGCCATGTGGAAGCGCATCCCGTCCAGACGGTAGTAGCCGTCTTCGAGTTCCGTGGTGACTCGCGGCCTCGTCGGCAACCCATGATCGTGTGCAGGCATGCCACCGGTCACTTCGATGTTCGCGCCGGTTACGGGCTCGCCACTTTCGCTTTCAATGTGCAACACCCATTGATGAATTCGGTTGATCTCGATGGGTTGCAGTGCGCTTTCGTAACTCACCGTGAACAAGCCTCGTTTCGAAACCCAGACGTCATCCGCAGCCACGACGAGCTGCAACAACATGCATAACATGGCTACAAGGACAATCCTGGCTTTCATCGCCGCCACCGAGCGAGTCGCCCGCTCATCAACAAGTATTGAAACTGAATCAGCAAGACAGCAGCGATGAAGAACGGCCAGTACGCGAGCCCGGTGTAGCCGACCTCGAACGGGAACACCGCGACATACTCTCGATCGCCAGATTCGGGGATCACTTTGACAATGCCGATGTAATCACCGTCTTCGTTGAAATCATGGATCACCGTGAACACATCGGGTTCAATCACCGGCGCCTGGTAGAACACGGTGACGGCATCAAGATCATCGATTTCTGCAACGTCCTGCCAGTTTGCAAAGCGTCCTTTGCCGGTTACATCGTGAATGATCCTGAATTCGATCAGCACCCGCGCAAGCTCATCGTGCATGTACTCCATGACGAATACGCTTTCGGTGGCATTGGGCAGGTCTTCACAATACTCCTCGTGCCCGTCGATCAACGGTTGGTATATCTTGAAGTGTGCTTGCAGATAGCTGATCCCGATAATACAAAGATCCCCGTCCGCAACAACGCCACCGTGAGCCTCGGCTTGCTGGCTCGCGCCGACGCCGAAAAACAGCACAGCCCACAGCAGTTGCGTCGTATTGATTAGTTGCAGTAATTTCATTCGATGCGGGGTCTAAGGCCCCGTTGGCTCATTCGGGGGAGAAGTCTATGACAGTCTGGCGATGTTTGACATTTCAGCGCCGCTTCGGCTGACTCGCGTCCGTAACTTTCTCCAGTCCGGCCAGCAATTGCTGCCAGACAATCGGGTCAACCGATTGCATTAGATCGGCGTAAACACTGGCAACCGCGGGCATGACTTGTTTCTCGATGCTTCTGCCCTCTGCCGTCAGCGAAATATCGACGGCCCGACGATCGCTCGTGGACCGGCGCCGGCTCACGAGGCCGCGCGTCTCGAGCCGGTCGATTACGCCAACCAGGCTGGGAGGGGCAATTAAGGTCAGGTCCGCCAGCTCGCGAAATACCACTTCATGCTGGTCCCACAGCACACGTAGCACTCGCCATTGCTGCTCTGTCAGACCGGCATCTGTAAAAATCCGCCGAAAACGGGGCATGATCGCAGCTAATGTGCGATACAGCAGGATCGGAAGTGACTGACTGAATTGCTCGATCGTCATAGATGCGACAATTACTTACTATATTAATTATTTATATCTAAATGATTTTCCAATAAAAGTCAAAATTGACGTGGGATACACTACCGCGTCCCGCCTGGGGGCCAGGCCTGATACAAGAAAGGATAAAGCGAACGGATGAATACAACTGGGAGCACTACCGGCTACACCGCCACGGCGAAACTACTGCATTGGCTGGTCGCCAGCCTCGTGGTCGTCCAGTTCGTACTCGCCAATCTCGCCGAGCGCGCTGAGGATGCGGATGACCTCGTGCGCGAACTGGCCCTGTTCGCGAATCATCGTTCGGTGGGTATTACGATACTCGCGCTGATCATCATCCGTTTGCTCTGGCGGTGGCGAAACCCGCCGCCGCGATTGCCCGAAACCGTACCACAGTGGCAACTTATGGCGTCTCGCGCCAGCCATTACTCTCTGTATGGAATCCTGCTCGTAATGCCGATTAGCGGGTGGCTGATGACGTCGGCCGCCGATGTTTCTGTCAGCTGGTTTGGCCTCGTGGACCTGCCTGATTTCGTTGCACCGGACCATGAACGCCATGAATTTTTCGAGGAAATTCATAAGCTGCTGGCGAAGTTGCTATTCGTGATTGCGAGCCTGCACATTCTTGCCGCACTAAAGCATGGGCTATTCGACAAGGACGGCGTTCTGCAGAGAATGTTGCCGGTGTACGGGGCGGCCGATGGCAAAACCTGACAACACCGGCATTCGACGAATACTGCGCGCAACAAAGTTCTCCGCCCAGGGCCTCACACAAGCCTGGCAACACGAAGCTGCTTTTCGCCAGGAAGTGGTTTTGGTGTTGTTGCTGGCACCGGTCGCCGCCTGGCTTGGCCAGACGGCGCTCGAACGAGCTGTGCTCATAGGCTGTTGCCTGATGGTACTAATCGTCGAACTCATCAATTCAGCGATCGAGGCTGCCATCGACCGCCACGGAGACGAACATCACGAGCTTTCCGGACGCGCCAAGGACATGGGTTCTGCCGCGGTCTTCGTCAGCTTGGTTTTAGTGGCGGTCGTATGGGGGCTGATCGCCGCAGAACGTTTCTTTGGCGCAACCACCGGTTGATCGTCAATGAAATCCAAAGTCTTTTGCATCGGTTTTCATAAGACCGGCACAACCAGTCTAGAGCTGGCACTTATAAGACTCGGCTACCGAGTTACGGGTTCTTTCGGCACCAAGGATCCCCACATCGCCTGCGAAGTGCGATGAGGACGAATCGACTCCCCACGGCTCACTGGAGCGATGGCCTTGTGGGCTTGTATCTGCGCATCGCGGCAACCGGGGTGATTCCGGCGAGGTGGTATCTGCCTTCCCTTCCATCGCTCGACCACCGCGCCGCGGCAACCGGCGATCTGAAGATCGAAATCGTCAGCCATTGCTGGAACTACTCTCACCTTCTCGTCCGGCAGCTGAGTTCACTGGTACTGTTTCCGCCAACCCGCGCGGCCGTGACGATGACCGTGTTTTATTCGGAGGAAGACGAAGCGACGGTGCGGCTGCTCGAGACCTTCGGCACCAAGGAGGCCCCGGGCGTGACCTGGAATTGGAGCGCGTTGCCCAAAGAGCAGTTGTTCCGACGATCGATCGGTCGGAACAAGGCGGCGCTCCTGACCGACGCGGATTGGGTCTGGTTCACCGACTGCGATCTGATGTTCCGCGACGATTGTCTGGATGTGCTGGTCGAGCAGCTCCAGGGCCGCCGCGATGCGCTGGTCTACCCGCGGCAGGAACGGGTCACTGCGTTGCTCCCGAGCGAGGACCCGATATTGACGAACGACGGGGAATTCCGATTATCCGACATTGACACTGACCGTTTTGAGATCAGCGAGCGTGGAAGGGCCACGGGGCCGCTGCAGATCGTCCATGGGGATATCGCCCGGGCTTGCGGCTACTGCGACTGTCTGGCCTACTACCAAAAACCGGCTGCAAGTTACTGTAAGTGCTATGAGGATCGAGCGTTCAGGTGGCTGCTACGATCGGACGGAGTCCCACTGGACGTGCCCGGGGTCTACCGTATCCGCCACGTGGGGAAAGGGCGTTACGCTGGTCACCCGCTTTCGAACAAGATTCGAAGCATGATCCGGCGTATGACATCGTGATCCAACAGAGGACGGCGAGATGAGTTTGCGCATCTGGCTGAGGAAACGCGGCAGTAGGCGGCGCGATCGGAAGTATCGGCCCCAGCGAGAGGCCTTCGACCGGGTCGTGGCGGCTATGACGCCCCAGGACTTGGCGATCGATTGCGGCGCAAATGTCGGTCTGTTCACCGTACGCATGGCCGAGTCCGGGGCTGAAGTCCACGCGTTCGAACCTAACCCCGACGCGTTCTGGGAACTGGAACGGGTGACCAAAGGACTCGCAAACGTCACGCTGCACCAGGCCGCGGTCACCGCCGAATCCGGGCCGGTCGACCTGTACTTGCACAAGCGCGCC
>Ga0209988_10001411_pt1 | contig 15606 bp, 14 predicted proteins | sample N075metaG_FD_183115 | JGI IMG/M metagenome (GOLD analysis project Ga0209988, IMG submission 183115) | Deep subsurface microbial communities from Kermadec Trench to uncover new lineages of life (NeLLi) - N075 metaG (SPAdes) (version 2) | ecosystem: Environmental > Aquatic > Marine > Ocean trench... | reverse complement strand
ATGCTTGCAGATCTGTAAAATTGTATTTATAACCCGGAGCTACAACTTCGTAATACCATGAGCCCGATTCGGTGTAACGTTTCCATGCATCTCGATTTATTCCGTGTAAACGCATAATTTTAACACGTTCAGCAATTTCTTCATCATTAGTACAAATCATTCCACCTTCGCCGGTGGATAATGTTTTGGTAGCGTAAAAACTAAAGCATGTTACATCAGAAATTGTTCCGATTGTTTTACCTTTATATTTGGCAGGCAAAGAATGAGCTGCATCTTCAAGAACCTTAAGATTATGTTTTTTTGCAATAGTATGTATTTCATCAAGATCGCAAGGCTGCCCTGCATAATGTACGGGGATGATTGCTTTGGTTTTTGGTGTAATAGCTTTTTCAATTGCTTCTATAGATATGTTAAGTGTATCTTCATCAACATCAACCATAACAGGTTTAGCTTTAAAATAGCATACAATCTCAGCAGTAGCAGGAAAGGTCATGGTTGGCAGAATTACTTCATCCCCTTCATTAATTCCAAATGCTTCTAGAGAAAGATGACCTGCCGCTGTCCATGAACTAACAGCGACGGATTTTTTCACGCCAATGTAATCATTAAAATTGTTTTCGAACCGGATCGTTTTAGGCCCCATGCTTATCCAGCCAGATCGAACAGTATCAACAATCTCGTCTACTTCTTCTTCAGAAATAAATGGTTTATGAAATAAAAGGAAATCGTTTTTCATCTGTGTATAATTTTAAATTAACGCTTTAATTTGCAAGTTTTTTCTATTAGAGATTTAAAGATAAATTTATTGTATGGAAATTCCAATATACCACAATGATACACCAAAAAAAATATTATCTCCCAAAAGGAAGGAAATTGATTAATTTAATTTCTCACACCTGCCTTAAATAAACCGCTTAAAAATCCAAAACCATACGATAGATGCAATACAGGATAAATAATTAATGATTTAATAACGATTCTAATATTACGTTTTGCCCATAGTGAAAAATAAATATCTATAAAGAAATATGCAAATAACGGAAGCAAATAAAATTTACTTAAAAATGCTAAAGGAAGCGATAAAATATAAATACTGAAGAAAGATGGAATTAAATGCCGGAGTTTAATTTCCGATTTAATTTTTCTTAAAACAACGGGTTTGTATAATCCATACTGAAAATATTGCTTTATAACTTTAGATAAAGAACTCCGTGGGTAGTAGTATGATTTTATTTCAGGATTTAAGTAAATTCTTTTATCCAAACTACGTGCACGATAATGAAACTCATCATCAATGATCACTTCATACATTTTGTTTATCTATTCAGTATCTTTTGTAATGGATATATCAAACCCTTTGTTTATAAGCATTCTTTCCAGAATTTGTTATTTTAGTAAAAATATAATATATAGAGTAACTAAATTTCGTGCTATTTTTTATAACTAACTGGATACAACATTCAATAATTAAATCTATTTTATCTATTTTTTTAAAAATTACTTTTATCCATTTTTTGATTGATGATATTAAGATACATGCAATTTTTATTTAGCTTACAACTTAACTATGTAAATGAAGCTTGCTGAATTATATTATAAACTCCGGGAAAAACCGGTTCCATATTATGCAAAATATCCAACCTGGTTAATTATATGGAAACCGATTAGAAAATTCATCAATGTTGTTTTTATTCCTAACATTCCATTTTCAACATTACGAATTTTTTTTTATCGATACCTGGTTGGATATAAAATTGGTAAAAATGTATTCATTGGGATGAAATGCTACTTGGATGATTTAGAACCAAAAAATACAATTATTGAAGACAACGTGACGATTTCTTACGGATGTTATTTTGCGTTGCATGGAATAGGACAAAGCCACACACATATTCATATAAAAAAAGGTGCATATATCGGTATGCGTGCAACAATTATTTCCGGAGCGGAAGGAATTTGTATAGGGGAGAACTCTATTATAGGTGCAGCCTCTTTAGTGAATAAAAGTTTGCCTGATAATATAACTGCAGTCGGTGTGCCTGCCAGTATATTGAAATCTATTGAATAAAATTGAAACGCCAATATGGATAGTGGAAATGAAGTGACTGGCTCCTGTAATCATAACTTATCTAATGATTAATTAAATCTTTAATTACACACTGCTAGCTTATGGAAAAATTATCTATAATAATTCCCTGTAGAAACGAGGAGAAATATATTGCAGACTGCCTGGACTCGGTTATAAATACTGATTATCCAAAGGAATGCCTGGAAGTGTTCGTAATCGACGGACAAAGCAGCGACAAAACACGCAAAATAATTGAAGAGTACACAAAAAATTTCAACTTTTTTCATTTGATGATTAATAAAAATAAGACTGTTCCATATGCAATGAATATGGGGATAAAAGAATCAAGCGGGGTATATATTATTAGATTGGACGCACACGGTGTATTCCCGAATGATTATTTTTCTAAATTAGTTAGTTGGAGTAAAAAACTGGATGCTGATAATATAGGTGCAATTTGGATAACAGATGTAAAAAATAATAATCCAAAGACTAATGCTATTAAAACAGTTTTAACCAGTAAGTTTGGTGTTGGAGATTCATTTTTCAGAATTGGTGGTATAGAACAAGCACTGGAAGTTGATACGGTTCCTTTTGGATGTTATAAAAAAGAGGTTTTTAACAAAATAGGACTCTATAATCATCAATTAATCAGAAATCAAGATATAGAATTAAACAAGAGACTTAAAAGAAATGGGGGACGAATATTTTTGCTTCCTGATCTGTTCTCAACATATTATGCGCGTGAGACTTTTGGAGGTATTGCAAAAAATAATTTTGAAACCGGGCTCTGGAATATTTTAACAGTTTATATTACTAGGCGGGTGACCTCTTTAAGTCTTCGACATTTTATTCCGCTTCTTTTTTTATTGTCATTAATTCTTCCAGTAATATCAATGGTCTGGATTCCATTTGGGGGTTATATCGCCTTAATCAGCTTTCTGTTGTATGTATTAACTATTATAACTGTTAGCTTAAAGGTCACTGATAATGGATAATGGAACTACTTTTTATCATATAGCATGGGCATTTTTAGTCTTACATTTTTCCTATGGATTTGGTTCACTTTTAGGAATTTTCAGAATTGATCTGTTATTTAATAGACGTTGAAAGATGAAAGACAATAGTTATAAAAAAGTCATTGCATCAATTTTAAAGTGCAACCAGGATCAGGTATTTTTCTATTGGAAAGGTAGAGTTGCACTTTATGCTATATTAAAAGCTATGGGAGTACAGAAGGATGATGAAATCATTCTTCCTGCTTTTACTTGTGTGGTGGTTCCTAATGCCATACTATATTTAGGCGCAAAACCAATATACGTTGATATCTCCCCGGAGAACTACAATATTAATATTGATTTGTTAGAAAAGACGATTACAACCAGAACCAAAGTAATTATTTGCCAAAATACTTTTGGACTGTCTTCTAATATCGAGCAAATGATTCAAATTGCTAAACGTCATAACTTATTTTCTATAGAGGATTGCACCCATGGATTTAGTGGTTATTATAACGGAAACCCAAACGGATCCTATTGCGATGCGGCTTTCTATTCAACACAGTGGAATAAACCTTTTTCAACCGGTATAGGAGGATTTTTAGTTGTTAATAATCAGGAATTAATAAATAAAATTGAGCAGCTTGAAGGCAAAAAAATAAAACCCTCATTAATGGATAAAACTATTCTGGCTTTTCTTCTCTTTTTTAACCGCTACTTTGTGAACAGGTATACATATTGGACAATGATAAAGTTTTACAGGTTTCTTAGTAAAAACAATTTAATAATTGGATCAAATCAGGGAGGCGAGCTATCTGGTGTCAAAATTCCAAAAGATTATTTTAAAGACATATCTTCAGTTCAGGTAAATGCAGGTATCAGACAGCTTAAACAATTGGATAAAGTAAATAAATTAAGAAAGAATAATGCTTTAGAATACACTCAATTTTTAAAAGATCAAAATAAAACATTTGTTAGCGAAAATTTATTCGATAATCATTTATTCCTTAAATACCCATTGTTAGTAAAAAATCGGAAATTATTATTAAAGTTGGCTGAAAAAGAAAAAATAACTTTGGGCGATTGGTTCCTTTCACCACTTCATCCGGTTGAAGGAAGTTTAAAGTTGTGGAATCTTAATTCAGAGTTTTTTCCCCAAGGAACCAGTATTTCAAAAAAGATAGTAAACCTGCCTACCGATATTGAAGATAACAGCAAAGTGTTGAAATTTTTAACAAGAAATATAAAAATGATTGAATAGATATTCACTCTCAAAAATTGGTAGTTTACCCTCTTAAGAAGAGCAGAGGTACGGAGCGGAGCTTTAGAGGGATTTGCGAATAAATTTTGGAACTTATTTATTAACCATTTATACGGAGGTTTATCTAAAATAGTCATCACGGAAAAAACAACTAAAGGAATAAACTAAAAGAGTTTACAGAAAGAAAGGATTTAAATAAATTGCAAGGGAGATAAAAAAACATAAAAATCCATTAAAACTGACTAAGGTGAAATTGATATTAAGATTCCTCAAGATCGTAACTCTTCTTTCAATCAAGTTTTCGAAATATTTCAGTAGTAAAGGGACAGAGAAGCTAGTTGTGAAATGGTTTTTATCGAATACAGTTTTGAGCACTCGGGCAAGGACTTTGGCATCTTCTGCCTTTGCATTCCTACTATCACTTAATTAAACTCATCTTCTTTTATTTAATTATTATTGATCTTGTTGATGACAACGTTTTATCTAATTATTTTTTTAAGATTTCATTATAATTATTTACCATCTGGTCCAGGTTGTCTTCCAATTTAAAATGTTTCAATACTCTTGTCCTTCCGGCTTTTCCTAATTTCTTCCTTAGATCTCCATCAAATAATAGTTCAATTTTTTCAACCAATAGCTCTACATTTGAATGAGGAATAACAAAACCGGTTATATTATTATCAACAACTTCCGGTAAGCCCCCAACATTTGAAACTATAACAGGAGTTTCGCAAGCAGAAGCTTCCAAAATCGCAACTCCAAAACTTTCACTATCCTCAGTTGACACTGCTATATATATGTCTAACATTCTATGATAATCAGGAATTTTATCATAGCTTACAAGACCAGTAATTTTAACATCCGATTCAATTCCTAAATTCTTAACAAGTAATTTTATATAGTCAGTCATCGAACCTCTACCTACAATCAATAACTTTAAAGGAATATCCGGATGATTTTCTTTCACTTTCTTAAAAGCTCTAACCAAATATTCAGTCCCATATTTTTTCTCAATCGATTTTATTGTACCAATAACTATATCATTTTCATCAAAATGACTTTCAGTCTTTTTTGGTTTAAATTTTTCACTGTTTATACCAAAGGGTACCACATGAATATTTTTGTTTGTATATTTTTTTGTTTCTTCAGCCATTATTTTGCTGGTTGAAAAGAGCATATCAGATTTTTTTAGATTATATACTAGTACTTTCTTAAAAAAAATGGATTTTTGGGGAAAGTTATAGACATCACTTCCCCATACAGATGTTACAAATGGATGAAAACCACTTAAAGCTCCAAGCAATCCATAGCTTGAAGCTGAATGTGCGTGAATAATATCAGGTTTAAGATTTCTAATTTTTTTCTTCAGACGTGGTAAAGCCAAAAAATAGGCAGTTTTTAATAAACTTCCATCAGTTTGCCATTTAATAAACTGAGGGATAGTGAATATATCTATTTTTATCCCAGCCTTATATTGTGCCCGATCATAAGATGATAAGCCAAATATGGAAATTTCTAAACCCTTTTCAAGTAATCCATTTGCCCACTTAACAACATGGCTGGAGGCAGGATCTGCCAACAAGAGGACTTTCATTCTTAGCTTCCTTTAACGATTTTTTCGCTTTGTAATATACTAGCTTCATAAGTAGAATACCAGATTTTAGAAATTCGTTTCCATAAACTGTTACAATAAATCTTTTTCATAAAAGAAATAGTGGAAATGCAAATTTCCAGGTGGTAGCCCAGAATAAGGTATCCGCATTTTTATCTTTCAAAATAAAATAGTTTCAGAAAATTTACTATTTCCATGCTGCTCTTTTCTATACGTACAAAATTAACTTGTGCTTTGCTTTTAGTCGCAAATACATACGCAGTCACCCCCTCAGTAAATACTTCTTTAAGTACTTTATAAATTGAACTGCTGTATTCCTCTATTCCTCCGACTTCAGGTGGAAAACCCCTAATAACCACACATATATTCATTCACTATCATCTTATGATCAATTTTTTATATAAATAAATTATTAAACTACCGATTTCTAATAAACCTCTGCCAAATGCTTTTCAGCTATATCAATATTATTATAGAAGTAGATAAGAATACTAAACATCAACCAGAATGGTAAATCAACCGATATCCAGCCATAGGTCAGTATATTGATACCATCAAACAATGCGCGAACAAATAGACCTGTTGCAGAAGCAACAATCCCAACAACTAAATAGTAAGAATTATTAGCCATTTTTTTAAACTATGAAGTACTGTATTTGACATTCTAAAAAATAGATATGGTAACATTAAAGAAGCTATAAATCCTAATATTTCTAAATGTGCAAACGTACTCGAAAATATAAAATTATAAAAAGTAACATAACTAAGAAGTTAATTTAGTTAAATAACTTTACGTATTACCACTTCTATAGAATACTCACCATCACTATGTAAGTCCGGATCATTAATTGTATGTCCTTCGCTGCATTCTTTAGCATATACTATATTAAAATCATTTAAGGTTCTTTCAATCAGCGGGACAACACCAATGGTATCTGATTCTTCGTCTCTATCAACTAGAAAGAAATGAAAATGATTCGGGTTAAACCTGGACGGGAGTGTTTTCTTCTTTTCATATAAATCTCTGTGAGGTAAATAGAGTATTAGGTAACCGCCTGGTTTTACAACCCTGAACCAATTTTTTACTCCTTCAGAAGGATTTGGTAAATGTTCAATTGTATGTGATGAATAAACAAAATCGTATGAATTATCTTTTACACCTTTTAAATACTGTGCATTTCCATGCTCAAAATCATAACCCTTTGCATCTTTAGTTATTAAATCGCTGCCAAAACCAATATCCAATCCCCTTCCCACACAATATTTCTCAAAGAACCCTTCTCTAACTCTCCGTGAATGGGCTTTGGTAGTTTCCCCAGGCACAAAGGGTCTTCCCATGGTTTTGTATCTAAGGGCTAACAACTCTTTTTTCAGCCATTGTAATATTTTCCAGACTATTGCTGGTAAAAGAGTTTTAAGTTTTTTTTTCATTAAATCTAATTTAAATATTTTTTATTATGAATAGCTCTTTGGTTTTTTACTACAGAATTTCTGTACAAATGGTAATAGTTTATTATAAACTTCATCAAGTTCAAGTAATTCCATACATTTGAATGCAGGACATCCGATACGACCGGCATTCGTAAAACAATATTGTTTATTTTTTTCTGGTGAACAGTGTATTGTTTTAACTATAAAATCGTGGCAAACACCGATGGGAACAGAATATTCCGGATTTGTCGGACCATAAATTGTGAACGTAGGTTTGCCCAGCATATTTGCTATATAGAGTGGTCCTGAATCATTTCCTATGAAAACAGAACAGTCTCTTGTTTGCTCTATCAATTCACTAATTGAACTTGTTTCTATTATTGGAATTTTTCTTTTCTCGGTTTCCTGTTTCTCCTTGTGATCAATGGAATTAGCAGGAGCAATAATTTCAACAGAGTATTCTTCACTTAATTTTTCTGCAAGTAATATAAATTTTTCCAACTCCCATTCCTTTGCAGCCCAGCCGCCAAACGGATGAATAAGTATTTTTTCGTCCCGGTTATAATTAATTTTGAATTCTTTTATCCTATCTTCATTTTCAATTTCAAATTTAGTTTTTACTACATCGAGGTAACCATCCATAAGATGAGGAGTTTTTCTGATAGATGTAAAATGAGTGTAAATTGGTCGGAAATGTTCTTCATTTGAACCAATTAATTCTTTAGCCGGCGAGTTGAAAATAAGAAAAACAGATTTTACGGATTCTGTCAGGTCAAAGATAGCTTTAGGATTAATCGCTTTTAATAAACTGCGTGCTTTTCGTTTTGCTATTCTTCCACTTAAATAAAAATCATTTTTATTTAACGTTACGTAATTTATGTTTGGGAGAACCTCCTTATAAATTAAGGCACTCTCTTCATAACAAAATATGTAAACAGCCTTATCGTAATGTTTAATAATCTCCTTAACTGCAGGGATTGTAAAGACTGTATCACCAAGACGGTGCAGTGAAACAATTGCCACATTCTCTCCTGCGGTAAAATATAAACGCGATAAAACCCGTACGATATAAAAAAAAGGGTAAATTGCTACATTTAAACATTTTTGTAATACAGGATTTCTCTCTAATATAAATGTTAATCTGTACTTACTTAACATCAGGATTAAACCTCAACCTGTGATTTACGGTAGTGCTTGTAAGTGAGCAAAGCATTTGTTAAGAGGATAACGGAATGGTGTCCGGATATTATAGAATTGAAACCATAGAATAAAAAAATTACAATTTGAAAAATATCTGCGACCAGCGAAATATCCCGTAACATTAGGGAAGTAAAACATATAGGAAGTAACATACTTACAGTTCCATTATTCAAACTCTTTAATTGCTTTATCATAAAATAACTTTTCTCGTCCACTTGAATCTTCAATAGGAAACTATTTACAAATGATTGAAGAAAATTTTCAAACTATGTTAAATTAAAATTAGTTTTTACAAAAAATTCTTCAGGTTTTTGATAAAAGAAAATTAGAATCCCAAACAACAACCAAAAAGGAAGGTCGGTAACAATAATTCCGTAATTAAGTATTCCAATGTCGTCAAAAAAACAACGTATAAACATACTACCCAGTACAGTTGATATTACAAGGATAAGTAAATATAATACCTTGTTGCCCTTTATCGCTTTATTAATTGTTGAAACTGATATATGGAAAAATAATACAAAGAAATACAGTACTGATAACAACCCTGGAATACCCATATCACTCGTGAATTTTAGATACATATTATGCGATACATTAGCTCCATCAATAACTCTACTCAAATCAACAATTATATGACCAGCCCAGGAATTCAATAAAACGGGCATGTAATTAAATTCTAAATATTTATATGAACCAGGACCAATTCCAAGTATAGGATTATCTTTTATTATATTATAAGCAAGGTCCCAAAAAAAGTGTCTCTGGCTCAATCCTGCTTCTAACCTGAGAAATAAAGATAGTGCTTCATTTATTGGCTCTATTAGAAGAATTATGAGCAGCAGAACTGAACCGATAAGCATTAACTTTATGAATAACATTTTTCTCACACGATATAATAATATCGATAAACTAATGCTGATAGATAATATTGCAGATCTTGATATGATTAAGAACAATCCAAAAGTAATTACAACAATTAAGGACGATAAAATCCATCGTATATTTTTATACTCTTTCAAAAAGACAAAGACTAAAATAATTGGTAATGTTAGAATAAAGAATGCTGTTGAAGCATCAGTATTGGCAATGAAACTTGCACCACGATATCTGCCTCCCATAGCTATATTTATAAGATCAACTCCACTTTGACTTACATCGTACACTGAACTCATAGCTATAAAAACACTTACAATAACTAAGGATATTATAATAGTTTTTACATATTCAATATCTTTAATGAGCGAGTAGAAGATGTAAGCTATTATAAAAAAGGCTGTTTGTCTCCCAATTAGAATAAGTCCGGAGAAAAAATAATTCGAAAATGTGGCAGATATAAGCATTGAAAAATAATACATCCCAATAAAATAGAGTAACGGTTTGGGAATCTTTGGATATTCTGTGAAATTGAATCCATAATGTCTGATAAACAGAAAGCCAAGCAAAGAAAAATTCGTTATGTGAACAACCAATCTTAAAGTACTACCAAAACCACTTACTATTGAAAAAAGTGTGACAATTATCAACCCGAACAGGAATCTCTCGTCATAAAGTAATATCAATAAGCTTATTACAAGTACGGCAATACCAATGAATAAATAATTAATTAATAATACTGTACTAAAAACTGATAATACTACCAGGATGATAACACCGAAATTATTTCCTACTAATAAGTTTGGACGATTTATCCGCAATATATTTCTCAAATAAATAATTCCCTGGTAATTGTTATTATTGTAAATAAAAACCAGATAGGATTTATTACAATATCTTCTATTTCATCAATTATATATTTATTTATGCACTGAAGCTGGGACATATTATAACACCAATAATAAATCATTTTATTTGTCTACTTGGATAGTTTAGCAATTCCTTTTTATAATATCTATTCTATCAAAATCTTAATTCAGAATAAATTCATGACATTATTTACTTAGATAATCTAGTCTGAGGCGTTTGCTAAATGTTTAATCTTTAAATGCAACACCAATAAAGTTTTGTGTTAGAATTTTTTCGGTTCTGCCTGTTTCAATTAAGCGAATACCATTGAATATTAACTTCACTATCTTCCAAAGCAATAATCTTAAAGTACCTTTTACATTTTTTGCGTATGGTTCGGTTTCAAAAAATTTGATTTCCTTAAATCCGACAAGTTTTAAAATTTGTATCGCAGAATTCGGCGTAAAAATAGTTAGGTGTGTAAGATCACTATAGATTGTATAGCTTGCATTTATGCCCAAACCATTTGGTGTGTGAAAAACAAATGCTCCACCATTTTTCAATTTGTTATAAATGCCTTCAAACAAAGGAATAAGCTCATCTTTATGGAAATGTTCAATCAAATCAATAGCAAATATCAAATCAAATTTCTCATTGTTGCTATTAAGATATTCTAACACGCCAATCTCTTCTGCATTTAAATTCTGCACTTTTGCTATATCTATCTGCTCTTTCGAAACATCAATTCCAAAAACATTTTTATACCCGTTATTGATTAAAAATTCTAAGAATATTCCTCTACCACAGCCCAATTCCAATATGCGCACATCTTTGTTAAATTGTTTCAAAATTGGCAGATATTGATAACGATATTTACCTAGCATAGAAGTAATACTTTTTTCATCAAATTTAGAGATATGCTCTTTAAATGTAGACGAATATCTTCTATATAATTCTTCTCTAAAATCATTCATAGTATGTATAATTTCTATTTTGCATCATATTGATTTCACTGATCTTATCGAATTCAATAGTTCTTTCACTAATACCAAAGATTTATTACCAATTAAATAAACATTTAAAATATACACTGAAAGAAAAAAGAAAATTTTCATCAGGTTAATATAATTGTAATTTTGAATTATATAATAAAACATTAATTGGATAATGAAATATGAAAAAATGCCATTTGTTAAATGGAAAACCAATTCATTAAAAAATAAACTTTGATTTTTCATTGGTAATTTTTTATAAACTAAGATAAAACCCGACAGAAAGAAAAATAAGTAGCTAACCGAAGTTGCGAGAGCCAGCCCGTTTTGCTTCCACAATCCAACAAAAATAAAATTAAGTATAATTTTTAAAACAATTCCTGTTACAGTAATTAGCAACAACGAGTTCACAAACTTTGCCGCGTATATTATCTTATTAAAAATTACATAGGTCGAATAAAAAATCAGACTAAATGCATAAGTCTTAAGTACAAGGAATGTTTCTAAAGTATCGGATTCGTTAAATTTTCCTCTTTCAAAAAGTAATTTGATAATACTATCACCATAGAAAAAGAGCAGAAATGCTATCGGGACAAAAAACAATAAGTTGGCACTTATAGAATCGGATAAATTCTTTTGCAGCTTATCGAATGAATTCGTTTGGATATTTTCTGAAAATTTCGGAAAAATAACGGTTGCAAAAGCCAGTGACACAACGGATACCGGTAAATTAAATAGATTGGAGGCGTAACTTAAAGAAGCTATTCCACCCTGGTCAACCATCTTGAAAAAATATCTGTCAGCTAATAAATAAAATTGACCTATTGTTTCGATGAGAATTATGCTGAAAATTGTGATATCTAAGAAGTTAAACACTTCTCTTTTGTCTTTGAGAGAGAAAAACGAGAAGCTTGCACGAGAGTTTCCTTTAATTAACAAGTAGATGAATTGGAAGAAAATTCCCAAGATAAATCCAAGTGGAACGGTGTAAATACCAAACTTATCAGTAAAAAAAAATAAGATTGGGATTATTGTAAAATTAAGAAACAATCTCCCAATAGCTGGATATTTAAACTTATATTCAGCTTGTTCGAAAGCAGTTAAAATGGAAATTGCAAAAGTGAAAGGAATTGTAATTACGAACAATTTGAAAATATTTACTGCAATTTCTTTTATTGTAGTATTATCAGTATTAAGGTAAACATCAATAATTGATTCAGACAAAAAATACAAAGCAATTGAGATTAAAAAACCAATTGAAATAAACACAAAAAAGTTTGCCGTAAAAAATTTATTTGTAGAATCAGGATTCTGCAATTTTGTTTTATGGTAAGCAGGAATGAAATAATTTTGTCCAATAAATAAAGCGACAGTATTTATGGTTATTGGAATAACAGCACCAATAAGATACACATCAAATTCTATCCCTCGTCCAAAGTAATTTGCAAATAATACTTCCCTTAAAAACCCTAATCCTCGGCTAAAAAGATTTAGAATTGTTATAAATATAAATGCTCCTGCTAATGTGGAAGTAAACTTTTTGTTCATGCTGTAAGATATTGTATTAACTTATCTGAAATGAGAGATTAAACAAACTTAATTTTGATTTAGATGTGAAGTAAAGATAAATGATTAATAATTAATGATTAATGATTCTAAGATTAACTAAAAATAAAATATATTGTTAAACTCATAACTTACTTAACCTGACAAAATATTCAATCGTTTTTTCTAACCCTATTCTTCTGTCAACAATCGGTTCCCAACCTAAAACTTTTTTTGCTTTTTCAATGCTGGGCTGGCGCACTTTAGGGTCATCTATTGGAAGTTGCTCAAAAACTATTTTACTTTTAGATCCTGTTGCCTGAATCACTTCATTTGCAAATTCTTTAACGGTTATCTCATCAGGATTGCCAATATTTACCGGATCAATCTCTTTACTCATTAACAATTTATATATACCATCAATTAAATCTGATACATAACAAAAACTTCGAGTTTGTGAGCCATCACCAAAAACTGTAATGTTTTCTCCTTTTAATGCCTGACCGATAAATGTTGGCAGAGCCCTGCCATCATCTGGGCGCATTCTTGGACCGTAGGTATTAAATATTCTCACTATTCTTGTATCTACTTTATGATACCTATGATAAGCCATTGTAAGGGCTTCGGCAAACCGTTTCGCTTCATCGTAGACTCCACGCGGTCCAATCGGATTTACATTTCCCCAATAATCTTCACTTTGCGGATGAATGGTGGGATCACCATAAACTTCGGATGTAGAGGCTAATAAGAAGGTAGCTTTCTTTTCTTTAGCCAGCCCAAGTGCTTTATGAGTTCCGAGAGATCCAACTTTTAATGTTTGTATAGGAAGTTTCAAATAATCTATAGGGCTGGCTGGAGAAGCAAAGTGCAATATATAATCTACTCTTCCGGGAATGAATATATAATTAGTAACATCGTGTTTAATGAATGAAAAATTATCGTTACCAAAAAGATGACTGATATTATCCGTAGAACCGGTTGAAAGGTTATCGACACAAATAACTTTAAAATTTTCTTTTAAAAGTTTATTACAAAGATGCGAACCCAGGAAGCCTGCGCCCCCGGTTACAACTGCAGTTTGTGAATACAAATTAATCCCCTCTAACTTCTTTTTGAAGAAGGATTATTTTTTTCTCTTTAACCACAACGAACAAACTGAAAATCAGAAAAATAAAAATACTGCCAACTACTGTTGAAAAAATTACTTTTGGTGATGATTTACGTAATGGCGGAATTGCTTCATCTAATATCTCAATAGTTGGAGTATCCCTGTTTTCCTGTATCTTTTCTTTATAATACTGCTGAAAGAGTAATAAATAAACTTCATTCTGAATCTTTACATCGCGCAACAGGTCTGATAATTGTTTACCAAGTTCAGGAACATCGCTGAAGGCCAACAAATAATCTTTACTACCCAATTGCATTTTATTGTATTGCTCTCTTAACTCGGCAAGTTTGTTCCGCAGTGCAATTAGTGCTTGATTGTCTTCACGTAAATTTGTTTCCAAAAATCCAAGTTCAATTTCTGTTTGAATAATCTCCGTTTTTAATTTTGCAGCTGCATCAATAGCTGCAGATATTTGTTCGGGCAGTGCAATTGTTTTGTTCTCATCCTGAAATCTCATCAACCTAAATTCAACGGAATCAAGAACTGCTTTGGTTATAATCAGTTGTGTTTCAATATATATCCGGGCACGTTTAGCTTTAGATGAAAGTTTTGACTTGTTGATGGAATCTAAAGCTTCGATATAAGAATTGGACAGTACTGCCGCAAATCTTTTTAACGAATCTTTATCATCTAATAGCCAGGGAATTAAACTAGATGTAACATCTACATTTAATTTTATAATTCCTTCTTTTGTGATGAGAATGTTTAATTGCTTGTTAAGATAGTTTGCCGCATCTACCTCGGTTTCTAATCCATAATAATCTTTTAAATTTAATTTCCTAACTACAAATAATGCAGCCGTACGGCTTTTAAGAATTTGCACAAACAACTCGGAGTTAAATGATTTACCAGAGGTATAAAATAATCCGGACATGACGTTATCACCTAATAAACTAGAAAGTGCGCTCGATTGATTTCCCTGCTCAGGGGGTAAAACACTAATTTCTGATTTATAAGTTAACGGGTAAATAAGAAGAAGAATAACAAATAAAAATATTGTAGAAATAATAGTCGTTTTAATAAGAAAACTAATATTTCGTAAAATTATGTTTAATAAATCATGAAAATTCAATCTTTACCTCGTAGCAATAATAATTGCAGCAGTTGCGGCAACAATTGCAGCTAACTGTGCAATAATTTGTAGTCCATCCATAAATACTTCCCAGAATTTCGGTCCTGGTGGATCTTCCGGAACCCAGATTGTATCACCAGGATCAAGTTTAACAACATCATCCGCATCAATCCACTCGCCTGTTGTGGCTTTTATAACTCTTACCTCACCCTCCAAAGCACGCCAACCGAACCCTTCAGCAAGGGCTATATAATCTTTTATTGTAAGATTCGGATTGTAAATTATTTTACCGGGATTAACAAGCTGTCCAAGCATAATAATATAATCTTTTTGCTCAGGGATGGCGATTAAATCGCCTCTTTTAAGGACTATGTTTTCAGTAAGATTATTGTTAATAAAAAGATCAGCAAAATCTATTACTACCCTGCCAGAAGTTTGTCTTGACTTTGCTTTAAAATAATCATATTCATCCTCAGTCATATCGGCAGGACTAATCAATTTTAGTCTAACGAATTCAGGATCTACTTTTTCATT
>Ga0209988_10001410_pt1 | contig 15612 bp, 10 predicted proteins | sample N075metaG_FD_183115 | JGI IMG/M metagenome (GOLD analysis project Ga0209988, IMG submission 183115) | Deep subsurface microbial communities from Kermadec Trench to uncover new lineages of life (NeLLi) - N075 metaG (SPAdes) (version 2) | ecosystem: Environmental > Aquatic > Marine > Ocean trench... | reverse complement strand
ATTTTTTTATTCTCCCCAAACATCACTGTGCGACGAAAGGTCGGTTATCTAGGCGTGATGATATTGGTTTCGTGCGCTGTGCTTTTTAGTATGAGCGTAACTTCAGAATTCGAAGTCGTTGATTGGATATCTGCAGGCACAGTTGCTGGATTATCTATGCTTGCACTTACATTCGTATACCCTTCCACTGTTAGATCGTACAAGTCTGGAGCCGTGTGTTTCTCTTTATTGGCTCTTATACCTCTCATAATAGTAGTTCTGGGTTATTTAACCTTGACCATTCTCGGTAACGAAACGTGGGCTGAGGTGTACCTATTGAAGAATCAGCTGAACGTGACATTTAACGTACCACTCATGTTGGTTTGTACTTGGTTCCTTCGGAGATCCTTTCAGTTCGAGTAAAGCCTACTCTACGGAAAAGAGGAAAGTAGCGGAGATAGATTACTCTGGTGCTTGCGGTAACGTGGTACTAGACTCTCGAAACTCAGGATCCCCGCGATGCCCGCATATACAAAAACTGCAAGGCCAGAGTAGCGCCGGCCAGCGCGGTAATATGCGCACTGTCATAGGCTGGCGAAACCTCCACCACATCAAAGCCAACAATATTCAGGTCGGCGATGCCTTGCAATATTCCCAGAACTTTTGAGGTAGTCATTCCTCCAACGACCGGTGTTCCGGTGCCAGGCGCATAAGCCGGGTCGAGACAGTCGATATCAAAAGTTAGGTAGGCCGGATGGTCGCCTACTCGCCTACGTATCACCGCTACCGTATCGGCCACGGATTGTTCGTTGGCCCGCTGGGCGTCAATGACTTCAAACAGATGATTGGGCCTGTCGTATTCCGTGCGGATACCAATTTGAATGGAGTGGCCGGGATCGATCAAGCCCTCCTTGGGCGCGCGGAAAAACATACAGCCGTGGTTGTACTTTTCGTCCTCGTCGTAGGTATCGGTGTGGGCATCGAAGTGGATCAAAGAGAGTGTGCCGTGGGTTTTCGCATGGCCACGTAATAGTGGCAGAGTCACAAAGTGGTCACCGCCGAAACTCACCAGCGTTTTACCGACACCGCTAATGCGCTCGGCATGCGCCTCGACTTTGGCCAGCATATCCTCACTGTCACCCCACAGAAACTGAATGTCGCCGTAATCAACCGCCGAGAGTCTATCAGCTAATTTGAAATCCCAGGGCCAACGTCGCTCTTCCCAGCGGAGGTTCGCGCTGGCCTGGCGAATGCCATTGGGTCCGCTGCGAGTGCCGGCCCTGCCACTGGTTCCCAGGTCATAGGGCACACCCATTACGACGGCATCAATGGAAGAGTCGTCCAGGTCTCTGCTCAGGGGAAGGCCCAGGTAGCTGAAGACATTGGCATACATGGAGGTGTCGTCCACCGGTACTACTTCATCGCTCACAATGCGCTCCTGTTTACCGAAACCCTAAATCCCTCGCTTCTGGCGGCACAGAGTATACCGCGCAAAGCTCTACGCTTGAATATAAGTCGATCGTCTATCGGACATATTTTTAATAAGTATTCGTTCTAGTCCGATAATTGCTAAATGGTGTTTTATGTCTAGATTTAATGAACGTGCTGACTTTTAGCAGCGCTCCTGTGAATTCCAACAAAGGGATAAAACCAATGAAAAAACTACTAATAGCTTTGTGCGCGGTTCCATTATTCGGTAGCCAATTTAGTCTGGCGCAGGATAATGAAACGCCCAACCTGGGGGCAATTGAACTATTCATGTGTAACTACAACAAGGGGAAGGGGTCGAAGGATCTGGACAGGGTAGTGGACAAATGGAACGTATGGGCAGACGAGGCCAACTACGTACCCTATACCGCCTGGACCCTAACACCGGTATTTGGCAGCCCGGAGTACGACTTTGATCTCGCCTGGTTGGGTGCCTGGCAAAACGGCGCCGACATGGGTAGAGGACTACAACAGTGGAAAGACCAGGGCGGCGCCATGCAAGCTGCGTTCGACAAGGTTCTACGCTGTGACGTGCACTCCGGATTCACGTCAGCAAACTTCAAACCTCAGCAGGGTGACTTTCCGGCCGAAGGTGTAACTGTATTCACCGACTGCACCATTGCCGAAGGCAAAACACTCGAGGATTCCATCGCCGTCCATGCAAGTTGGGCGAAGCATTTGACCGAACGCGGCTCCAAGGCGGGCATGTGGGCGTTCTACCCCTCTATGGGGGGTGGCGATATCGATTTCGACTATAAAATAGTGATGGGGCATCCCGACTATACGTCCCTGGGCGCCGACAACAACGATTACACCAACGGCGGTGGCTGGATGAAGGGTAGGGAAATCAGCCAGGACACAGTCTCGTGCAATCTACCCAGGGTCTATAACAGTGTTTTACGCCGCAACGGTGGAATCGACCCGAACTAGCGTCCAGGAAACACTATGGCGAGAGGATTTCCCGTTCCAGGGCGGGAAATCTTCTGAACCTGATTTAGCACTTCGAACTTGGGCTTGCTGATCACTTACAGACAGGCGTCATATTCGAGTGGCGTAACCTGTTTGTCAAACTGGTCTATCTCTTGCTGCTTGGTCAAAGCATATGTCCGCTGAAACTCTTTACCAAAATTAGCGCCAATGAACTCGGACGATTCAAACCGAGCCAGGGCGTCTGGCCAGTAGCGGGGCAAGCTTGGTTCCAGCTGATCGTAGGCATTGCCCTCCATAGGCTCTGGGGCCTCCAGCTTGTTTTCAATGCCGTGTAACATCCCGGCGAGAATGGCAGAAATCGCCAGATAGGGATTGGCGTCCGCCCCGGCAACTCGATGTTCAATGCGGGTGGCCTCCGGCGCATCGGCCGGTACTCGCAAGGAGACCGTGCGGTTTTCATAGCCCCAGCTAGGTGCCAGCGGCGCATGCGTGCCGCGCTGAAACCGGCGGTAGGAATTTAGATTAGGGGCAAACAGCAACATGCTCTCTTCCATCGTCGCCAGGCAACCGGCAATCGCCTGGCGCAGCAGGTCATTGCCCTTACCAGTGCCGTCGTCAAATGCGTTATTGCCATCCCGGTCGACAAGGCTGCAGTGCACATGCATACCATTGCCGGCGAGATCCCCAAAGGGTTTGGCCATAAAACTGGCGCGCAGCCCCTGCTGCTTGGCCACTCCTTTTATCGTGCGCTGCAACAGTACCGCCTGGTCAGCGGCAACCAGGGCGTCGGGGCAGTGATAGAGGTTTATCTCGTATTGAGAGGGGGCACCCTCCTTAATGAGGGTATCAATGGGCAAACCCTGGATAACACAGGCATCGCGTATGCCGTGCATCAACTCAGACATATTCTCCATGGTGTCGATGCAGTAGGTCTGACCGCTAGCCAGCGCACCGCCCACACGATCTGTTTGGGTATGTACCGGCCGACCCAACGAATCATCTCCTTCGCGAAACAGGTAGAACTCCATTTCACTGGCCAACACGGGCGTTAGCCCATGAGAGGCGAAGCGCTCCATCAGCCGTTTGAGTATAAAACGTGTGTCGTTGCCACAGGGCTCGCCACTGACTTCCCGCAAAGACAGCAGTACCTGACCGGTTGGTCGTTTCAACCAGGGCACTCTCACCAGGGTATTGATATCGGCTTCGCAGATGCCATCCCCATCGCCGCTATCAAATACAAATGCCTCTACATCCCGTCCCCAAACATCAAATGCCAGTGCGCTGGTCGGCAATTTTAAGCCACCGGAAAAAACCTTGTGAATTTTATCCCGGGTAACCCACTTGCCCCGCAAGCCCCCAGCAATGTCCGGGAGAATCACTTCGAAAATCTCTATATCCGGGTGGGCATCCAGAAACGTCTGAAGGCGCTGAGTGTTGTTCGACATACGCTAAATCCTGACTTGTTCTGTTGTTAAGGGCGCGAGGCAATACACCACTTTAGGGGTAATTCAATCACCGGGTGACTGTGCCAAACTAACGAAAATGCTAATAGATCTACTATTAGACACTGCGGTGCGCATTTAGGCTATAACACTTACGGGTAACCCCGATAGCAGCCATTTCGCACTGCATATAACGTTTTTTCGTTACGGAGAACCGAAATGAACGCTGATACAAAAAGCTTGCAGCAACTGGATCAATCTCACCATTTGCACCCGTTCACTGACCTCGGCGCATACAGCCAAAGCGGTGGCCGAATTGTTTCCAGAGCGGAGCACGTCTATATCTATGACTCCGACGGCAACAAACTTCTCGACGGCATGTCTGGACTGTGGTGTTGCAACCTCGGTTACAGCCAACACGCAATAGCTGAGGCGGTCTACGCGCAACTGCAGGAACTGCCCTACTACAACAACTTTTTTAACTGCTCCAACCAACCCGCGCTGGAAATGGCGAAGGCCCTGGTGGATGTCACCCCTGAGCAGTTCAATCGCGTGTTCTTTACCAATTCGGGCTCCGAGGCCAATGACACCAACATCCGCCTGGTACACCGCTACTATGACCTGCTAGGCAAGCCCGAGAAGAAACACATCATCAGTCGCAAAAATGCCTACCACGGCTCCACCATTGCCGCAGCCTCTCTGGGTGGCATGGATTACATGCACAAACAGTTTGTTGGACTGAACTATATTCATTACATCAACGAGCCCAACTGGTTCACCGAAGGCGGAGAGTTGGACAAAAATGCTTTTGGCCTGCAGGTCGCCCGCGAGCTCGAGGCAAAGATTGACGAGATAGGCGAAGACAAAATTGCCGCCTTCATCGCAGAGCCCGTACAGGGCGCCGGCGGGGTGGTCATTCCCCCTGACACCTACTGGCCTGAAATTCAACGCATCTGTGACGAGCGCGATATTCTGCTGATCGTGGACGAAGTGATATGCGGCTTCGGGCGAACCGGCGACTGGTTTGCCAGTGAAACATTCGGCATCAAGCCAGACCTTATGACTTTTGCCAAGGCCGTCACTAACGGCTATATGCCACTGGGCGGCGTAATGGTTGGCGACAAAGTAGCGGACGTGTTGCTGGCCAAGGGCGGTGATTTTAACCATGGCCTCACCTACTCCGGCCACCCCGCATCCTGCGCTGCAGGGCTGGCAACCCTGAAGATTCTGCGCGAGAGCAATATCATTGAAACGGCCAAAACGACCTTGGGTCCTCGATTCCAAGCGGGCCTCGCCGCGCTGGCGGATCACCCCATCGTGGGCGAAGTCAGAGGCAAAGGAATGTTCGCCGCGGTAGAGCTTGTCAGAGACAAAACTACCCGCGAGCGCCTCGCACCTGAATCAGCAGCAGCAGTAATCTGTCGAGATACGGCCGTCGCTAGCGGCCTGATGGTGCGGGCCACCGCCGACGCGATGATCATGGCACCGCCGCTGGTGTGCACTCCCGAGGAAATTGATATTGTGGTGGCCAAGTTTTCGGCGGCCCTGGACAAGACGGCAGATCATTACAAAGTAGGCTGATTTGGTATTAATACGCTACTTGGGTATTGTCCGCACTCAAAAAACGGGAATTTACGCCAGTATTAGCCAGCGATAAAGTCGGACAAAAATATAATGAATAACGCAATAGGCCACAAAAAGACGCTAAAACAACGCGACATGGTGTTATTCACCGTGTCGGCAATATTGCTACTCGACACCCTCACAGCGGCGGCTTCGGTAGGGGCACCCAGCGTATTTTGGTGGATATTCCTGGGCATCGTATTCTTCGTACCCTTCGCCATGATCTGTGCCGAAATGGGCTGTGCCTATCCGGAGCAAGGCGGAATTTACGCCTGGATACGCGATGCCTTTGGCGGGCGCTGGGCTTCCAGGGCAACCTGGGCCTATTGGGTGAACACGGCCGTGTGGATGCCGGCGATATTCATCTTGTTCGCGGGTATGTTTAAACAGATGTTCTTTCCCGAGCTGTCCCTGGGCTGGCAGATTGGCATCGGCGTCATTCTCACCTGGCTGACGGTAGCGGTAAACGTCGTAACGCTGGATGTAGGCAAGTGGATCCCCAACCTCGGCGCCATTATCAAAGTTATTATATTTGTAGCCATCATCATTGGCGCATTGTTCTACACCCAGGAACACGGCATGGCAAACCCGCTGACGTTCGAGACCCTCAAACCCGACTGGGGCAGCAGCTTGCAATATATCCCGGCTATCATTTACGGCATGCTGGGCTTTGAATTGGTAAGCGCCAGTAGCGACGAGATGAAGGATCCGGCCAGGGACGTACCGCGGGCCATTTTTTTCTCAGGTGCAATTATCATCACTCTGTATTTGTTCGGCACCATCGCCATCCTCGCCGCAATCCCGGCGGGAGATGTAAACCTGGTAGAGGGATTAATGGATACCTTTACCCTGTTTTTTGGCGACAGCATGGTGGGCAGGGCGTTCGCCATGATTCTCGGTGTCGGCGCGCTGTATACCTTTTTTTCCAACGGTGTGACCTGGGCCCTGGGATGCAACCGTGCGGCGGCTGAAGCGGCGCTGGAGGGAGAACTGCCCAAAGTATTTGCACTGGAGCACAAGACTATGGGCACTCCCGTGGGCGCCGCCGTACTGATGGGGCTCATCAGCACGTTCATCCTGGTGTTATACGGTTTTCTTGCGGGCTCTAACGAAGACCTGTTCTGGTCGCTCTTCGCATTCAGTGCGGTGATTTTCCTGCTGCCCTACCAGGGCATGTTCATGGCGTTTATTCACACCCGGGTCAACGACCCAAATCACCCGCGCCCCTACCGGGTTCCCGGCAGTCTCGGTGTAGCCCGGCTCCTGGCATGGACGTGTTTCGCGGTGTTGACTGTGGCGATCGTATTGTTCGTCTACACCCCAGGCGAAGGCATTCAGTGGCCCGTATTGGTCGGGGTAATTGTTACGCTATGCATAGGCGAGATCGTTATCCGCTTTGCGGAAAATCATAAAGGTCGCTAACGTCGGCGCCGGTCAGCGATAACTGGATCACCCGCGCAGCTGAGAATTGACTACTTGGTAGACAGTAGTGCTGCCGCCGCATCGATGCGAGCAAAACTGATCCGCTCGGAATATTCGATACGACCCTGCTCGTAAAGAAGCACCACATCGCCATCGCTGAGCGCGCCCAACTGCGAGTAGCCTGCGGGGCCGGGATACACCAGCATGGATTTGCTCCAGTTTTGGCCATCGTCCTGACTCACACGCACGGTCATGTGCACCCGCGCCTTGTCATCCGCGGGATTGGAAAACAACAGTCCGCCGCTATCACCGTAGCGCAACACGGATGCCTGGCATACCGGGGTAGGTATTCGCGTGTCGTTTTCCGCCTTGCCCCAGCTGTGGCCACCATCCGTCGAAAGTGTGTGCAATCGGCCATTGGGTTGTGGTGGACTCCCCACAGGAGCATTGTGCCGAGTGGCCATAAACAGCGTCCCATCGGACAGCTCCGCGATTTCATTTTCGTTGCCAAGCCCCAGCGCTTCCCCGGCCTGCCATGTCTTACCGGCGTCATCACTGTAAATAGTCAGCGAACTGCCAGCGCGACTGCCGGGCAAAATTAACCGTCCCTCGGCGGGCTGTTGTTGTTTTTGGATGCCATGGCCCGGGCCGAACACCAGATTATCGAAGGGCAGTTGTCGCGGTTCCAACCAGCTCAAACCACCATCGTTACTTTGCATCAACTGGGCGGAATACGCCCGGTAGCCCGCAGAATTTTGAGCGGAAATTCCGCTTAGGTTATAGGCCAACCAGATCGTGCCGGTGTGCCGGTCGAACAGCGGAGTCGCATTGCCGCACTTACCCCGCTGCGATCCCACCTCATACCGGCAAATGGCTTGTTGTTCAGACCAGACTCGGCCACCGTCATCACTGACTCACATGACCAGATCGATCACGCCGGTATCCAAATCTCCATCGCGGCGCGCTTCGGCCATCGCCAGCATACGATCTGTTTCCAGCACACTATCGTCGGCCAATTTACTTCCGGCGGGCAACACCAACAGGGCGGGAATGCGATAGGTGTCATAGCCACCCTCCCCGCCGGTAAACAGGTGCATATGCTGCGCAAGACCAGATGCCGGCACCGGGTTGCTGATGCGGTGAACCATCAGGACAAACACCAGGCCAAGTAGACCGACAATAGCCGCCAGGGCGAATTCCCGCTGACCCCGCACCAGGGCAATAAGAGACGAGATGATCAATAACGACCAACTGAGGGCAAGGGCATAAATGGCGTCTTCATACAGGGACACTGGCTGGTAGTAGTCCCACACGGTGGCGTTCAGGAACAACAGCGGTAAGCCAATGGCGGTGGCGGCATATAACACACGTGACAAGCCCGCTGGCAAGAGAACGCTGCGCCCGCCCAGAGCCCCGGGATTTGCCAACATAAACATGGCCACATAAACCGCCCCCAAGATGGCAATAATGGGAACATCGGTGAGTCCAGGGGCGTTGTAACTAACATACAGGTAGACAAAAACAGCCATCGCCAAACCACTGAGGCCGTGCAACAACACCTGGACTCTAGAAATGCCGTCCATGGGGATCCTTGTAATAAGCAAAAAATGTTATTGTACCGCCGATTGAAATTTGATGTATGCACGGGGAAGATACTCCCACTATGCCCTATACTGTGCGGATACGTATTTATTCGACAATATCGGGAGATAATAATGACTGACGAAAGACGGGTTCTCAATAAGAAAAACCTCGGCATTCTCGATGGCTTGCCCCTGCAGGTCTCAGACGGCGGCATTGAGGAACTACGCAAAGATATTCAACGCCTGATGGACATAGAAGCTATCAAACAGCTCAAGCACGCTTATTTCCGCTGTGTTGATACCGCCAATTTGGAAGAGTTGGCCACCCTTATTCACGAGGATGTATCGGTCAATTTTATCGGTGGCACTTACCAGTGGAAACTTCAGGGCAAGCAAGAATACCTGGACAATATCGGGGTTTCCTTTAGCAAGCAGTCCATTGGCCAGCACAACGGCCACCACCCGGAAATTCAAATGCTCAGCGAAACCGAAGCCACGGGCATGTGGTATCTGGCCGATAACATGTGGATATTGAACCACAAGGCAAAGACCTTCGGCACCTCCCTGTACTGGGATCGCTATCTAAAAGTCGACGGCAAATGGCTGATCAAGGATACCAGCTACGAGCGCATTTACGAGATAAACGAAGTCCTGGAGGAGCTGCCCAATCTTAGCTCCCACTACCTTGGCACCCACGGCACTGAGCCAAAGATCTAGACGAACTTCAGGAACACCCATGTCCAATAAAATAAAGGTCAGCAATCCGCTGGTCGTGCTGCACGGCGACGAGATGGCCCAGGTCGCCTTCGAGCGAATTCTCGAGCAGTTTGTGACCAGCAAACTGGATATCAAACTGGTAGAAATCAATCTCTCTGCGGAAAACCGCCTGATCACAAATGGCGAGGCTGTTTCAGATGCTGTGGCAGCGCTGAAGACCCACGGCGTAGGCGTCAAAAATGCGGGAATGACGGTCAACCGACAGCAGTTGGACGAGTTACTGGCCAAACATCCCGCTATTAAGGAATCTGAGCTACAAAAGAATGCGACCAAGTCTCCCAACGGCGCAATTCGCAAGGGCATTGGCGGCAATATTACCCGGGAGGATATCCCGTTTCGCAATCTGCAGGTTAATCCACCGGAGTGGATTGGGCGCGATATTGAGGTCGACACCATGCAAAGTGGCGGTATAAAGCACAGCCACAACGAACTTTCCAAGGCCACCGGCATAGCCAAGCTCATGTTTGTGGGCAGTAGCGGCGACCCCGTCGAGCTGCATCGCCGCAAGATTAACAAGGGCGATCCCTGGCTGTTATCCACCAATGACATCGCACAAGTTATGGCCTGGGCTCACAACTTCTTTCAGCGCGCCATCGACGAAAAGAGGGATGTTTATCTGGGCCTGAAAGACACCGTGATTCCCGGCTATGACGGTGTGATGCGGGAGGCCATTGAAGAGATTTACGAGCAGCACTATAAAGACAAGATCAAGCAACTCGGGCTGCACTACCACTACGAGTTGATCGATGCCCAGGCCGCCCGCATTGTTGCCAACCCACCGAAGCGTGCCCTGTGGGGTGTACCAGACAACAATACTGGCAGAAAGCTGTACAAGCTGGTTAAAACCCTGAAAAAATACGGCATTCCCACGCGCAAGCACTCGGTCTCCATGTCCAGAATGAGCGCGGGCGGCGGCGATCAGTACGGCAGCTTTAATATGCCCGCCGAGGAAGATGGCATCCTCAAGGTGATTATCGACGGCGAGGAAAAACACGCGCGCAGTGTCAAGAAAAACGACCCTATTTTGTTTATGTCCAATGACCGAAAAGCCATCAAGGACTGGGTAAAACAGGTTTTTCGCGATGCCTCCCTCAACGACAAAGAAGTCTATTTTGGCCTGAAGCGCGAGTACATGGAATACGATGAGGTCTATAGCGACGCCCTCAACGAGGTGCGAACGGAATTAGCCAAAGCCGACACGCCACCCCCTTCTTTTATGGTGATGCGCCCTTCCAGTCAGCTGAAGAAAATGATCGCCGACCCCCCGAGAAACGCCCTATATCCCGCGCAAAACCTCGATGGGGATATTTTTTCCGATATTTCGGCGGCCCTGGGCGGCAGCCTGGCTACCGCCAGCTCTATCATCGAAAGCACCGATGGCACCATGTTATATGAGGCCCCCCACGGCACTGCGCACGATCTTTACCTGAGGTATCAGGAAACCAACGGCAAAGAGGCGCATTTTAATTCATCGGCCTTGATCTACGCCGTGGGCAATGCCCTGGAAACACTGGCTACGCGCGAGGATAACCAGGCCTTACTGGATTACTCCGCCGACCTCAAGGCCGCCTTAATCGACACGGTGGCACAGGGCACCATTACCGGAGATCTCAAGGGCAAGACCACGAATCCAGCCAGGGAGACCCAGGTAGATATGCAGGGGTTCCTCGACGCAGTGGAAGGCAATATCGGAGAGTAGATGCCCAGCGGCCGCAGCTGGCATCCCCGACCTGTGGCCACGTCCTGAATTCGCTGCGCGAACTTGTACAAGAAGTTTTTTCGGCTATTCTCATAATATCGGCACCCGGGTTTACCACTGCAGCGAGGGTCCAATATGCGAGCCATAAGCCACTGGCAGTTAATAAGCTGTACCTTTTTCTTGCTTTGTGGGTCTGCGTTGGCCCAGACGAAGCACGAGCCTCTGCAATCCGACTGGCTGGAACTGGTGACGGGTTTTCGGGGAGAGACACTTGGCGCCGAACTTCGTGAGATCGAGGACGGCGAGCACGAGGATGGCCAAAAAATTACCCTGGCCATTCCAAAACTGGCCATAGGGCACCCCGATAATATCGAGGAGGTGGTGGTGATTGGCAGGAAGCCGGAAAAATCCCGGCCTCTGGAGATCAGCTACGAATGGCTGGACGATTACGACAATGATAACTACGGTCTGGTGATCCGGCTGGGCAAGGACTCCAACTGGCCTATTCGGCTTTACCTCTACTCAGATACAGGTTTTGTCCGTTAGTGCTTTCAGTGGCCGTAGTTGGCAACCCCAACTTGCGGCATCTCGGCCAGGCCAATATCCCGGGCGTGCTGTTCGAAGCCTTTGTTTTTCCAGAAAAAAGCACCGGGCATAGTGGTGGGAATCACCAGCACATAAAACAGTGCTCGGCCAATCACGGCGATCACAATACTACCACTGGCCAACGCCAACCACAGGGCGAAGCCAGGCCCGGTACCGAGGTACAGTGGGCTCGCAATTAGCCCGATGGCGACCATTACCAGTAGAATATTGCGCGCCAGCCAGGTCTTGCCAAAGGTGGTGCGCTGCACATAATGAGACACGGCGCCCTCGCTCTCGGCGGCATTCATATCTTTGGCATGTAGCGTAAGACCGAGGCCTTCCGCCAGTAAACCCACTCCCATCAGCACACTGCAAGTCGTCAGTAGCGGCTCAAAAGCGGCCCCGGAAATCCACAGCACGGCAACACCCATCAACGCCAGACACAAGGCACCGATATAAATACTGCAGCCGACAAAGGCGAAGGCTGTGTGTTGGTGGTCCCAAAAGGGCCTGGCTTTAATCCGATAACAGGCAATCATGTAGTACAAGCCGACCCATGACGCGACGAGAGCCAGCGCACCCAATATCTGTGCCGGGATCGCCAGCGCCAAAGTCATACCCCCAAGCGCCGGGAACAGCTCAATAGCCCAGGGTTGGGATGCCGCCAACGCCAACATGTGCAGTCCGGCAAAACCCATAAATAATGCCACGCCGGCACCTTCTCGAGCGACCGGAGAGTGGCGCAGGTTGTTGAACCCCCGATAAAAGCGCATCGGCTTTCCCAGATGGGTGGTCGACATAAACAGGCCAAAGCCCACCAGGGCGATCGCACACAGCACTGCCAGGGGATAAAAGGGCGTCCCCACAAACGCCTCGATAGCCCCGATGCCGAACGCATTGCCCAAAAACATGAGGGCGAAAAAGCCTATCGCACCCTGGGCGGTCAGGGTAAATAGCACCAGGGGGTTTTCCTTGCTGCTAAGGCGGGCGATATTCCAGCGGCGCACCTTGCCCATTTTCTGGTCAACCGAGGGCTGGTAGTGGCCCGTGGCGTCGTCCCTGCGATATTTTACCGGCATGGAATCAGTGCGCGTAAGCTCGCGTGGCAGGGGTTTTATTTGCTGGAAGCGAATATTCGGATGGGTAATTTCCGGATCGGGAAAACCCGGAATGTGCGTTTCTATTTGATCGCGATTTTCCGGCGTGTTTTCCACTACCCCAAAGTTTAATGCATTGCCCAGGCAGGCTGAGACACAGGCGGGCTTTAGCCCCACTTCCAGCCGATCAACACACATATTGCATTTCTCCACATGTCCCGCCACCGGATCCAGCTGCGGCGCATTGTAGGGGCACACCCAGGTGCAGTAACCACAGCCAAAGCAGATATCGGGGTCCTGGATGACGGCGCCATACTCTGCATGCTTGGTGTAGGCGCCCGTGGGGCAGCCCTTCAGGCAGACCGGGTCGTCGCAATGATTGCAGGCCATGGAAATATTCATGCGGGTATAATTGGGGTAAGTGCCCCCCTCCACATAACCCACGGAGCGGAAGCTCATATGGGGCGGCAAATCATTTTTCTCACTACAGGCCGACTCACAGGCGTGACAGCCAATGCAATTGTCCGCGGTAAAATGAAACGCATGTTGCTTATAGCGGTTGGGATTTAAACCAATTTCCCGCACCCCATTGATATTGAGCGAGACCGCCTCATCAACCAAATCAAACAGCGCGATCTTATCGCCGTAGCGATTGACCTCCTGCGTCTGCGGGTCATTGAGCTGGGCGTAGTCCGGCTCATTGTCCCGCAGGGGAAATAGCGATAGTGAGGGGCTCGCATTTGCGATGGGTTCGAACAGTTTTACAGTCATTATCTCGTTTGGGCGCTAGTAGGCGCGCATCTCCCGGTTCAATCGTCCCGCTTCCGCCTGATCCGTTTTCTCGATTCGCACCGCAGCTTGTTTGAACGCGGGCTGACGGGAGTGCGGGTCAAGCAAGCCCAGGGACAAGCGGTTTACGCAGTCGTGAAAATGAAAAGGCACAAAAATCATGTTATAGGGCACCCGTTGGGTAAGCTGGGCCAGCACCACCGCATCCCCACGCCGCGATACCAGCCGCACATACTCCATGTGCTCCACGCCCAGTTCCCTGGCGGCATCCGGATTCATCTCCATATACGCCGTGGGGCTGAACTTATTGCAATTTCCCACTTTTCCGGTACGGGTGCGGGTATGAAAATGCTCCACCACCCGACCACTGTTCAACCAGAAGGGGAAATCCCCATCCGGCTTTTCATTGTTATCGATCCACTCCAGGGCCAACAGTTTTGCCTTGCCATCGGGGAACTGAAAAATCCCCTCGGTATACAGACGGGGGGTGCCGGCCTCTTCACCTTCGCGCATTGGCCACTGAATTCCGCGCTGTCGCAGAATCTTTTCGTGGTTCATGCCCGAAATATCCAGCGTGCGCGGCCGGCCGTTGGGCCCCAAGCCTGTGGACAGCGTTTTCATCTCCTCAAAAACGTCGCTGGCGCGCTCGGGAAAACACATTGTCCTACCCTGCGCCCAGCGCTTTGCCATTTGATTAAAAATCCACAGATCGGGTTTTGAATTCGCCAGCGGCGGCACCACCTGGGTCACCAGGTTTACCCGGCGCTCGGTGTTGGTGAAGGTCCCCTCTTTCTCCGCCCATACGCTGGCCGGGAAAAATACATGGGAGTACTGGTTGGTCTCGACATCGACATAGGAATCCTGCACCACCAGAAACTCCAGTTTTTCCAGTATGCGCCGAATTCTCGCGGTATTGGGCATGGAGGTCATGGGGTTGGTGGCCACCAACCACAGGGCCTTAATTTCGCCCGATTCGATGGCGGGAAAGATATCGGTTTGTGCCAGACCCCGCGCGGTGGGGAAAAAGGAGGGATCAACACCCCAGAATTCACCGATTTCCTGGCGGTGCTGCTCATTTTCAAGGTAGCGGTAACCGGGCAGCCCGGAACAGGAGGACCACTCCCGCGTGCCCATGGCATTGCACTGGCCGGTGATCGACAGAGAAGTTCCACCGGGTTTGCCTATATTGCCGGTAATCAGGTTGAGATTATTGATCGCACATACACCATCCGAACCATGGGTACTCTGGTTGATGCCCATGGTCCAAATGGTCATGGCGGCACCGGCCCTGGCATACAGGCGCGCCACTTGGCGAATAGTATCTTCGTCAATTCCGGTTATCGCCGCAGCGGTGGTTGGGTCATAGCGCTCTACCAGCGCGAGAAACTCTTCTCGGCCATTGCAGTGGGCGGCGATATAGTCTTCATCCGCCAGTCCCTCTTTGAGAATCACATGGGCGAGGCTATTTAATAGAACCAGATCTGTTCCAGGGGTGATCGGCAGGTGGATATCGGCAAACTGGGCAAACATCGTCACCCTGGGGTCCACCACAATAACCGGGAACTTGCGTTTCTCCAGTGCTTCTTTCAAGCGCCAGTAGATAACCGGGTGCTGTTCCGGCAGGTTGGAACCAATCGCCAGCAGACACTCCGTGTGGGAGAAATCGTCGTAGCAACCCGGGGGGCCATCGCTGCCAAAGGACCGCTTGTAGCCCGATACCGCCGAGGCCATGCACAGCGTGGTATTGCCGTCGTAATTGTTGGTGCCAATGACTCCCCGGGTCAATTTTCCCAGGGTGTAAAACTCTTCGGTGAGCAATTGGCCGGTAGAGACAATCGCCACGGAATCGCGGCCATACTTTTCCTGTATCCGCTGGAACTCACTCGCGGTTTTGTCCAGCGCCGTGTCCCAATCGGTGGCGCGCCAGTCATGGTAGAAGCGATCTCGCATTAACGGTTCAACACCCCGACCGGCCGCTTTAAATATGCCGGCCTCGGTGATGCCCTTGATGCAAAGCTTACCCATGTTGACCGGTGCATCGGCGACTCCACGCGTGGTCACCGCATCGCCCTTGGCGTCGATGCCCACTTCCATAGCGCAGCCGGTAGAGCAGTAGCCACAAGTGGCATACTTCCACTCAACCACGCCTTTGTCGGGCAATATAATGGGGTTTTTCTTGCGGCGTCCGAATAGCATGG
>Ga0209988_10001407_pt1 | contig 15624 bp, 11 predicted proteins | sample N075metaG_FD_183115 | JGI IMG/M metagenome (GOLD analysis project Ga0209988, IMG submission 183115) | Deep subsurface microbial communities from Kermadec Trench to uncover new lineages of life (NeLLi) - N075 metaG (SPAdes) (version 2) | ecosystem: Environmental > Aquatic > Marine > Ocean trench... | reverse complement strand
GCCGTGCAGCAGTGTTCAATCGGGTGCCATGACATACTGGACATGATCGACTATTCATATATTTAGCCAGTTGTTCCCGTACCATGGCAGAATCAGTTTCATGATAACGACGACGCATGTTGGGGATCACCCCTTCAAAGACATGTCTTCTCCTGATTGCACCCTTCCTGTCAGTTAAATATTTGAAATTTATTTCTTCATCGCCACTGCCATAAAGAATAACATTCTGAATCTCATCTGAAAGATCACGAAAGGGGGTATCTATCTTAAATTTATAATGGCTGGCCAGAGATTTAATCAATTGAAAATAATACGCATTGCGTCTATCCCAGCCACGAATCGCACCACCGGGTAAAGTCAGTTCTTCATGTTGCACGACACGAGCAGGATCAAAAAATTGTTCAATACCGAGGCCATCACAACCGGAACAGGCCCCGGCAGGATTGTTAAATGAAAATATGCGAGGCTCCAGTTCATTCAGGCTGTACCCACACTGATGACAGGCAAAGCGAGAGGAAAAAATCAGCTCCTCAACGTCAGTTGTATTTTTCTCTGACTTCTGCCTATCTGAACCTGGCCTATCACTATCTGGCCCGTCTATATCTGGCATAGGAACGACCCTGGCGACACCATCTGAAAGACGGATTGCAGTTTCAAATGATTCTGCCAGGCGTAATTTCAGATCCGGGCGTACCTTGAAACGATCAATCACAACTTCGATATCGTGTTTCTTGTATAAATCCAGCTCTGGTACCTGATCCAGTTCAGTGACAACACCATCGATACGCGCACGCACAAAGCCTTCACTGCGCAAACGACCGATTAACTGTAAATGTTCTCCCTTACGTCCCTGCACTACGGGTGCGAGCAACATGAGGCGCCTTCCCTCTGGTTGCTCCAACACATGGTCTACCATCTGACTGATGGTTTGTGCCGCCAGAGGAATACCATGCTCTGGACAACGTGGCTCACCGACTTTGGCAAATAATAACCTCAGGTAATCATAAATCTCTGTAATGGTACCAACGGTAGAACGTGGATTATGTGATGTCGATTTTTGCTCAATAGAAATGGCGGGTGATAAACCTTCAATCAGATCGACATCCGGTTTTTCCATGATTGACAAAAACTGCCTGGCATACGCGGAAAGCGATTCTACATAGCGACGCTGACCTTCGGCATAAATCGTGTCAAATGCGAGCGAAGATTTACCTGACCCCGACAAACCCGTAATGACTATCAGCTTGTCGCGAGGGATATCAAGATCAACATTCTTTAAGTTATGGGTGCGCGCCCCTCGAATACGAATTGTGTCCATGAATACATTCTGTCTTTATTTAATGTGAACCCGTAATTATACATTGTTCAAAGACGTCGTTGCTGGCAATATGTGCCTTTTTTTGGGAACCGAGGTTCATATTCAGGCATGCAGTCTAACGATAAAATGACAGCAACAGAACTAAGAGGAAGCCTGAGTCTGGCGTCCGTCTTGTTCCTGAGGATGCTAGGGCTGTTCCTGATATTGCCGGTATTCACTCTCTATGCCAGAACACTAACTGATTCGACGCCTACCCTGATAGGACTTGCCTTCGGTATCTATGGTCTGACTCAGGCATCTCTACAGATCCCCTTTGGCATGTTGTCAGACAAGCTAGGCAGGAAACCTATTATCTTTGCTGGCCTGTTGATATTTGCAGCGGGTAGTCTGCTTGCCAGTCAGGCAGATTCCATCTGGGCCATGATCCTTGGGCGCGCATTACAGGGTGCTGGGGCAATTTCAGCCGCCCTCATGGCCCTGGCCGCAGATCTCACCCGCGAACAACAAAGAACCAAGGCCATGGCCCTGATTGGTATCAGTATCGGCTTTGCCTTTTCATTGGCATTTGTCGTCGGTCCGCTACTGGCCACATTGATTGGTGTTTCCGGGATATTTATATTTAGCGCAATATTAGCGATACTCGCCATCATTGTGCTTTATCTACTGGTTCCAAACCCTGAGCATATCTCATTTCATAGTGATGCTGAAGTCTCGCTGGCGATGCTCGGCAATGTATTAAGGGATCACAAGCTTCTCAAATTGAATCTGGGCATATTCATACTGCACGCCATCTTAATGGCAAACTTTATTGTCATCCCCCTCACTTTACAGGACACTGTTGGCTTGCCATCGTCACAACATTGGCAAATGTATCTACCCGTATTATTTGTTTCTGTTTTACTCATGGCACCAGCTATAATTTTGGGAGAACGCACACAAAGATCAGGAACCTTTTTCAAAGGCGCTGTATTGATGCTCTTGATATCACAAATGGGTTACTTTTTCTGGCACAGCACGCTAATGACATTAGCCATCATGCTTTTGGTATTCTTCACGGCTTTTAATTACCTGGAGGCATCCTTACCGTCACTGATTTCCACAATGTCCTCAAAAAATAGCAAGGGCACGGCTCTGGGTGTCTATGCCTCAAGCCAGTTTATCGGGACGTTTACGGGCGCACTAATTGGTGGCATTATTCATGAACATTTCGGGCTGCCGGTGGTCTTCGTTTTTGGTAGTATTATGGCACTGGTATGGTTCCTGGTAACCCTACTACCCACAAGCCAGATTCAGGATGAACACTGAACATTGTTATCCCCTTTGGGGACCGCGATTAACTAACGAAAAAAATTCAAGAGGAAATAAAAATGGCCAGAGGCGTAAACAAAGCAATTATTTTAGGATCACTAGGACAGGATCCTGACATCAGATACACTGCCAGTGGCGCAGCCGTTGCAAATATCAGTATCGCAACCAACGAACAGTGGAAAGATAAAGAATCCGGAGAAATGCAGGAACGTACTGAATGGCACCGAGTTGTATTCTTCGGTCGTCTGGCTGAAATCGTTGGTGAATATTTGCACAAAGGTTCTCAGGTTTACGTTGAAGGCCGCCTGCAAACACGCAAATGGCAGGATAAGGAAGGTAAAGACCGCTATACCACAGAAATTGTTGCCAGTGAGATGCAAATGCTGGGCAGTAAAAGTGGCGGAACGACTGCAAGTTTTGATCAATCACAGCAGCCTCAACAATCGGCGCCTGCAGCATCAGAAAAGAGTTCTAACAATGACTTCGACGACGATATTCCATTTTAGTATTCACCTCAGACTATCATTGTAAATTATTATCTATAAGCCCGTGATTCCCTCGAAGCTTGTGCCGGCCTACGAGCCGGTAGCGAGAATAACAAAAGAAGAAATTTTTTTGTTCACTAGCTTAAGTAAATATCTTTGTAGCCGAGTTTAATTAGTCTGATGCTCTGGTCCTGACAAGCCGCTTTTTCTTCTTTGATTTCTTCTTTGGTGCTTCGGGCTCACTTGCCTTTAAAACAGGCACCTTGATTGGTCTTGGTCTACCTAAATGGTAGCCCTGTGCGTAGTCAACACCCAACTCTTTTAAACACGCCAGAATTTCTTTATTCTCAACAAATTCGGCAATGTCTTTTTACCCATCACATGACCAATTTCATTTATCGATCTGACCATCTCCAGATCAATAGGGTCGTCTACCATGTCCCTGACAAACATCCCGTCAATCTTCAGAAAATCCACGGGTAGATTTCTCAAATATCCAAATGAGGAGACACCACTCGAACATTCTCAACGAACTTATCATTTGACCAGAACGCGGCCGTATCAATAACATTTTATGCTTCCTTAATCGCAGCTCTGGAAATTAATACGTGTTTTGCCTTCGTGACAAAAGCGAGATTTTCGACCAATTCCTTTAGAAAAAAACTATCCATTAGTGTATTTTCCAACAATTTCTGGTTTATATCAAAATTGCTCATATTAACAATCATGCTGACGTTTAACTATGCTCTCCGCCCATATATATATTCTAGAAACCTGCATATTTGATAAATTGAGTGATGAATTCTGGCTCTTTCCTGGTAATTATTATCAGGATCAAGATATTCAATACAGCAACAATTAAAAAGATATGTGGAATATCGACCCCTGCAGTAATTAGTGAAATTATCATGAGCGCGGAGATCACCATAAATATTGCATTTAGAATATTATTTGCTGCAATGATTCTGGAACGATGACAAGGGTTGCTTTTTTGCTGGATCAGGGCATACAGGGGAACCATATATAAGCCTCCAGACATTCCAATCAAGATCAAATCAATCAACACGTGCCAGTGATTAAAATGCTGAAGAAACATGCTGGCGGTTAACAGCTCCCCTTCTGATAGTTTCATATCAGGCAATGAGATAAAGGCCAGATCAGTTGCAAAAAATGTTAAGCCTATGGCACCTATAGGCACTAATCCCAGGTTGATATGTTTGTGTGATAATTTTTCACACATTAATGAGCCTGTGCCTATTCCAATTGAAAATGCAGTGAGCATCAATGTCGCTATTCTTTCATCTGCAAATAAAACATCTCGCGTGTATGTCGGAACCAGTGACAGAAAAGTGGCACCGTAAAACCAGAACCACGATATTCCTATGATTGCCCAGAACACTGTCTTGTCCTCTCTGGAATATTTAATAAGCCTGCAGATCTCAGAAATAATATTCCAGTTGATGCGAAGCGATGGTTCAGGTGCAGATGCTTCTGGTATCGAACGACTGACAACCCAACCTACTATAGCAAGTGATATGATCACCATAGACACATATAAACTGCCATTCGGATTTATCGAAATCAGCACGCCGCCAATAATGGTTCCCAATAGGATAGCCAGGTAGGTCCCCATCTGGATCATGCCATTGCCACCAAGCAGTTCATCCTCAGACAAGTGTTGCGGGAGGATGCTGTATTTTAACGGGCCGAATAATGTAGATTGTGTTCCCATAAAAAATAAAACTGTTAACAATATGGGCGCACTCATAAAATAAAACCCGGCACTGCCTATTAACATTATAATGATTTCCGCTATCTTGATTCGGCGGATTAACATGGATTTTTCAAATTTATCCGCGAGTTGGCCTGCTGTGGCAGAAAAAAGAAAGAAAGGCAGGATGAATATACCAGCCGCAGTAATCACCAGAATACTGGCATTGGCTCCCATCTTGTCGGCGAGAGAAAATGCTATCAATATGACAATGGCATTCTTGAATACATTGTCGTTCAGCGCACCCAGAAACTGAGTGTAGAATATCGGGAAAAACCGATTGTGTTTTAACAGGCCAAACTGGTTCATAATCAGTATGTTAAGATATCAAAAAATCCCTTTCTGCGAAAATGGCTGCCGAATTGGAAATTATACTGACATAAAAACTCGATAGAAGGAAACGGAGCCAAGCATGAGTATTGTTACAGACATCAAGTTGTTAAAAAACAGACGTACAAAAATCCTTGCCACACTGGGACCAGCCTCCGATTCAGAAGAGGTCATCAGGAAATTAATTGAAGCCGGTGTCAATGTCTTTCGTCTAAACATGTCCCATGGTGAACATGCATCACATGAAAACACCTATAAGCTCGTGCGTAGCATTGCCGACGACCTGGGTAAACCAATCGCTATACTGGCTGATCTATGTGGCCCCAAGATTCGCACGGGAAGATTCAAGGATGGACAAATCACATTGGTCGATGGGGAACCTGTCACTGTCACCACCCGTGATGTTGAAGGAGAACCCGGATTGATCCCATCTCAATACAAAGCTTTAGCTGATGATGTTATAGCTGGGAGTCGTATCTTAATCAACGATGGTAACCTTGAACTTAAAGTTGAAGTTATTGATGGCACTGAAATCTCCTGTACAGTTGTCTATGGCGGCACTCTCAAGAATAACAAAGGGATTAACCTGCCAGGGGTCAATGTCTCAGCACCCTCTCTTACAGACAAGGATCGTGATGATGCACAATTTGCCCTGGGCCTCGGGGTAGACTTTCTGGCATTATCCTTTGTCCGCTGCGCAGAAGATATTAACGATCTGAAATTGATAGTTAGCGAGGCAGGTGCCAATACAAATATCATTGCCAAGATCGAAAAACCCGAAGCACTGGAAGATATCGATGGCATTCTTGATGCTGCTGACGGCATTATGGTGGCACGTGGTGATCTGGGGGTTGAACTCAAACCCGAACAGGTTCCAGTGGCCCAAAGCCAACTAATAGATAGAGCCAGACAAAAATTCAAACCCGTCATTGTCGCAACCCAGATGCTGGAATCCATGATTGAAAATGCCCGACCAACACGTGCTGAGGTAACGGACATCGCTTATGCAGTCACTCTGGGTACTGATGCGGTGATGTTATCTGCCGAATCTGCTGTCGGGAATTTTCCTGTCGAATCTGTAGAAATGATGGATAGTATTCTGCGTCAGACTGAAGCCCACCTATGGCAAACTGGGGAATATGATTCCGGATTAAGCACCTCGGGAAAGGCGCCCGTGCCTTTATGGGACGCCATGGCAAATGCAAGCAATGGCCTGGCTCGTGATTTGATGGCGCGTGCTGTCATCGTTATTTCACAGGGGGGCATGTCAGCGGCAACTATGAGTTCTGCAAGACCAGCCGCACCTGTGGTTGCCATATCAAATCAGGTAAGCACCTGCAGAAAAATGGCAATGATGTGGAGTATTATTCCTGTCCTGGCGACAGAAGATGATATGGATGACCATAATGTCCTGGCAAAAAAAGTTGCTATAGAACTGGATTTGGCAAACCCCGGAGATACTGTCTTACTGGTCAAGGGCTTTCACAGGGATCCAGAACTGAACCACCCGTCAGTGACGGTTGTCACTGTTTAGTCTGTTCCTGAGAATTCTTTAAGGTACTTCTATATAACTTTAGGGTAGCGCTATCAATTAGGATTTTTGCGTGACCGGTTTTTGCTCCTGCAAAACCGGCATACAGTACATCCTGTACATAAGTGCAAGGAAAAAGATTAGATGAGCTTCAGCGAATCTTATGCTTTAGTGCAATTAATAGAGGTGCCCTTTATCGGTATTTATAGACGGGCTCGGCACCATCGGCAGCCGTCTGATATTTTACAGAAAGCTCGGTAAATGCATTCAAGGCATCTTGCATATCTTTATCTTCTCTCAACTGAAAAGAATTAATGCCACAGCGTTGCATAAAGAAAAGCTGATCACGCAAAACATCACCGACCGCACGTAATTCTCCCTCAAAGTTATACCTGTCACGTAACAGTCGCGCATGTGTGTATGAACGCCCATCAGCAAAAGCAGGGAAATCCAGTGCAATCAAATCAAAATGCTCAATATCCTTTACTACTTCCTGAATATCATTATCACCATCTATACAAACACCCAGCTTTCCTTCCCTGCTTGACAACGCTTCCCTGTTTTCTAGCCAATAAGCGAAAGGCACAATGATATTACCCCCAGGGACATCACCCTTGGGTAGACTCGCATCTGTTGCAATCTCAGTAATGCGTTGCCAGTTATCTTCAATAATTTTTTGATCTTTAATAAGCTGCACTGGCGGTCACCTTCTTTTCTGAGTGTTTCTTTGGATAAACTCTTTGCTTGTATGGATCAATCCCAAGCCGACGATAAGTATCAAGAAAAGATTCTTGTTCCTGGCGATGTTCAACGTATACATCAAGTAATAGACCGATAGTGTCAGCAACCTTCTCTTTTTCAATCGCGGGGCCCAATCGATCACCCAGAACCGTATCATTCTCAGACGAACCACCAAGCGTTAATTGATAAAATTCAACACCTTTTTTATCTACACCGAGTATACCGATATGACCAACATGATGGTGGCCACAGGCATTCATGCAACCTGACATTTTGATCTTGATATCACCTATGTCGTACAGGTAATCCATGTCATTAAATTTTTCGTTGATCTGCTTTGCAATCGGAATGGAGCCGGCATTCGCAAGCGAACAAAAATCCAGACCAGGACAACAAATCATATCGGTCAACAGACCTATATTAGGTGTTGCCAGATCCTGTGCAACCAGACCCTCCCACAAAGAAAATAAATCGGCCTGTTTTACGTGAGGCATAATAAAATTCTGGTCATGGGTGGTGACGATTTCACCGAAGCTATATTTATCGATTAAATCGGCAAGATGATCCATTTGCACATCGGTAACATCTCCAGGGGCTATGGTCGGCGCCTTGAGTGACACCACAACCGCGCGGTAACCATCGACTTTATGTGACACAACATTTCGACCCACCCATGTAGCAAAGGCTGGATCGCTGGCCTGATGTTCCGCAAAGCTGGTATCAGCACCTGCATTTTCTTCATAATCTGGTGCCGCAAATTGTGCGCGAACGCGATCGATTTCTTTCTGATCCAGTAACAGTACAGAATCTTTAATATACGACCATTCTTCCTCCACCATTTCGGTAAATTTTTCGATGCCAGTAGCATTTACCAGAATCTTTATCCTGGCCTTGTATTTATTGTCACGTCTGCCAAGGCGATTATAGATACGCAGGATGGCTTCCATATAAGAAAGCATGTGTTTCTTTTCAAGAAATTCACGAATAACTTTTCCAATAACTGGAGTACGACCAAGTCCACCACCGACGAGCACCTTGAAACCAACTTCGCCGGCATCATTGCGCACCAGGTACAAACCAATGTCGTGTACCTGTACTGCAGCTCGATCGTGTGTCGCACCAGAAACGGCAAACTTGAACTTACGCGGCAGATAAGCAAACTCTGGATGAAAAGTTGACCACTGGCGCAATATTTCACAATACGGTCTGGGATCTTCCACTTCGTCTTCGGCAACCCCGGCAAACTGATCAGAAGTTATATTGCGAATACAGTTACCACTGGATTGGATAGCATGCATTTGTACACTGGCTAAATCAGCCAGAATATCGGGAACAGTCTCTAACTTCGGCCAGTTGTATTGTATGTTTTGGCGTGTACTGATGTGACCATAATTCTTGTCGTACTTACGAGAGATATGGGCGAGCATACGTAATTGTTTGGAAGACAATAATCCATAGGGAATATCCACGCGTAGCATTGGCGCATGTGTCTGGATATACAAACCATTCATCAATCGTAACGGTCTGAATTCGACCTCTGACAATTCTCCCGCAAGATAACGTCGGGTCTGATCTCGAAATTGTTCTACGCGATCGTCGACTATTTTCTGATCGTAGTTATCGTATTGGTACATCTTTTCCTGTCATATAAGTAACTGATTAGATTAAAGGATATTGCGCTTGCGAAGGGGAAGATAGCAACAACTTCTTATACTTAAAAGAAATAAATTTAACTAATGTTAGACCATTTAGTTATTAATTTATGCCGTTATTAAATTAATCCTCATCCTGTTTCGGCCTGTAAGCTGCAACCAGTTCTTTCTGTATTTTAGACTGAACCTGGTGGTAGTGGCTAAATTCGACTGAGAATGAGCCTGTGCCACCGGTAAGTGATTTTAGTCTGGATTGGTAATTGTCTAATTCACTTAATGGCACAGTACCGCTGATCAGGGTAAAACCACCTACCATTGCTTCGGTATGACTGATACGCCCTCTTTTGCCCGATAGATCAGCAGTGATATCCCCCATCGCATTACTGGGCGCAGTAATTGTAATATTAACCACAGGCTCCAGAATGACTGGTGTTGATTTCAGAATAGCGTCGATAAATGCCTTTTTCCCGGCAGCGACAAATGCGACCTCTTTAGAGTCCACAGAATGGTGTTTACCGTCAACAATAGTCACTTGTATGTCTTGCAGTGGGTACCCGGAAATCACTCCTTCATCGAGTACCTTTTGAATGCCTTTTTCAACAGCGGGCATAAATTGTCTGGGGATGACACCACCAGCAATTTTATCAACGAATTCAAAACCGCCGCCGCGTGGGAGTGGTTGCACCTTGAGTGACACCTCACCAAATTGTCCTGCCCCACCTGTCTGCTTTTTGTGCCGATAATGACCATCTGCCCTGCTGGTGATAGTTTCGCGGTAAGCGATCCTCGGAGGACGCGTTTTGACATCAATGTGATATTGATCTTTTAACTTATCGAGTATGACACGCAAATGTAACTCCCCTATACCTCGCATTACTGTCTCATTCATGTTCGCATGATGCTCAATAATTAAACTGGGGTCTTCTTCAATAATTTTGTGTAAGGCATCCGAAATCTTTTGCTCATCGCCACGACTTTTCACCTCTATCGCCAAACCGTACATGGGTGAAGGAAAATTTAATGAACGTAAGTGGATATAATCCTCGTCATGAGAATCATGTAAGACGGCATCAAAATGAACATCATCTACTTTATTCACAGCGCATATATCACCAGGCATACCAGAGACAACTTCAGTATGTTCTTTCCCCTGTAATTTGAACAAATGACCTACCTTGAAAGGTTTACGTCCATCGCCAATGAATAACTGACTGTCCTTGTTTATTGTGCCCTGATGAATCCGGAAAATGGCGAGTTTTCCAACAAAGGGATCAACATTAATCTTAAACACATGGGCTAATACATGTTTTCCGGCGTCAGGTATCACTTCAATAGGCACAGAATCATCGCCCTCACCTTTAAGGAATTGCGGCGGATTTCCCTCATTCGGGTTTGGCATTAATCTGACAAATATTTCCAGTAACTCATCCAGGCCGGCACCGGTTTTGGCAGAAACAAAACAGACCGGAACCAGGTGACCCTCCCTGAGTGACTGTTCAAATGGATCATGCAATTGTTCAGGACTGATTTCCTGGCCTTGCTCCAGATATATCTCCATCAGGACTTCATCAAGCTCAACCACTTGATCAACAATTTGAGTATGTGCTTCCGAGACAGAAGAGAAATCAGTCTCATCACCCGATGGACTGAAGAAACAATCGACAACTTTCTGATTATTTTCCGCAGGCAGATTTATCGGCAAACATTCACTACCGAATGTTTCCTTGATCTGTATCATCAATTTTTCCAGATCAACCTGCTCTGCATCTATTTTATTAACGATAATGAGTCGATCCAGCCCTCTGTCCTTGGCTATGTCCATCATCCGGCGGGTGATCATTTCAATACCTGTTTGCGCATTTATCACTACAGCACAGGTCTCCACCGCAGGTAATACCGCCAGGGCACGACCCATAAAATCCGGATACCCAGGTGTGTCAATTAAATTAATATGACCCCCATGATAATCCATGCTGACAATGGTACTGTTCAATGAGTGTTTGTAGGCTTTTTCCTGGGCATCGAAATCACTTACCGTATTGCCCTTTTCAACAGAGCCCGCACTGCTGATTGCGCCTGATCGGTACAACATGGATTCAATCAATGTGGTCTTGCCAGAGCCGCTATGGCCTACAAGTGCAATATTCCGAATATCTTCAGTACTGTAGCTAGCCATCATTATCTCCTCTGGACTTTTTTATTGATTCTTGTTTCCGTCTTTCAGCTACGAGACAAAACAATATGTAGCAAGGCCAATATGCAGTAAGTAAAGGATAGTGAAACTAAGGCAAGTATGAAAGGTTGAAAACGAATAAGTTGCTATTCGCCAGTGTGGATCAAGGAAAAAAAACGGTTTCTGGAAAAATAATTTTTAGAAATATCGTGCCAGGAGCATTCGCCCTTTGCGTGTGAGATAGCCTTCAGCATTAATAAAACCGCTACTTGTCGCGATAGATAATAGTTGCCTGGGTTTTGATTTAGGCAGATAAACCATGCCATCACCATAGCGACATTCCAGTAATTCGGCTACCTGCCGCTCTTCTTGTTCTAATCCATCTATTGACATCACAGCACTCAAATCAAATCTCCAAAAAATAACTCACTGTTGTCTGTGACAGACACTTTGCCTGAGAATTCAAAAAATGCCCAAATTAAGCCTTAAATATCAGCAAATTACCCGCCCTGTGTAAGTTATATAGGTTATCTAATCAATTAAGTCAAGTTATTATTGTAACTAATTGATTAATATTGATATTAGTGCAGCCCTTTGTACAATGTGAATTTTTTGTCAGAGCAAGGCAAAAATCGTTGCTTCGTACAAAGGGTTTCTATGGGATGTGTTGTTTTGCGAGATAATCGTGCGTTTGCATCTCTTCAAGACGACTAATCGTTCTCAAAAATGGTTTGGTCAGGCGCTTGCCTGCGTAGAGTTCAGAAGGTCTTGCCGCTGCAGTTACAATCAGCTTTACGTTTCGATCGTAAAATTCATCTATCAGGGTCATGAATCGCTTGGCCTTATCATTCGTCAATTCATCCATGACAGGAATATCTGATATCAAAACTGTTTGAAATAATCTGGCGATCTCAATGTAGTCTGCAGGTCCTCTTGGCCCATCACAGATGCCATCAAAATCAAACCAGACGACACCATCCGCATGACAAATGGTTTGAATCATTCGGCCCTCAATTTCAATCGGTAATCCTTCCGTGACTTCGTTTGGTGCGATGTGATTAAAATTAAACCCCAGCATTTCCATCGCCTTGTCGTCCAGGGGCGAATGATAAATCTCTGCCTTATCCAGAAAACGTAAGCGATAATCAACGCCTGAATCTACATTCACTACTTCCGTATATTTTTTTATCAGCTCTATCGCAGGCAAAAACCGTTCTCTTTGTAATCCGTCCCAATACAATTGATCCGGCGCCTCATTGGAGGTGGTAACCAATACCACACCCCGTTCAAATAATCCCTTGAGTAATCCACCCAATAACATGGCATCCGTAATATCTGACACATGAAACTCATCAAAACACAAAACTTCTGTTTCAGCAGCAATGTTGTCCGCCACAATTTGTAATGGGTCAGTTACGCCATTAAGACCCCTTAATTGCGCATGCACCATTTGCATAAAACGATGAAAATGAATTCTTTGTTTTTCTTTAAAAGGCAGGCTGTCATAGAAGGAGTCAATGAGGTAAGTTTTCCCTCGCCCTACCCCGCCCCAGAAATATAGTCCCTTGATAATATCTGATTCATCTTTTTGAAATTTTTGTCTGATCTTTTCGAAGAAATTATTTTCAGTATCATCAAACATTAGCGCATCGAAAAGTTTTTGGGTATGCCGCACAGCATTTTCTTGCGCCTGATCCGCATGAAATTCTTCGCGCAATAAATCCGCCTGATATCTTTCCAGAGGTGTCATCATGAACTAGTGTTATTATTAGTATGGTAATGTTTGTTACAAATGAGCTCTCATTACCTTATAACCGAAAACAACAATTCACAAGCTAAGAACAGCATAATTATGATGTTTGCCATCGCAGCAATTCTACTGATTTTACTCATCTTTGGGCCGCAAATATGGGCCAGGCATGTGTTTAAAAAATATGCAGTAGAGATTGATGCTTTCCCGGGGACGGGTGGCGAACTGGCTGAACATTTAGTCAAACGTCTCGAACTTACTGATGTTCAAGTTGAAGAAGGTGAGCAAAACGAAAATTATTACGATCCGGAAAACAAGCTTGTTAAACTCTCGCCAGAAAATTTCAATGGAAAATCTTTCACTGCTGTTACAGTCGCTGCCCACGAGATAGGCCATGCCATTCAACATAAATCTGGATATAAACCGCTAGCGTTACGTTCGCGACTGGCCAGGTTTTCGTGGTATGCGGAAAAAATTGCCGGCATGATGCTGGTCGCATTTCCCTTTATAACTCTACTCACGCGTTCACCTCCCGTAGGCATTTTTACACTTGCCTGTGGATTAACAATCTTGATTTTGCCTGTACTTGTTAACATGATCACTTTGCCGGTAGAATGGGACGCCAGCTTCAAACGAGCACTCCCCGTGTTGATCGCGGGGGAATATATTCCGGAATCTGCGGTCCCCATCGCAAAACAGATCCTAACTGCAGCTGCACTCACCTATCTGGCTGCCTCTCTTGCCAGTCTCCTGAATTTCTACAGGTGGGTAGCCTTTCTAAGAAGGTAAATCAGCAAAATTCTCAACCTTACTTTAAAAGTTGATGCTGCGCCTGCAGCCTACTTATCATATGATACTACTGTGGAATTCATGACACTGACACCTGAAACAAGCAACCTCATTCTTATTGCAATATTAATACTCATTGCATGGATAGTTGTACGCATTGAATTTCGAAATAAAAATAATGAACAACTTACCCGTCTGGATACTCGTCTGGAAGAACATTCAAAAAAAGTTGATCAACTAGACTCACGTTTAAATGATCTTAAACAGGATCAGACTGAAGCGATCAGCAACTTAAGAGAAAAACTTGTGGGCTCATTCTCTGAATTAAGAGAAGAGCTGCGAACCATACTCTCGGAAAACAACAGTCATTTTGAAAAGCGACAGGGAGAGGCAACTAAACAAACTCTTGAATCTCTGCAAACGGGCATGACCAATGTACAAAAATTAATTGGCGAGACATTGACACGCCATAGTGATGAACTGGGTAAGCGTATGCAGGGCTTGACTGAACAAACTGGTCAACGTTTGAAAGAAATCAGCGGTCAGGTTGAAAAACGTTTGGCTGAAGGTTTTGAAAAAACTACAGCAACCTTTTCAGATATTGTCAAACGACTCGCTTTGATTGATGAAGCACAGAAAAAGATTACTGAACTCTCGACAAATGTAGTTAGTCTGCAGGAGGTCTTGTCAGACAAACAATCCCGTGGGGCCTTTGGTGAAGTACAACTTAATTCCCTGGTGAGAAATGTTTTACCTGAAAGTCATTTTAGTCTGCAGCACACACTGCCGAATAACAAAAAGGTAGACTGTGTGTTATTTATGCCGGAACCCACCGGTATGGTTGCAATCGATTCAAAATTCCCGCTGGAATCCTATCGCCGAATGAATGATGAACAAGCAAATGATTCCGATCGTAAGGCTGCGAAGAAACAATTTAAGTTAGATATACAAAAACATATTCAGGATATTGCTGAAAAATATATTATCCCTGGCACTACATCCGACGGTGCAATGATGTTCATCCCGGCTGAGGCGATCTTTGCAGAGATACACGCACACCATGCCGATCTTGTAGAAAAAGCAAATAAAGCCAGAGTCTGGCTGGTTTCACCGACAACACTTTGGGCAACACTGAATATGGCACGCGCAGTGTTAAAAGATGCTGCCACACGTGAACAGGTACATATTATTCAGGAACACCTTGGTTTCCTTTCCAAAGATTTCGGCCGCTTTCAAAAGCGTATGGATAAACTTGCTACACATATTAGTCAAGCAAATAAAGATGTTGAAGAAGTCAGTACCTCTGCCCGAAAAATAAGTTCCAGATTCGAAAAGATCGAGCAGGTGGAACTTGAAAATATCCCTCCCGTCTCATTGAATGTAGACGATAAGGAAAAAATGTCCTAGTATTGCGTTCCGTCAAATATTTTTCTCTATATTGATCAAGCAGCAGCTGTCAAAAGCGAAAGGAATTTAAAGATTTTTTTACAATTATAATGCGCAAGTTAAAAGCCATAATTTTTGATGTGGATGGCACTCTGGCCGCCACAGAAGAAACACACAGACAGGCATTCAATGAGGCCTTCAAGGAATTCGACATCCCCTTTCAATGGTCGGTCCCTGAATACACAGAACTATTGGCTATCTCCGGAGGCAAAGAACGAATTTTAAAATTTCTCCAGTCAAAAGAATTTAAAGCCCCTGGAAATGGAAGCTTAAGGGATCACACATTAAAGGTTCATCAACGCAAATCCGAAATCTACCGCAAGAAATTAA
>Ga0209988_10001406_pt1 | contig 15633 bp, 17 predicted proteins | sample N075metaG_FD_183115 | JGI IMG/M metagenome (GOLD analysis project Ga0209988, IMG submission 183115) | Deep subsurface microbial communities from Kermadec Trench to uncover new lineages of life (NeLLi) - N075 metaG (SPAdes) (version 2) | ecosystem: Environmental > Aquatic > Marine > Ocean trench... | reverse complement strand
GTATGTCATATACACTCCGGTCTTGCGCGCGTCGCTTCCTTACACTTATGTACAGGACGTACGGTATGCCGGTTTTGCAGGAGCAAAAACCGGCCACGCAAAAATCCTAATTAATAGGGGTGCCCTCAAGTATTGTATGGTTAAAGCCAACGCCGAACATTGTTCCTATAATCCAGATATTCCTGACCGAAAATATTTTCAAGGAATGGTTCTTCATGTTTGATAAAACACTCCTGAATAATGAGAATGAACATAGGAACAACCAGATAAGGCATCAGGCTGCCTAAATAGGTTGCTACACCGATCAACAATATCACCATCCCAAGATACATTGGATTCCGTGTATACTGATAAAGACCATCTTTTACCAAAGCCGTTGAGGATTCAAAAGGCCTGATTGCGGTTCCAGCTTTTTTAAAAGAAATCACAGCACTTGCGGCCAGGGCAAGACCACAGAACCCCACAAAAATACCTGAATAATTGACTGGCGATGTGATGATTTTCTGAACAGGCAGATATCTGTCAAGAACAAACATAAGTATTAGTGATGTCAGTAGATAAACAGGAGGAATTATTTTTCTACTGAGGTGCATTTTCTGAGGTGTATTTATTGGCCAGTAAAACAAAGATTAATGCCAACAATGCTGGTGCTGCCTGTATAAACAGAATACTCATCTTGGCTGTTAGTGCGCCAAAGATCCCTGCGACGATAATGCAGCTCAGAAAGAACACCTTGAAGCTTAAATTCTTTTTTGCCAGACCAAATATTAATCCCGCAGCCAGGAAACCATTATAAAGCCCCTGATTCATGGCCAACGTATTAGAGGCCGCAGCAAACTCTGGTGTTGTGGCAAAGGTTTTATAGCCAATGGGGTGATTCCATAGAAACATTTCCAGAACCAGGAAATAAATATGTAGAATCGCAACGAGTAAAACTAAAATAGAGCTGGCTATTTTCATTCTTTTCTTTCCTTTGTTAAATATGGGCCTTGTTTATTTAGTAATGAATTATCTAATAATGAATCAGGGAATGTACTCGATATTGCGACAGCAGTTCTCTGCCATTCAAGTCATCGAGTTCGATAACAAAGGCGCAGGCGCAAACTTTCGCACCAAGTTTTTCTATCAACTGACAACTGGCAGCGGCAGTACCACCAGTGGCAATTAAATCATCAACCAGTAAGACGTTGTCATTGCTATCCAGTGCATCTGTATGGACTTCTAATGATGTTGAACCATATTCAAGGTCGTAAGAAACACTTTGGGTGTCATAGGGTAATTTCCCGGGCTTGCGTAAAGGCACAAAACTAACGCCCATTTCCCATGCGGCGAGACTGCCAAAGATAAAACCTCTTGCCTCCATGCCAACGATTGCAGTAATTTCTTCGCCAAGAAAAGGGTGTATCAATTGGTGGACAGCCAGACGTAACATCATCGGGTTTTTGACCAGTGGGGTGATATCTTTAAATTGTATTCCCGGTTTGGGAAAATCAGGGACATTACGAATATGAGCTTTAAGCCGCTCCATGGAATAATCTCCAGTGTTGTTAATTACCAGTGTTATAAATTACCAATGTTTTAAATTATTTGTCTTCTGCATCGACTTCTCGTTCTGGCTCTTTACGGATGGTGGCATCGTCATTAACTTCCAGGTCTTCTGGAGGTAAAAGAGTGACGTCTGTCTCAGTGTGATGTGCCGGTGTTTCTAGATCAATGGTATTGTCAATAGCACTTTCATCGGCTATTGCAGTTTCTTCTTCCTGTTTGTTTTTATCGGACTGCCCAACATTTTTGACCAGGCTGGTTAATTTTTTGATCCAACCAGTCCCTTCATCTTCCGCCTTATGCGCCATCTGTGTCAGCGTAAGGTAATCTGTTTTCCCTGTGCCCAGGACAGGTAATCCTTCAGTCAGTAATACTTTCTTTGGCAAATACAATTCACCATACTTGTCTTTTTTTATTTGCACCTGAAAATGTTTTCTCAGCGCATCTTTGTTATCTGTGATGAGGATAATTTTTTCACCTTTTTTGTCATCTGGCAGGCTAACGGCAGCATGATTAAATCCTGGCCAGGTTTGAGTGGCCAATTCTTCCACTGCAGTAAGTGACACCATTTCTCCGCCTATCTTTGCAAAACGTTTTGCTCTGCCCAGGATATAGAAATACCCATCTTCATCGACCCTGGCGATATCACCAGTGTCATACCATCCAGGGCCACGATCAGATTCTGGAGCCTGTATTTCACCATCTGACCCTGCAAGCATATAACCCAACATCACATTTGGTCCTTTGACAAACAATCTGCCGCCTTCTTCGATTCCTTCTACCGGTTCCAGGTAATATTCCATTTTAGAAACCAGGCGGCCAACAGCACCAGGCTTGCTTTCCATGGGGGTGTTTATGGAGATTACCGGGCTAGTCTCTGTGACGCCGTAGCCTTGATAGATACGGACACCGAATTTTTCCATCCAGGTCTGTTGTGTTTCATCACGCAATTTTTCGGCACCTGCCACGGCATAGCGTAAGGTATGGAAGTCGTAAGGGTGGGCGTGACGTGCATAAGCCCTGAAAAAGGTATTTGAGCCAAACAGAATAGTTGCTTCAAGCTCATAGACCAGTTCTGGGATCATTCGGTAATGCAACGGTGTTGGATAAAGAAATATTTTACTGCCACCAAAAAAAGGCATAAGGAAACCAGCATTCAGGCCGAAGGTATGAAATAGCGGCAGGCATGAAAAAACTATATCCTCAGGTCTAAAATCAATGTGGCAACTGACCTGGGCATAATTTGAAAGGGCGTTGCTATGTGAAAGGACAACGCCTTTAGGTGAACCTTCAGAACCAGAAGTGAATAGGATCACTGCAGGGCTGTCGGGAGAGACATCCTTTGCTAGTCGACGGTAGTGGGCTCTTGGGTAAAAGCTTCTGATTAATCCTGCTAATTTATCAAAGATCGAAATGCGCGTACTCAGATCTTCCAGATAAACCAGGCGCACTTTTTCCTCAAGTGCAGCTGCCAGTTCTTCCAGCTTGGCATTTTCAATAAATTTCCTGGAGGTATAAATCGTTTTGATCTTACCTGTTTCACAAGCACGGATAGCGGCTTGTGCCCCCGTTGTGAAATTGATCATTGCCGGGACACGCATTGCATACTGTACTGCAAGAAAAGTTACCAGGGTGCCAATTACATTGGGCATCATAATGCCAACATGTTCGTTCTCATCTGTCTCCTTGCGCAGAACGCTACCAAGTACCATCGCTTTTGTAATGAGTTGTTTATATGAAACTGGCTGGCGATTGATATCTTCAACAACCATCCTGTTTTTTCCGTAACGCTCGGCAGCATTCAAAATTGCATCAAAGATGGTGGTGCGATGATTAAAAGAACTATAAGTCAGCAAATACATGATGTCCTGCATCCAGATTGCTGAAAGCTTTCTGCGATCATGACCATGAATGTTATCGTCAATTTCAAATTTGACTGGTTCAAGTATGGTCAGTGTGATGCGAGGAAACCAGATGATAAGACCTTGTTTTTGCAAATATGAGAACGGAGTAAATATTGCACCATCTATTGCAATAGGCAGTACGGTGGCTCCGGATTTGTCTGCAATCAGTCCCGGACCTTCATATATCTTCATTAACGAACCGGTAGTTGTGATTCTTCCTTCAGGAAAAATGACGGCTTTTTTATCCTGGGAAAGAAATTTGACCATGGCCTTTACCGATAGAGGATTAGCCGGATCCATGATGAATAAATCAACAAACATTTGGCTAAACCTGGAAGTAATTTTGCTGGCGATACGCGTATTGATGGCAAAAGTCGGTGTCTCTGGTAACCAGGCATAAAGTAATACGCAATCGAGCAGTGATGTATGATTCATAACAATCAAGACACGGTTTCCCGCTTCCTGATAATGCTCCATCCCGGTTACTTCAACGCGATATAAAAGCTTGAGAAGACAGCGGAGGAAGAACTTAAGAAGTTTAATCATAGGCCGCTAACTTACACCATACCCAAATTATTTGGAAATGCAGGATTCAGAGTTCAGGCTGACAATCCTGAGATTGAAAACCTTATGCGCCTTTGGGGGGCGTGCCTGTGTAGATATCCAGGAGTTGACCTGGTTGTAGATAGCGTTTTTTCGCTAGATTGTTCCATTTTTTGATTTGATGCACTGAGACACCGAATCGTTGGGAAATTAGCCATAGTGAATCACCTTCCAGAACCTGATAACTAATATGCTGAGGAATATCAGTGGACGTTTTATTGGCAGCAACATGCACGACCTTCGCGGTTTTATCAGTTTCCTCTGCAACCCAGATTTCAAGTTTTTTTCCGGGTCTTAGTATTGATTTCCTTGAGATGGCGTTCCAGGCACAGAGTTGTTTGACACTGATGCCATAATGTCGGCCAATATCCCATAAATTGTCACCACGTTTAATCGTATAGACATAGTGTCGACCATCACCACTGGCCTTAAGACCTTTGTAGCGACGAGAGTCGAGACTCAGGCTGTAATGTTTTAAAGGTTTTTGTGCGGTTGGGATTAAAAGTGAATGTCCAGTACGAATAGTATTGCCCTTAAGATGATTAATTTGTTTCAGTGTTGCAACGTCAGTTCTATAGCGTGTTGCGATACGACCGAGGGATTCACCTTTTTGTATTTTATGTTGTTGCCATTTAATACGATCATCAGATGAGAGTGAGGCAAGTTTAATTTCGAATGCAGGGGCTTTATCAACAGGGATTAACAAACGATGTGGACCTTTGGGATCTGTGGCCCATCGATTAAAGCCCGGATTTAATGTATAGAGTTCATCGATTGACAATTCAGAAAGCTCTGCTGCCTTTGCAAGATCAATCTGACTGTAGATGTTCACCTGTTCGAAGTATTGCTTATTTTCTATCGCCTGGATCGTCACATTATATTTTCCCGGGTTGGCAACGATTTCAGCCACGGCAAGTAAACTCGGAACATAACCTCGTGTTTCTCTCGGTAATCTTAATGAGAAAAAATCTATTGGCTTACCTGCTTTTTCATTACGTCTAATGGCTCTGGCAACATTGCCTTCGCCAGAGTTATAGGCTGCCAGGGCCAACAACCAGTCGCCGTTGAATTCCTTGTGGAGTTTCTGTAAGTAATTCAGGGCTGCATCTGTTGCGGCGACAATATCTCTACGTCCGTCATACCACCAGTTTTGTTTCAGGCCATAATTTTTCCCGGTAGCAGGGATAAACTGCCAAATTCCCGAGGCGCGGCTGGGTGAATAGGCAAATGGGTTGTATGCACTTTCAACAATGGGTAATAGTGCAAGATCCAGAGGCATGTCCCGCGCTTCAAGTTCTTCAACGATATAATAGAGGTAAGGTGAGGCACGTTCAGACACGCGGTCAAGGTAGGCCTGATTTCTGGCGAACCAGGCCAGTTTGCTAGCGGTGGTTTTTTCTGAGATATCCCTTGTTAGTTGTAGTCCTGACGCAATGCGTTTCCATGCGTCAGTTTCTCTATCAACAAGTTGTTCATCTTCAGCTGAGATTGCAGCGTTTGATAATTCTGTATTTTTGCCAATATTTGATCCATGGGTTTTGCTACTGATGTCAGTCGAAGATTGATGAGCAATACTGGCATCATCACGCGGTGACGTGTTGCTGCATGCACTAAGGAAAAAGACTGGAAGAAGAAATAATATGGCAAGTAATTTTTGCATTGCGCAATGCTATGGGTGGGGACTTGATTGGTCAAGCGAAAACAGCCCTGTTAGAGATGTTTTTCATTGTGTTAAGCTCAGTAAAAATTTACTGTTGAACAAACACTCTTGAGTATGGGTAATGAAATAACAAACAAGAAGAATCTCACTGTCAGGCAACAGTTACAGGACTGGTTTGAGGGTGGGCAGGGTGCTTTACTGCTGCAGGAAGAGAGAGAAAAATTAAGCCAGAGGCTGTATGCCTTATTTGGCTATCATATTCTGCAGGTTGGGAGTATTGGTGGTCGGCATTTTCTTGATGGCAGTAAAATCTCTCATAAGTTACTGGCCAGCCTGATTCCCGATGAAGAGTCTGAACAAAGCCCTGGTTTTTGTTGTGACTGTAGCAACCTTCCTGTGGCACCAGACAGCATTGACGTCATCGTCTTGCCTCATGTGCTGGAATTTGCAGCTAATCCACATCAGGTCCTGAGGGAATCGGAAAGAGTATTGATTGGGGAAGGTCATGTTGTGATTCTGGGTTTCAATCCCTGGAGCCTTTGGGGATTATGGCGGTCACTTTTGGCCTGGCGCGGGAAACCACCCTGGCAAGGTCATTACATTGGGCTAACAAGAATTAAGGATTGGCTGAAATTACTGGATTTTGAAATCATTGAGATTAAGCGCTTTTATTTTAGACCACCCCTTCGAAGCTTGAAGCTGCTAAAGAAACTTGAATTTATGGATCAATTAGGACCTTATTGTTGGCCATGGTTTGGCGGAGTCTATCTGTTGGTCGCCAAGAAACGTGTCGTGCCTTTAACACCAATAAAATTGCAATGGCGAGCCAGAAGGCAAATGATTGCCACCGGGGTTGCCGGAACCACGACGGGGATGACTCCACACGATGATCCATGCCAAACAAAAAAGTAATGATGGTAAAAATACCAGCAAGGAATCTGTTAGATGAAAGATCCGATTGAAATATTTACTGATGGTTCCTGCCGTGGTAATCCTGGCCCGGGAGGATGGGGGGTGCTGTTGCGCTTTCAGGGAAAGGAAAAAACCTTGTATGGAGGAGAAACTGAAACGACAAATAATAGAATGGAATTAATGGCAGCAATTATCGGACTGGAATCACTCAATGAACCTTGTCGTGTTACCTTAACAACTGATTCAAAATATGTCATGCATGGCATTACAGACTGGATTGAGAACTGGAAAAAAAGAGGATGGAAAACGGCGGCTAAAAAGCCTGTCAAGAATGAGGATCTCTGGCGACGCCTGGACAAAGCTCGTGATCAACATGAAATAAACTGGCAGTGGGTAAAAGGTCATAGTGGCCATAGGGAAAATGAATTGGTGGATGCTCTTGCCAACAAAGGCGTAGACGAGTTGTTGTTAGAAAATAATGAAAGGCTCTCTTGAATGCGTCAAATAGTACTTGATACTGAAACAACGGGTCTGGAACCAAAACAGGGCCATCGTATTATTGAGATTGGTTGTGTCGAATTGAATAATCGACGCAAGACTAACAATCATTATCAACAATATTTTAATCCCGAGCGAGAAATAGAAGATGGTGCCTATGATGTGCATGGCATTAGTAATGAATTTCTGGCTGACAAACCGGTTTTTGCCGATGCTGCCCAGGAGTTTATTGATTTCATCAGAGACAGCGAGCTGATTATTCACAATGCACCATTTGATGTTGGTTTTATTAATGCGGAACTTAAAAGACTGGGCCGGCAATGGGGTAAAGTTGAAGATCACTGCACAGTTATCGATACTCTGGTTATCGCCAGGAAAATGCATCCTGGTCAGAAAAACAGTCTTGATGCGCTTTGCAAAAGATATGACATAGATAATTCACAACGCGAGCTTCATGGTGCGCTACTGGATGCGCAGATTCTAGTGGATGTGTATCTGCTGATGACAGGTGGGCAAACCGATCTTCTGTTACATGATGATCAGCCAGGAAATAGTCAAAATTCTGGAGAAGTCAGAAAACTTGATCCAAATCGTCCTAAATTACGCGTGATTGAACCAAGCAGTGAAGAACTGGAGGCCCATTATAAGAAACTTGAAACAGTGGATAAGGAAAGTAACGGCAACTGTCTTTGGAAAAGATTGGAGGAAATATCTTAGGAGACCTTCACACGTTTCATCTTTTCCGCCATATCAGCGTTTAAAATGGTCTGAAAATACTCATTTACTCCGTGTAAACTCCGTTCTTTTAGACCATTTTTGCCTTGCTTCTTATGTACAGGATGTACTGTATGCCGGTTTTGCAGGAGCAAAAACCGGTGACGAAAAATCTATTTCGTGTAAAGGCCTCCTCAAATTTTACTGTTTAAGTTCTATCAATATCAATTAGTCTGCTGTGACCGCATCGATCATTGTTTGTAATTCACCTTTCTCAAACAAATCCATGACAATGTCACAACCGCCGATCAACTCACCTTTGACAAATAACTGTGGGAATGTGGGCCAGTCGGAATATTGCGGCAGGCCGGAGCGGACGTCTGGTTCGGCAAGTATATCGATATACGCAAAATCTGCGTTACAGGCCTTTAATGCTTCTGTTGTGCGCATGGAGAAGCCACACTGTGGCGCTTCGGGCGAGCCCTTCATGAAAATAATGACATCATTTTCTTCAATTACATTTTTGATACGTTCTTGTACATCCATCTTCTACAACCTCTTTATAAAAAATATATTACTGCAAAGCAGTATACATGTTAAATGTTCGGTTTTCCTTAGACTATAGGCTTAAAAGTGGTATTAATTTAACGTTATTAATAAATCCAGATTCTGCTGAATTTTATCGAATAAGGGGTGAAAGCACCCGGTTACCAACGTATAATTCGCCTTAGATTGTTTTCACTGGTCACAAGTTTTTCAATTTATGGGGAATTTAAATGAATCCACTCAAGTCAGTTAATGGCACGATAATCCTTGGTTTTGTTACTGCGGTCGTGATTATGCTCCTGGTCGGAGACGGCAACTTAAATGTTTGGTCACTGGTTGTCTGGTTACACGTCTTTTTTGGCATTATCTGGATTGGGCTACTTTATTACTTCAATTTTGTTCAGGTTCCAGCTGTAGGTGAGGCACTTGCTGATGAAGGTGGACCCGGGCCCGCTGCAATTAGTAAATATGTCGCACCACGCGCACTGTGGTGGTTCAGGTGGGGGGCGTTACTCACATGGTTGAGCGGTGCTGCTGCGTTGGAGGTTATGGGGATTGGTTTAAAAGATGCCTTTACCCTGTCTGGCGATGGTCTAATTATTGGTATCGGTGCATGGCTGGGTACCATCATGTTATTTAATGTCTGGGTCTTGATCTGGCCAAACCAGAAGAAAATATTGGGCATCGTAGAAGCCAGCGCTGATGAAATTGCAAAAGGTAAAATGGTGGCATTGATGGCATCAAGAACCAATACATTTTTATCCATTCCCATGATCATGTGTATGGTTGGGCAGGGTCACGGCGGCTTACCTTTCTAGCAGAAAGAAGCTTGATTTTTTACCAAGCCCGGCCTGACTGGCCGGGTTTGTCGTTTAAGACACTGTGATTTTTAATAATTAGTAAATGTATAAAACCGAGTAAATATTTTGAGCGATCATTTAATGTCAAGTTATCAACCACTACCTGTCGCTTTTGAACATGGGTCAGGTGTCTGGCTGACTGATCAAGATGGGCAGCAATATCTGGATGCCTTAAGTGGTATTGGCGTATGTGGTCTTGGTCATGCACATCCTGATGTTACACAGGCTATTGCAGATCAAGCGGGCAAGTTATTACATACCTCAAACCTTTATCATATTCCCTTACAGGAAGAACTTGCTGCGCGTCTGACATCACTTGCCGGTATGGACAAAGTATTTTTCGCTAATTCTGGTGCCGAGGCGAATGAAGCAGCAATCAAGATTGCCCGCTTATATGGACATAAAAAGGGCATTGATCAACCAGTGATTATTACAGCCACGGGCAGCTTTCATGGTCGAACCATGGCAACCCTTAGCGCCACAGGAAACCCGAAGGTGCAGGATGGATTTGCACCATTGGTCGAAAAATTCAACCATGTTTCCTATAACGACATAGAAGCATTAAATAGTGCTATTGACGGAAATGTTGTTGCGGTAATGCTGGAACCAATACAGGGTGAAGGGGGAATTATTATTCCCGATGAAGGTTATTTGCAGAGCGTTCGGGAGATTTGTGATCAAAATAATTGCCTGTTGATTCTTGACGAGATTCAAACGGGCATGTGCCGGACGGGGAAATGGTTTGCATTTCAACATGAAAACATCACACCTGATGTGATGACGTTGGCAAAAGCCCTGGGCAATGGTATGCCAATTGGTGCCTGTCTAGCCAAAGGCCTGGCGGCCGAGTTGATTAAACCGGGCAGTCATGGTTCGACATTCGGTGGTAATCCTCTGGCATCAAGGGCAAGTTTGGCAGTGATTGATATTTTAGCAAAGCAAAAATTACACGAAAATGCAGCAAAACTTGGCGCACAAATGCTGGAATCTTTTAAACAGGGGTTCAGCGAAATTAAAGGCGTAGTATCAGTCCGAGGTAAAGGATTGATGTTAGGGATAGAGTTAGATAAAGAGTGCGCTCAATTGGTCACTATGGCACTGGAAGAGCACCTTTTGATTAACGTTACGTCGGATAATGTTATTCGCTTGTTACCACCCTTGATTATTGATGAAGATTTGGCACAACAGATTGTTGAAAAGGTCATACGCCTCGTCAAAGCATTTTTAAAGCAGGAGTAACATTATGGATCTACGACATTTTCTTACCCTGGCGGATATGAGTCCCAGTGAATTACAGGCCTTGATTAAACGAGGCATCGAAATCAAGTCCGGTTTACAAAAGGGAGAGCTGTATCAGCCCTTGAAAGGAAAAGTACTGGCGATGATATTTGAAAAATCATCGACACGTACACGCGTGTCTTTTGAAGCAGGAATGGCGCAATTTGGTGGGCATGCAATTTTTATGTCTCCTGAAGGAACTCAACTTGGTCGTGGCGAGCCTATTGAAGATACTGCACGTGTGCTGTCAAACATGGTCGATGCCATTATGATCCGTACATTTGAACAGGAAAAAATTGAATGTTTGGCTCAATATGCATCTGTACCGATCATAAATGGCTTGTCAGATACCTATCATCCCTGCCAGTTACTGGCCGACATGCAAACCTATTATGAACATAGAGGTTCAATCGAAGACAAGACAGTTGTCTGGTTAGGGGATGGTAATAATATGTGCCATTCCTATATAAACGCTGCTCGCCTGTATGGATTTAATTTACGATATGTTTGCCCTGAGGGTTATTTACCTGATGCAGCTATTGTCAACTCGGCATCCGATTGTGTTGAATATTTTTCTGATGCCACAGCCGCGGTAAAGAATGCTGATTTAGTTGTGACAGATGTCTGGGCGAGCATGGGGCAAGAGCAGGAAGCTGATGAACGTGCTAAAATTTTTGCTTCCTATCAGGTGAATGCCGAATTAATGGCTTTAGCCAATGATGATGCATTGTTTATGCATTGTTTGCCCGCACACAGAGGAGAAGAAGTTACTGCTGATGTTATCGATGGGAAACAAAGTGTAGTCTGGGATGCGGCAGGAAATCGATTGCATGCGCAAAAAGCCCTGCTGGAATTTTTACTCATAAGATAATCGCTGATCATGCACTATTTATTAAGCAATGATGATGGTTATCAGGCAACAGGACTAAACGTTCTCGCAGAAGCACTTAAAAAATCAGGTAAGGTCACCGTTGTTGCGCCAGAACGTGATAGAAGTGGCGCCAGTAATTCGCTAACACTTGATGCCCCTATCTATATACATACGGCTGACAATGGCTTTATTTACGTAAATGGCACACCGACAGACTGTATCCATTTAGCCATTACTGGTTTACTTGAAGAGGAACCTGATATGGTGTTGAGCGGCATCAATGCCGGTGCAAATCTGGGTGATGATATCCTGTATTCAGGAACGGTTGCGGCTGCGATGGAAGCAAGGTTTCTAGGTTGTCCTGCGATTTCCATTTCCCTGGCAAGTCAGGAAGCCGTTCATTTCGATACCGCTGTCAGGGTGGTATTAGAATTAATTGAATCATTGTCGAGCTTGTCTCTCGAATCCGAATTATTACTGAATGTGAATGTGCCAGATGTCCCCTACGAGGAGATTGGTCAATTCGAAGTGACACGTCTTGGCAGTAGACACAAATCAGAACCAGCAATCAAAACAGAAGATCCCAGAGGACGGCCTATTTTTTGGGTCGGGCCAGTTGGCCCGGAACAGGATGCAGGGCCAGGAACAGATTTTTATGCAATCAACAATAACAATGTGTCAATCACACCATTGCAGGTTGATTTAACCAAATACAGCGTCATTGAAGATTTGACTCAGTGGGTTGGTGTAAAACTGAATAAAAAATCAGGAAATGAGAGATGAATGTTAATCTGAAAGGTATAGGCATGACATCTCAAAGAACACGCTCCAGGCTTATCACGAAACTACGTGAGATGGGCATTGTCTCTGAAGAGGTATTGTCTGTGATTTTGCACTCACCCAGACATATATTTGTTGATGAGGCACTGGCCAGCAGGGCTTATGAAAATATAGCATTACCCATAGGTTACAACCAGACAATTTCGCAGCCTTATATCGTGGCAAGAATGGTTGAAGTTCTTTTGGCCGCAGGTCCAATGAAAAATGTCCTGGAAATAGGGACAGGATGTGGATATCAGACTGCCATTTTGGCACAGTTAGCGGATCGTGTTTACAGTATCGAACGGATTGATGCCCTGTTACGGAAGGCACGTCAAAATTTACGCTTACTTAAATGTAACAATGTTCGGGTTAAATATGGTGATGGTAATGCGGGCTGGTCTCAATACGCACCATTTGATGGCATTATTGTTTCTGCGGCACCGATAGGAGTCCCGGAAACTTTACTGGAACAATTAGCCATGAATGGTCGCCTGGTGATCCCTGTTGGATCGGCGGGCAGACAGCAATTATTATTGATTACCCGAACAGAAACTGGTTTTGAAGAACAACAGCTCGACATGGTGAGTTTTGTGCCCATGTTGGAGGGTATTGTTGGTTGAGGAAGCCCCCAGGGTAATATGACTATGCAGCAATATGATCCTGAGGCAATATGATCTAGAGACAATGATGACAAAGAATAAAAAACAACGAGGTCTTATCTTGTTGTTTATGTACCTGTTTATTAGCTTGTTAAATTCCTCATGTAGCACACATAGTGTGGCCCCCGTATTCAGCCGGAATGGTGAGCAGGAAAAGAAATCCGAACCCCCTGTCAAAAAAACCAGTGCTAAAACTCCAGCTGCAATTGTAAAAAAACCATCTCATCATAAAGTGCTGAGCGGTGATACGCTTTATTCCATATCATGGAATTACAGCCTCGATTACAAACTAGTCGCCAGGTGGAACAATATCAGAGCGCCTTATGTTATTTACCCTGGACAATCGATTCGCTTAACTGCCCCATTGGTAAAGAAAGCCGTCGTCAAAAAAACAGTGCCAGCGAACAGAAAAACTGCAGAAAAAAAACCTGTAGAGCAGAAACCTGAAGTTGCCAAAGAATCGAGCAAAAAAGTTGATTCGGTCAAATATGCCAGGAATATAAACTGGCAATGGCCAACAAAGGGGAAGCTGATTAAATCAAACTCACCCATTTCAAAAAAGGGTCTGGATATTGCGGGTAAAAAAGAACAAATTATCAAAACTTCAGCGGCCGGCGTTGTTGTATATAGCGGTAGTGGACTTCTAGGTTATGGAAGGCTTATCATCATAAAACACAACGAGACTTACTTAAGTGCTTATGCTCATAACAGCGTACTCATGGTGAAGGAAGGGGATCGTGTTTCAAGCGGACAGAAAATTGCAAAAATGGGACGGGATGGTAATGGACAGGTACTCCTACATTTTGAAATTCGAAAAAATGGAATTCCGGTTGCGCCTACTAAATACTTGCCCAAATCCCAAACTTGATTGTTTCGGTTAAATGCCATGACAATCCAGAATGGTCCAAAAAAAGAAAATATGGAAACAGGCGTCATTGACGACCTGGTAGGCGGAGATGTCGTGGTTGAAAACGAAGTCCTGCAAGAATCCGACGTCGACTCGTCTGAAGAAAAAGCCAAGGATGTCGACAGTTTCACTCCAGGTGTTATTCCACAAAAAGATCTTGATGCAACGCGGATGTATTTAAACGAAATAGGTTTTTCGCCCTTATTAACCGCTGAGGAAGAGGTTTATTATGGAAGAAAGGCGCAGGCAGGTGACGATGATGCCCGCAAGCGCATGATCGAAAGTAATCTGAGACTGGTGGTAAAAATAGCCCGGCGTTATATGAACCGAGGTCTGGCATTACTGGACTTAATAGAAGAAGGAAACCTTGGCCTGATACGCGGTGTTGAAAAATTTGATCCAGAACGAGGCTTTCGTTTTTCTACCTACGCCACCTGGTGGATCAGACAAACTATTGAAAGAGCATTAATGAACCAAACTCGTACTGTGCGTTTACCGATTCATGTTGTAAAAGAGATTAATATCTACCTGCGTGCTGCACGTCAGTTATCTCAGACGCTTGATAGAGAACCCACTCCTGAAGATGTTGCCAAATTGCTGGATAAGCCGATTGATGACGTTAAAAAAATGTTGGGCATGAATGAGCGAATCACCTCGGTTGATAGCCCCACCGGTAAAGACTCGGGAACGTCATTATTGGATATCATCCCGGATGAGCACAATACTGATCCTTCTTTATTACTACAAAATAGCGATGTACAAGCGCATATTGATACATGGTTATCACAATTAACAGAGAAACAATGTGCCGTTGTGGAACGTCGTTTTGGTTTACATGGACATGAAGTTGCCACGCTTGAACAGATTGGTAATGAAATTGGCGTGACCCGCGAGAGGGTAAGACAGATTCAAATAGAGGCGATTAAACGTTTGCGAAAGATACTGGAGAAGGAAGGATTCTCATTAGATACCTTGTATATGGAAAGTTAGTTAAGGAACCTCTATTAAGTTTGGGTCGAATAGGTTGCTGGTTAAAATATTCTGGTTCAAGGCGTGAAACGCACGTAATAGTGGGACTATTGCGAAGTTTTACAATGCAGAAACAGGATGTTTTAATCGCAAGATGTCGATTCATGACTTAATCAGAGGTTCCTTTAATATTTATTTGATCATGATTAAAGCTGCAGCAACGTTTCGACCCTCCTGTAGCAGAATATTATAGCTACGGCATGCGGCTCCAGTATCCATCACTTCAAACCCTATATTCAATATGGCAGTGCTCAAAAGAAGATCTGCATCAGGGAAATGTTGTTTGCTACCGGTACCTAATAGAATTAATTCGGGCTTCAATTCAATAATTTGTTCTATATGATGCGTTGCAATATCCGTGAATGTTTGTGGTGGCCAATTGTTAATAACAATTGAAGGTGTAATGATCAAACTGGAGACGAATTGTTCTCCGCCAATTACAATTGAGCCCCGTTCATATGAATTGATACGGTAAGGGTGAGTCAAAGAGTCGTCTAGTTCGATTTTCATGAAAGATTTATAATGAAGAAATTAAATTTTTAATATTATAAATAAGAAGTATATAGAGGGGAGAATGTAAAGTAATGAGATTAATTTTACTTGGCCCACCGGGGGCAGGCAAAGGGACTCAGGCAAAAATGATCTGTGAAAAATATGGCATACCACAGATTTCTACAGGAGATATGTTAAGAGCCGCTGTCAGTGCCGGAACGCCTCTTGGAATTGAGGCAAAAAAAGTAATGGACGCTGGAGAATTAGTCTCAGATGACCTGATTTTACAGTTAGTTAAGGATCGTATCTCTGGAAATGATTGTACTTCAGGTT
>Ga0209988_10001405_pt1 | contig 15643 bp, 15 predicted proteins | sample N075metaG_FD_183115 | JGI IMG/M metagenome (GOLD analysis project Ga0209988, IMG submission 183115) | Deep subsurface microbial communities from Kermadec Trench to uncover new lineages of life (NeLLi) - N075 metaG (SPAdes) (version 2) | ecosystem: Environmental > Aquatic > Marine > Ocean trench... | reverse complement strand
CCGTCTCTATGGGTCTTTATCACTGGTCCTTGGTATAACAACCGATATGGACCTGTCATCGGTCAACGTCGCCGACGCCGCCGTCGCGATCATTCTGCTGGTTTCCGGCGCGCTCGCCTTCTTTCGCGGCGCCGTGCGCGAGCTGCTCGCGATCGTCGGCTGGGTGGCGGCCGCCGGCATGACCTTTTTCGCCTTCGACTACGTCCAGCCCTTCGCGCGTGAGCTGATCGAGGCGCCGCTGGTCGCCGATGGCGCCGGCGCGCTTGCCGTCTTCATCACTACGCTGGTTCTCTTCTCCTTGATCGGCGGCATCGTCTCGCGGCGCATCAAGGCAAGCAGCCTGAATGCGGTCGACCGATCGCTCGGCTTCGTCTTCGGCCTGTTGCGGGGCGGCGCGATCGTCTCGATCGCCTACGTCATGGTGATCTGGGGGACGCTGCCGGACGATCCGCCCAACTGGCTGCGCGAGGCGCGCGCCGGTCCGATCGTGGTGCATGGCGCTGCGATCATCTGCCGGGCGCTTCCACTGGCCGCGCGCGCCGCCGAAAACGGCGCCTGCGCCAAGGTCTCGGAAGCGATGAGAGACACGCTGGACGAGGGCGAGGTCTTCAAACTTCTGAGCAACCCGCCACCGACAGTCGACAGCGAGCAGCGCGACGGCTATACCAACGCCGAGCGCAAGGGAATGGAACGACTAATCCAGGGAACCGAATGACAGCGCCGCCGTTTACCCACCCCTTCGACGACGACAAGCTGCACGAAGAGTGCGGTGTCTTCGGCATCTTCGGCCACCACGATTCGGCCGCGCACACCACTCTCGGCCTCCACGCGCTGCAGCACCGCGGCCAGGGATCGGCCGGTATCGTGACCTTCGACGGCACGCACTACCACAGTCACCGCAGCCTCGGTCTGGTCGGCGACAACTTCAGCTCGGCCTCGGTCATCAACCGGCTCAAGGGCCACGCGGCGATTGGCCACAACCGCTATGCCACGACCGGCGAAACCGTGCTGCGCAACGTTCAGCCGCTGTTCGCCGAGTTCGCGTTCGGCGGCCTGGCAATCGCACATAACGGCAATCTGACCAACTCGGTCACCCTGCGCGATCGGCTGGTGAAGCGCGGCTGCCTGTTCCAATCGACCACCGACACCGAGGTCATCGTCCACCTCATCGCGACCAGCCCCCACGCCACCGTCGTCGACCGCATGGCCGATGCGTTGAACCAGGTGACCGGCGCCTTCTCGATGATCGCGCTGAGCAACGATTCGCTGATCGGCGTGCGCGACCCCAAGGGCGTGCGCCCCCTGGTGCTCGGCATCCTCGAAGGCGCAACGATCTTGACGTCGGAGACCTGCGCGCTCGATATCCTGGGCGCCGAATTCGTTCGCGACGTCGAGCCCGGCGAGATCGTCGTGATCAACGACGACGGCATCACGAGTCTCAGGCCGTTCCGAGACACGTCCAGCCGATTCTGCATTTTCGAGTACGTCTATTTCTCGCGGCCCGACAGCCACGTCGAGGGCTTGAGCGTCTACGAGGTCCGCAAGCGCATCGGCGCCGAATTGTCGCGCGAATCGGGCGTCGACGCCGACATCGTCGTGCCGGTGCCGGACTCGGGTGTCGCCTCGGCGATCGGCTATGCCAGGGAGGCCGAGCTGCCGTTCGAGATCGGCATCATCCGCAACCACTATGTCGGCCGCACCTTCATCGAGCCGACCGACCAAATCCGCCACCTCGGCGTCAAGCTCAAGCACAACGCCAACGCCGCCAGCCTGACCGGCAAGCGGATCGTGCTGATCGACGACAGCATCGTGCGCGGTACGACGGCGACCAAGATCGTCGAAATGGTGCGCGGCGCCGGCGCCACCGAGGTCCATATGCGCATCGCCTGTCCGCCGACGGCGCATTCGTGCTTCTACGGCGTCGACACGCCGTCGCGCGACAAGCTGCTGGCGGCGCAGCACGACGTGGCGGGCATGGCCGACTACATCGGCGTCGACAGCCTCGCGTTCCTGTCGATCGACGGTCTCTATCGCGCGGTCGGCGGCCACCGCCGCAATGACGAGGCACCGCAGTACTGCGACGCCTGCTTCACCGGCGATTATCCGATACCGTTGATCGACCGCGAGGGCGGCACCGACCGGCGTCAGCTATCCCTGCTGTCCGAATCGGAGTGAGCGGCGTGAGCCAGGGCCGGCAGCGGCTCGCCGGCCGCATTGCCTTGGTGACCGGCGCGTCGCGCGGTATCGGGGCGGCGGTCGCGCGCCGTTTCGGGGCGGAAGGCGCGCATGTCGTCGCCGTTGCGCGAACGGTCGGCGGTCTCGAAGAGCTCGACGACGCGATCAAGGCGGTTGGCGGCAGCGCGACCCTGGTGCCGCTCGACCTCCGCGACTTCGACGCCATCGACCGGCTCGGCGCCACCATCGCCGAACGCCACGGGCGTCTTGACGCGCTGGTCGGCAACGCCGCGATGCTCGGCGGGCTGCGCCCGATGGGCCACTTCGAGCCCGACGTCTGGCAGCGCGTATTCGACCTCAACGTCACCGCCAATTGGCGCCTGATCCGCAGTTTCGACGCGTTGCTCCGGGCGTCCGATGCCGGCCGCGCGATCTTCGTCACCTCGGGTGTGACGCGCGGCGCCTTGGCCTATTGGGGCGCCTACGCGGCCAGCAAGGCGGCACTCGAAAGCATGGTCCTGACCTATGCCGCCGAGCTGACCAAGACGAACGTCCGCGTCAATCTGCTCGACCCCGGTATCGCGCGCACCGCGATGCGCGCCGAGGCGATGCCGGGCGAAGATCCTACGACGCTGCCCGCCCCCGACGCGATCACCGAGCGCTTCGTCGAGCTTGCCGCGCCCGAATGCCAGCTCAACGGAATGCGGATCGACGTAGGCTGATCCTTGGTATGATGCGGCGACGGCAGTATCAGCGCCGCTTGCGGGCACGGTCGGCATAGGGGTTCTTGCCGGCGCGCAACAGCAGTCGGATCGGCACGGCGTCGAAACCGAATGCATCGCGCAGGCGATTCGTCAGGTAACGGCAGTACGAATCGGGCAACGCATCCGGCTTGCTGACGAACACCGCGAATGTCGGCGGCCGCGCCTTGACCTGGGTGACATAGCGGATCTTCAGCCGCCGGCCCTCGACCATGGGCGGCGGGTGTTCGCCAACCACCTCCCTGAGCCAGCGGTTGAGCCGTCCGGTCGAGACGCGCTTGTTCCACAGGTCGTAGATTTCGAACAGCTTCGGCATGAGCGTGTTGACGCCGTGGCCGGTCAGGGCAGAGAACGTCACCAACGGCATGCCTCTCACCTGGGTCAACGATTCGCCGAGGCGCGCCTGGATGCGCTTGCGCATTGCGCGATCATCCTTGACCAAATCCCATTTGTTGGCCGCGACGACGAGCGCGCGGCCTTCCTCGACGACGTGGCGCGCGATGTTCAAGTCCTGGCGCTCGAGCCCCACGAGCGCGTCGAGCACGAGGACGACGACCTCGGCGTGGCGGATGACGCGCAGCGTCTCACTGGCCGAGAGCTGCTCGAGCTTGACGTCGATCCGGGCGCGGCGACGCAGGCCCGCCGTGTCGACGAGGCGCACCGGCCGGTCCTTGTACGACCACTCGACGGCGATCGGATCGCGCGTGATGCCCGGTTCGGGTCCGGTGACCGATCTCTCGTCGCCGATCAGGCGGTTGAGCAGCGTCGACTTGCCGACGTTCGGCCGGCCGATGATGGCAAGCTGCAGCGGCCGTTCATCCCTCGGCGCGGCGTCCTCGATGGCGGCTTCGGGCGCGTGGGCCGCCAGCGCCTCGTATAGCTCGGCCATGCCCTGGCCGTGCTCGGCCGAGATCGCCACCGGGTCGCCGAGGCCGAGCGCATAGGCCCCGAAGAAACCATCGTCGCCGCCGCGGCCCTCGCATTTGTTGACCACGGCGATGACCGGTGCGGCCAAGCGACGCAGCACGTCGGCGAAGTGCTGGTCGACCGGCGTCACCCCGGCACGGCCATCGATCACCAGCAACGTCACGTCGGCGGCCTCGGCGGCGCGATCGGTCTGCGCCTGCATGCGGCCTTCGAGGCTGTCGGGGTCGGCCTCGGTGAGACCCGCTGTGTCGATCACGGTGAAGCGCAAGGGGCCAAGCCGCGCTTCGCCTTCGCGACGGTCGCGGGTCACGCCCGGCGTGTCGTCGACGATGGCGAGGCGGCGCCCGACCAGACGATTGAACAGGGTCGACTTGCCGACGTTGGGTCGGCCCACCACGGCTACGGTAAAGGTCATCTCGGGACGCCTATCGGAGCGCGACCAGATCGCCCTCGTTGGTGAGGACGTATACCGTGCCGTTGGCCACGACCGGCGGCAGGTCGACGCCGTCGGGAAGCTCGATCCGTCCCATAAGCCGCCCCGAATAAGGCGAGATCGAAACCGCCTGGCCGTTGCTGCCAACCACGATCAAGCGGTCGCTGACCAGGATCGGTCCGGTCCAATAGATCGGATCCTCGCGGTCCTCCGGATCCTCGTAGCGCGGTAGCGAATGCACCCAGCGAATGCGGCCGTCGCGCCGCGACAGGCACAGCAGGTCGCCATCGGTCGTCAACAGGAACAGGAAGTCGCCGGCAATCCACGGTGTTTGAACGCCCGACACCTCCTGATCCCAAAGGCGGTCGCCGGTGCGCAGGCTGATCGCGACCAGCCGCCCCGAAAAGCTCACCGCATAGACCCTGTCGCGGTCGATCACCGGGCTGCCGTTGATGTCGCTCAGCACCGTCGAAGCACCCAGCCGCGTGCCGAACGACAGGGTATCGCTCCAGGCGACGCGGCCGTTATCGGCGCGCAACGCAAACAATTCGCCCGACGAAAAGGCGGTGATCACAAGCCCGCTCGCGACCGCCGGGCTCGCCGTGCCCAACAGTTGTGCGTTCTCGGCGATTCCGCTGTGCGTCCAAAGCATGCGGCCATCGACCGCACTCAAGGCGAACAGCTGGTTGTCATAGCTGACGACGAACAACCGGCCCTCGCTCAACGTCGGCGACGAGCGGATTGGCACGCCGACCGCGACGCGCCAGATTTCGCTGCCGTTCGACGCGTCGAACGCGATGACTTCGCCGACGCCGGTGGCTGCGAAAATTCGGCCGCTGCCATACGCGATGCCGCCGCCGAAGGCGTCATCCTCTTCATCTTCGGGCAGCGCGCCGGCTTTCCAGAGGCGCTTGCCGGTCGACGCGTCGTGTGCGCTGATCGTGCTCTCTGCGTCGAAGGTGTAGACGCGGCCGTCGGCGACGATCGGCGGCGCCATCAGACCTCGGCCTTCGGAATCGCCTTCGCCGGCGTCGACGATCCACACCTTCTCCAGCGGTCCGGGCGCCGCAATATGGTGCATCGCGTGGTCTGCATAACCACCACTTTGCGGCCAGCTGAGGTTGACCGTCGGTCTGGGCAGCCGAACCTCGAGATCGGCGATGCGTTGGTCGGGCTCCGGCGCGCGCTCTAGCGCCAGCACCGAAATACGCTCGCCGGGAAGCGGTGGCGCCTCCGCCTCGCCCAGATAATCGGGTAACAGATCACAGGCGCCGAGCGCAAACACGAGCGATGCAACGGCAACCGCCCGATTGATCATCCCGCGCCGCCCGGGCGGGCGCCGAGAATGGCGAGAAACTCGGCGGCCCGGCCGCGAACTTCCCGGGGCGCCGTGGGGTCGTCGACCAGGCCGGTGAAGATGTCGCGCGCGGCAGCCATTTCGCCGCGCCGAAACGCGAGCAGGCCGGCCAGCTCGCGCGCACTCGCCCGCCATGGCGACGCCTCGGTCATGAGCGGTGCGAGACGCGCATCGAGCTCGCCCGGCGCCGCTGAGTCCATTTGATAGAGCACCGCGAGAAAGGCCGACAGATCACGCAGGATCTGGTCGGCGCCGCCGTCGTCGGCCAGCCGGTCGAGCGCGGCCACGGCGCCCGTGCTGTCGCCCGCCGCATTCAGCGCCTGGGCCTCGCGCAACCGGGCGAGCGCCGCATAGCCGGCGCCGGCGTCCTCGGCGAGCGTTGCGAAACTCGTCGCGGCGGCCTCGGGCCGATCCTCGGTCAAATGGGTCATGGCGACCGAGAACGCCGCCCCATCACTCAGTCGCTTGCTGAGACTGTATTCCTTCCAGCCGACGCTGCCAGCGACGCCGAGCACGACGCCGAGCGCGGCGCCAATGATATAGTTGCCGTATTTCCGCCATTGCTTGAGCATTTGCTCATGGCGGACCTCCTCGTCGACTTCACGAAAAACGTCGGACACGGGCGGTTCCAGAATGGCTGAAAAGGGCCGCTAACATAGACCGTGACGGTGGCGTTAGCAACCGGTCCCGTAGCGGAATTATGCGTCGTCGCGCCACTTGATCGAGCAGCCGATGCTGGCGATCTGGTCGTCGGGTCCCTTGCCCGTCTGCCCCACCTGGCGCATCGCCTCGTAGAGATCGCGCCTGGCGTCGAGCGCGGCTTCGGTGCGCGATTCGTCGAGCCGGCCACGATAGCACAGCTCGTCATCGGCGTTGAGCCCGAAGAAGTCCGGCGTACAGACGGCGCCGTAGGCGCGCGCCACCTCCTGGCTTTCGTCGTAGAGGTAGGGAAACGGGAAGTTTTTCTCGACCGCGATGCGTTTCATGTTGTCGAACGAATCGGCCGGATAGGCGCTGACATCGTTCGACGAGATCGCGACGCAGGCGATGCCGTCGGCGGCGAGGTCGTTGGCGTCGCGCACGATGCGGTCGAACACGGCCTTCACATACGGACAATGGTTACAGATGAACATGACCAGCGTGCCGTGTTCGCCGCGCAGTGCGTCAAGCGAATGGCGCTGACCGTCGACACCGGGCAAATCGAAGCCCGGAGCCTTCCAGCCGGTGTTGCACTCGGGTGTCTCGGTCGCAACCATGCGTCGGTCTCTCCTCAATAGTCCGGTGTGAGGCGGGCGGCACCCGCCTTGCGGGACAATACATGATGAGCCGGCTGAACATCCAGCGCTACCGTGGCTCCGGTCCACATACGCGCCGACGTCCGACGCCTGTCGCACGACGCCAACCGAGCGTGGGCCGCGCCACGTTCGCGCTATCCACCGCTCGGCCAAGGCGATATATATTCTAAACGCGACATAGACTTGTCATATTGTGACACGAGCGAAACGAGGTCGGCGGCATGGTCAACGTCACGCGGCGCGACAGCCCCGAGCGGATCGGCATCCTGCTGGTGCCCAACTTCTCGATGATGGCCTTCACCTCGGCGATCGAACCGATGCGTTCGGCCAATCGGATGAGCGGCCGCGCGCTCTATAGCTGGCACCTGTTCTCCAAGGACGGCGGCCCCGTCGAGGCGAGCAACGGCATCGCCATCATGCCCGACGCGGCGCTGAGCGACGGCGCGATGATGCCGACGATGATCGTTTGCGCCGGCATCGACGTGCATCTCTATCGCGACAAGGAGGTGTTCTCGTGGCTGCGCAAGATCGCCCGCCAGGGCGCGCGCATCGGCGCGCTCTGTACCGGCAGCCATATCCTGGCGCGCGCCGGCCTGCTCGACGGCCACCGCTGTACGATCCACTGGGAGAACATCCCCGGCTTCGTCGAGGAGTTTCCCGACATCGAGGTCACCACCGAGTTGTTCGAGACCGGCGTCAACCGTTTCACCTGCTCGGGTGGCACCGCGGCGCTCGACATGATGCTCAACATGATCGCGTCGCGGCATGGCCACGATCTCGCCGCCGCGGTCTCCGACCAGTTCATTCACGACCGCATCCGCAGCGCCACCGACCACCAGCGCATGACGCTGCAGTCACGCCTCGACGTGCGCGACAACAAGCTGATTTCGGTCATCTCGCAAATGGAGGCCAACATCGAGGAACCGCTGTCGCGCACCGATCTCGCTGCCAGCGTCGGGTTGTCGACCCGCCAACTCGAGCGGCTCTTCCGCAAGCACCTCGACGCGACGCCCAAACACTACTATCTCGAGCTCCGGCTGGACCGGGCGCGTCAGCTTCTCATGCAGACCGGCATGTCGGTGCTCGACATCGCGCTCGCCTGTGGCTTCGTCTCGGCCTCGCATTTTTCGAAATGCTACCGCGAGCGCTTCGGCAACACGCCGCGCGAAGATCACCGCGCCACTGCGTGAGCCCGCCCCCTGCCCCGCGGAAATAATCCGCTCGCGCGGCGCCGCCGAGGTACGCGTCCGCGCGCAACACGCGATCAAGAAAGACTAGGGCCGCCGGCGCCGGCGTCGGCGTCCGCCGCCCTCTCCGTCATCGGGTCGCGTGATCGTCTTCGGTTCCGGCAGCGTCACGACGGCGGCCAGGTTGGGAAAGGCCGCGGTCTTGTGCGGCAGCGCCATGGCCTCGACGAAATGCTCTTGGAAGCGCGGCTCGATGGCGGTTTCGACCTTCTCGACCTGGCGCACGACCCGCTCGATCTCGCGGCGCGCCGCGCGGTTCAACAGCGCGATGCGCGCGCCCGTGCCCGCCGCGTTGCCGGCGGCCGCGACCTTGGTCAGGTCGCAGTCGGGGATCATGCCGAGCACCATGGCGTATTTGACGTCGATGTGGCTGCCGAAGGCGCCGGTCAAGGTGATGCGATCCACCGTCTCGATACCGGCGCGGTCCATCAGGAGCCGCGCGCCGGCATAAAGCGCCGCCTTGGCGAGCTGGATCGCGCGCACGTCGGTCTGGGTGATGCGCAGCACCGGCGGCCCCTCGACCAGCGTGTAGGCGAAGGTGCGGCCGTCGGCGACGATGTAGGGACAGCCTTCGGCGAGCGAGCCGTCGATCACCCCGTCGGTCGTGATGATGCCCGCAAGGTACATCTCGGCGATCGCCTCGATGATGCCCGAGCCGCAGACGCCGGTGATCTTGGCGTCGAATTCCGGGTCGTCGGACCATATCTCGCCGCCGATCACGGTGAAGCGCGGCGCCAGCGTCTCGCGATCGACGCGCACACGCTCGATCGCGCCGGGCGCGGCGCGCTGGCCGCAGCTGATCTGCGCGCCCTCGAACGCCGGACCCGTCGGGCTCGACGCGGCGAGCAGCTTATGGCGGTTGCCGAGCACGATTTCGGCGTTGGTGCCGACATCGACGATCAGCGTCATTTCGTCACCGAGATGCGGCCCCTCGGCGAGGATGACGCCCGCCGTGTCGGCGCCGACATGGCCGGCGATGCACGGCAACACGTAGACACGCGCGTTGGCGTAGAGGTGCAGGTCGATCTCGCTCGCCCAGATGGTCAGCGCCTCGCCGGTGGCGAGAGCGAACGGCGCGCCGCCAAGCTCGATCGGGTCGATACCGAGGAGCAGGTGATGCATGATCGGATTGCCGACGAAGGTGACCTCGACGATGTCGTCGGTGCCGATGCCCGCCTCGGCCGCGACTTCGGTGGCAAGCTGGTCGATCGCCTCGCGCACGACGCGCGTCATGTCGACGTCGCCGCCCGGGTTCATCATGATGTAGGACACCCGGCTCATGAGGTCCTCGCCGAAACGGATCTGCGGGTTCATCGCGCCCGCCGAGGCGACCACCTCGCCGGTGCTCAGATCGCAGAGATGCGCGGCGATGGTCGTCGAACCGACGTCGACCGCCAGGCCATAGGTGTGGTCGTGGAAGCCGGGCCAGATGGCGACGATCTGGGTCTCCTCGCGGACCGCCACGGTGACCTTCCAGTCGCCCTCGCGCAAGGTGTCCTGAATATGGCGCAGCACGCGCAGGTCGCTCGCCAGGCCGGCCAAGCCCCATTGCGCCTCGAGCGCCTCGATCAGGCGGCGCAGATCGGACGCCGGCTTGTGCATGTCGGGTTTCTCGACCTCGACGTAGTGCAGCCGGACCACCGGGTCGAGCTCGATCTTGCGGGCGTCGGCGCGCTTGCGCACGAGCTGCTTGTGGACCTGGCTCTCGGCCGGCACGTCGATCACGACGTCGCCGGTGACGCGCGCCTGACAACTCAGCCGCCGGTCGTCGGCCAGGCCGCGCTTCGACGCATAGCGCTTTTCGACGGCGGTCGCTTCCGACAGGTTCTCGGCGCGCGAGACGACGCCGTGCTTGGCGAATTCGCCTTCGCTGACGGTTACCTGGCAGCGGCCGCAGATGGCGCGCCCGCCGCATACCGAATCGATGTCGACGCCCAATTCACGCGCCGCCTGCAGGAGCGGCGTGCCGAGCGCGAAGCGGTCGCGCCGGCCCGACGGCGTGAAGACGACGAGGGCGTCGTCAGGCACGACGACGACGTCCCGTGCGGCGCACGCTGCCCCGGGTGGCACCCTCGGCCAAGGGCTGGCGGAACTTGCGGATCCAGCGGCGGCATTCCGGGTCGTGGCCCATCATCACGTCGGCGCCCATGGTCGAGATGATGACCTCGGCATGCAGCGGGTTGGTGATCGCCGAGGTCAGTCCGGCGCCGATCGCCATCGACAGGAAGGCGCCGTTGAGGCCGTTGCGGCCGGGCAGGCCGAAGCTGATGTTCGATGCGCCGCAGCAGGAATTGACCTTCAGCTCCTCCTTCAGCCGGCGCATGATCTGCATCGCGGTATGGCCGGCCAGATTGATCGCGCCGATCGGCATGATCAACGGGTCGACGATAACGTCGGCGCGCGGAATACCGTGGTCCTCGGCGCGCTCGACGATCTTCTTGGCGATCTTGAAGCGTTCGTCCGGATCCTCGGAAATGCCGGTCTCGTCGTTCGAGATAGCGACCACCGCGGCACCATATTTCTTGACCAGCGGCAGCACCGATTCGAGGCGCTCTTCCTCGCCGGTTACCGAATTGACCAGTGCCTTGCCCTGATAGACTTCGAGCCCGCGCTCGAGCGCGGCGACGATCGAGGAATCGATCGACAGCGGCACGTCGGTGATCGACTGCACCAGCTGGATCGCCTCGGCCAGGATGCGCGGCTCGTCGGCCAGCGGGATGCCGGCGTTGACGTCGAGCATGTGCGCGCCGGCCTCGACCTGCGCGATGGCGTCGGATTCGACCCGGCTGTAATCGCCCGCCGCCATCTCGTCGGCGAGCAGCTTGCGTCCGGTCGGGTTGATGCGCTCGCCGATGACGACGAAGGGTCGGTCGAAGCCGATCACCACCTCTTTGGTGGCCGAGGAGAGAACGGTATCGGTCATGTCGCGGAACCTACTTTTTGCGAAATTTTTGAAGGCCTGTGCACACGCTTGCCCGGATGCCGCGGGCGCCGGCCGTGCAGCACGCCGGATTGGGTGATGATCTCGGAGACCAGCTCTTCCTGACGATACGCCATGACATGGACGCCCGCGACCCCTTCGATCTCTTTTATCTGCTGGATCATCTCGATACACACCTGCTTGCCCTCGAGCTTGGGTTTCTCGGCGCCTTCGAGGCGCTCGATCACGGCGTCGGGGATATGCACGCCGGGCACGTTGCTTCGCATCCAGCGCGCCGCCCGGGGCGACGCCAGCGGCCCGACGCCGACCAGAATGTAGCAACGCTCGTGCAGGCCCATGTCGCGCACCCGCGTCATGAAACGTTTCAGGAGCTCGATATCGAAGCAGTACTGGGTCTGCACGAACTGGGCGCCCGCGGCGATCTTCTTGGCCAACCTGACGGGCCGAAAATCGTAAGGCGGCACGAACGGGTTCGACGCGGCGCCCAGGAACACGCGCGGCGGCACTTCAAGCTTGCGGCCCGACAGAAAGGTGCCCTCGTCGCGCATCATACGGATGGTCTGCAGGAGCGAGATGCTGTCCAGATCGAACACCGGCTTGGCGCCCGGTTGGTCGCCCACCTGCACGCCGTCGCCGGTCAGGCACAGGATGTTGCACACGCCCATCGCCGCCGCGCCGAGCACGTCGCCCTGAATCGCGATGCGATTGCGGTCGCGGCACGAGATCTGCATCACCGGCGCGTAGCCGGCACCGGTCAACAGCGCGCAGATGCCGACGCTCGACATATGGGTGTTGGCGCCCGACGCATCGGTCGCGTTGATCGCGTCGCAGACCTCCGACAGCACCAGGGCGCGCTCGTAGACCTCGCGCGGATCGGCCGAATCGGGCGGGTTGAGCTCGGCGGTCACGGCGAACTTGCCCGACCGCAGCACGCGCTCCAGACGGCCGGTCGAATGGTAGCCCGGCGGCACCTGCTTCGGTGCCGATGGCTCGTGCGGGGCGTGCAGCATCAGCCGGCCTCGCCGCCGCGCTCGGCCGCCGCTTCGCGGGTCTCGCGCAGCCACGACGAAGTGCCGGCGAGGTTATGCTCGACCGGCGCCTGAACCTCGCCGATCGCCATGCCGTTCGCCATGCGTTGGGCGCCGTCCCACGCTTCGACCCAGACGCAGCGCATCTCGGGCTTGACCTCACAGTTGCCGTTCGCCCGGACGCCGCCGCAGGGGCCATTGCGCAATGTCTTGGGGCAGTTCATCGGACACGACATGCCGGTCGAGCCGAGCGCGCAGCGGCCACACATCTGGCAGTCGAACAGGAACCCCTTGATACCCCGCTCGACGGCGGCCACCGGACGCTCGAGCCGACCGTAGCCGATCCGCTTCAACAGCGGATGCAGGGCCAACAGCGCCGCCGCGAACCGCTCGTAGAACCGTTCGAGAAACGACGCGTGCCGCACCGACCAGTGACGTGCAGCGTACATGACGAACTTTCTTTAAACCAACGCCCGGCGGTTGGCGACGACGCCCGATTCGGTGACCACCATGGCGATGCTTTCTTCCTGGCGCGGCGCCATGAAATGCGCACCCGACACGCCGTCAATCTCCTGAAACGCCTGCAACAGCTCGGCGCAGATCATGCGGCCTTCGGCGCGCTGGTCCTCGGCGCCCTCGAGACGCGCGATCATCGCCTCGGGAATGTCCACGCCGAACAGGTTGTCGTTCATCCAGCGCGCCGACTTCGCCGAGGCGAACGGTCCGATGCCGACGATGAAGAACGCCCGGTCGAAGACACCGTGATCGCCGAGCCGCGCCATATAGCGCCGCAGCACATCGACGTCGAAACAGTACTGGGTCTGAAAGAACTGCGTACCGGCGTCGATCTTTGCGAGCACACCGTCCGGCGTCCAGTCGTCGGGCACGTCGCGCGGGCTGTCGGCGGCGCCGATGAACAGCCTGGGCGGCGGATCGATCTTGCGGCCGCTGGGCAAGGCGCCAGCGTTCAGCTCGCGCGCCGTCGCGATAATGCCCCGGCTGTCGAGGTCGTAGACCGGCGCCGCGTCGGGCTGGTCGCCGTTCTTGGGATCGTCGCCGTGCAGGCAGAGGATATTGGTGATGCCCAGCGCCGCCGCGCCGATCAGGTCGCCCTGAATTGCCAGGCGGTTGCGATCGCGGGCGGTGAACTGAAGCACCGGCTCGATACCGTCGCGCGCCATCACGGCGGCGCAGGCGAACGCCGACATATGCGCCCTGGCGCCGGCGCCGTCGGTCACGTTGATGGCGTCGACGACGCCCTTGAGCGGCGCGACCTTGGCCAGCACGTCGGCTGGATCCGACGAATCGGGCGGCGTCGTCTCGGCGGTCACGACGAACGCGCCCTGGCGCAGCGCGTTCTCCAGGCGACCGGGCGCGGCGAGCGGGCCAAAAATCGCCGGTGCGTTCATGTCATTCGGCCTCCTGCCCGCCCGAGGCCACCAGCTTGGTCAGCCGTTCGTCGGAAAAGCTCTCTTCGATCCGCGCGGCGGCGGCTTCAGCCTCGGCTTCGAGGTCGTCGCCGCAGGGCGTCCGTTCGCCACGGCGCCACTCGGCAAGATAGGCGTCGGAATCACGGTTCCCCGATCGCATGGCGGCGCGGTCGATCGCCTTCTCGAACCGCTCGGTCAGTATGCGTTTGGCCTTCTTGCGTCCCTGCTGGGCAATGACCTGTGCCGGAATGTCACGCCAATAAAGAATCTGGATCTGCGCCATGCGTCGTGCCCTCGAGGCTTGCGGTATTGAGGAATTTGCCGAGCTCGCCATAGCCCGTGTAGCGGTATTCATACGCGAGCCCGAGCCGATCGGCGGCGGTCTTGGCCCGCTCGACGAGGCCGGCGTCCTCGATCTGGGCCAGGTAGACGAGCTTGCGATAGTTGCCGAAATAGTCACCGAGCAGCTGAGGATAGCGGTCGAGGCCGAGACCCCGCAGAATCAACAGATCGAAATGGCGCACCAGGTAGTCGGTCAGGAAGAACGACCCCGGCTCGTCGTCCATCAGGGCCGCGAAGTTGGTCTCGCCGGCGTAGAACTGATAGCAGTGCGGGCCGGGAATACGCTCGACCCCCTCTTCGGCCAGAACGTTGTCGAGCAGACCGCCGGTGCCGCAGTCGCCGTAGACGACGACGATCCGGTCGTAGCTGCCGCGCGCCGCGCGAATTTTGGCGCGCACCGCTTCGGGAATTTTATCCGGCGTGTTGTGGTAATGCGCCGGCACGCAGCTGATCGACATATGCGACCAGCCGTTGGCGCGAATCAGCTCGGCGATTTCCCAGGCGAGCGCGCCGCAGGCGATCAGCTGCGTCGACGGCGGTCGGTTCACCTGCGTTCAACTCCCGCTGGCGGCGAGACTGGCTTCCATCGTCCCCTGACGACGGGCCAACAATTCCTTGGCGGTCTCGACCGCGGTCGCCGCGTCGCGGCAATAGGCGTCGGCGCCGACGCTGTCTGCGAATGCCTCGTTCAGAGGAGCGCCGCCGACCATAATGATGTAGTCGTTGCGGATGCCCATCTCGATCATCGTGTCGATGACGACCTTCATGTACGGCATGGTCGTGGTCAGCAGCGCCGACATACCCAGGATGTCGGGCTTATGCTCCTCGATCGCCTCGAGATAGTTCTCGACCGGGTTGTTGACGCCGATGTTGATGACCTCGAAGCCGGCGCCCTCCATCATCATCGCCACCAAGTTCTTGCCGATGTCGTGGATGTCGCCCTTGACCGTGCCGATGACCATCGTGCCCGTCTTGGGCGCGCCGGTCTCCGCGAGCAGCGGGCGCAGGATCACCATGCCCGCCTTCATGGAGTTGGCGGCCAGCAGAACCTCGGGCACGAACAGGATGCCGTCGCGGAAATCGATGCCGACGATCTTCATACCCGCGACCAGCGCTTCGGTCAGAGTCTTGTATGGCGTCCAGCCTCGACCGAGCAGGATATTCGTGCCCTCTACGATCTCGTCCGCGAGACCGTCATAGAGGTCCTCGTGCATCTGTAGCACGAGCTCTTCATCATCCAACGTTGAGAGATCAATATCGTCCAATGATGCGGCGTCATTTTCGTCGTCGTCAGCCATCGTCAAACTCCACTGAGGGCCAAGCGAATTCGGGCCGTATTAGAAAACGTCGGTATCGTGATCGCAAGTACCAGTTAAGTTCACCCAAGCGCCGCTGCTAACTCACTCGCGACATTTTCTATTCGTAATACGACATCGCGTTGATTTCAATGACCGCCCGGCGCCGCGCCGCGTTTTGACATGCAGGCGTCGCGTTCCTAGTGTATCACGCCATGGGCGTTGCTGGCGACGCGTGGCACGGCAGATTCCGGTCGGGAGACTGAAAGTGGCGGCTGAACGGAAACGGCGCGGCGGCCGGGCGGCCCGGCGGAAACAGCGGCTCAATGCGCCGATCGTCCAGCGGCGTTACATCACGCGCGACATCCCACTGTACGAGCTACTCGACGCCGAGGGCATCGAGATCATCCAC
>Ga0209988_10001403_pt1 | contig 15662 bp, 14 predicted proteins | sample N075metaG_FD_183115 | JGI IMG/M metagenome (GOLD analysis project Ga0209988, IMG submission 183115) | Deep subsurface microbial communities from Kermadec Trench to uncover new lineages of life (NeLLi) - N075 metaG (SPAdes) (version 2) | ecosystem: Environmental > Aquatic > Marine > Ocean trench... | reverse complement strand
GGGTCGCGAACGGCAGCGCCTGCATTTGTTCGATGGCGAGCACGCGGACGCCGTCCAGTGGCTTGCCATTGTCACTGCGTTCGGGGTGACGGATTTCGCCGACGCGCATGGAGTCTCCCGGGGCCGCGCTGGAGCGCGGTGCAATATACTATACGCTCCGTATCGAAATCAGGACCGCTGGAGGCCCCGTGGATTTCGAACTCTCCGACGCAGAAAAGGCCTTCCAAGCGGAGCTGGAGCGGTTCCTCGTGTCCAACCCTTCCGCGGCTGTGATGGACGCCAATCCGGAGCAGCTCTCCCAGACCGTGGACACGCCGAAAAAGCGGGCGTTCATGCGCAAGCTTGCCGAAAAGGGATGGCTCGGCATGTCTTGGCCCAAGCAGTACGGGGGCCAGGAACGCCCGGGCATCTATGACTTGATTCTCACGGAGGCGCTCTCGCGTCACGGTGCCCCCAGGCCGGCAAGGGTGTGGGCATCGTGGGCAAGACCCTCATCCGCAACGGCAGCGAGAAGCTGAAGGAGTACTTTCTGCCGCGCATCATCCGCGGTGAGGTCGAGTTCGCCATCGGCTACAGCGAGCCGGGCGCCGGCTCTGACGCTGGAAGCGTCCCAGTACAAGCTCTACATGTCCGAGTTCGGAGAGCGTGTGGCGAACGCGGCCCTCGACATGCTGGGTCCGGAAGATCAGCTCAAGCCCGATGAGGAAGGCGTGAACGGTCGGGCTGATGGTTTACAGAAGTCCGGGCACATCCTTTACATCGAAGGATGCCCTGGATGGAAACCGACACCAAGAAGCAGCGTCAACATTTCTATCACGACTACGCGAGTGGCCAGTGGTCGATGAGCGAATTGTGTGGTCGACACGCTCGGAGGCGGAGCATCGGAGATCCAGAAGAACATCATCGCCCGCCGCGGGCTCGGATTGCCCCCGACCTACTGAAAGCGCCTCCCCGCGTCTTCGGTCGGGAGCAGACGCTCCAGCGCCCTCCAGCCAAGCAAGTCACTGCCCCACCCCCGGGGGATCGGCAGCTGAGGCTGGGGTATTTTCTATACGCGACGTATCGTATATATTCATTCGACCCCGCCGCCCAGACGGCGCGTCCCATCGGCGTGCGCCTGGTCTCGGCGCTGCGGGAGGGGCGCCGCCGGAACCGGTCCGAAGGACTTCCGACGCCGATGGCGTCCGACACAGAGGTATCAGCATGGACTTCGAGTTCGCAGCCGAGGAGCAGGCGTTCGCCAAGGAAGTCGAAGCCTTCCTGGATGAGTACGCCACGCCCGACGTCGCCGACGTCTGTCGCGAGAACATGGCGCAGATCGTCGACACCCCCGAGCGGCGCGCCTTCATGAAGCGGCTCTCCGAGAAGGGCTGGCTCGGCATGAGCTGGCCCAAGCAATACGGCGGCAAGGAAAAGCCGGGTATCTATGAGTACCTCCTGAACGAGGCGCTGGCGCGCCGTGGCGCTCCCCAGATCGGCAAGGGCGTCGGCATCATCGGCAAGACCCTGATCCGCCACGGCAGCGAGTTCCTCAAGCAGGAATTCCTTCCCAAGATCATCAACGCCGAGGTCGAATTCGCCGTTGGCTACAGCGAGCCCCAGGCCGGCTCCGACGCCGCCAACATGCAGCTCAAGGCCGACAAGGTCGAAGGCGGCTGGATGCTGAACGGCCAGAAGACCTGGACCACGTCCGCCCACTTCGCGGATTGGTACTGGGTCGGGGCCCGCACCGATCAGACCAAAAAACATGACGGCATCAGTCTCTTCCTGATTCCGATGAACCACGATGGACTCGAGATTCGCGGTGTTGCCACCATCGGCGACGAGCTCACCAACGACGTCTTCTTCAACGGCGTCTTCGTTCCCGACGAGTACCTGGTCGGCGAGGTTGGCAAGGGGTTCCGCTACATCTCCGAGGCCCTGGACCTCGAACGCTTCACGATGTTCACGTATTCGCCGATCGATCAGAAGCTCGGGGAGCTCGTCGATTTCGTGCGTGAGACGACGTGCGACGGCGAGCCGCTGCGCGAGCAGGCCCATGCGCGTGCCAAGATCGCCCAGCTCGTGACCCAGGCGGAGGTGGCCCGGGTGATGGGGCTGCGGTTCGTCCACGCGGCGCGTCAGGTGGGTGACAAGCCGCCGACCAACGAGGCCTCCCAATACAAGCTCTTCGCCACAGGTCTCTCCCAGCGCGTGGCCAACGCCATGGCCGACCTGGGGGGGCCTGGCGCCCAGCTGCGCGTCCACGAGGAAGGTGCCCCCATGCGGGGACGCGCCGACATGGCGTACCGCTACTCGGTCATCGACACGATCGGAGGCGGCGCGTCGGAGATCCAGAAAAACATCATTGCTCGGCGCAAGCTCGGGCTCCCCAAGAACTTCTAGGTCAGCCATCCACGTGACTCGTCCCCACGCCCTCGCCGGATTCACCGTGCTCGACCTCGCAACGGTCGGGCCGGCGGCGCGTTGTTCGCGAATCCTCGCGGACTACGGCGCCACGGTGATCAAGATCGGCGCGCCGCCGCGCCGGAGCGGCGTGCAGATCGAGCCGGCCTATTACGCCTACTCGGGTGGTCGCGGGACGAAGAAGATCAAGCTCGATCTCAAGGCGCTGGAGGGGAAAGCCGCGTTCTTCAAGCTCGCCGAGAAGGCCGACGTCGTGATCGAAAGCTATCGACCCGGCGTCGTGGACCGCCTCGGCATCGGCTACCAGGAGGTCCGCAAGCGCAACGAGCGGATCATCTACTGCTCCACCAGCGGTTTCGGTCAGGACGGGCCCGCCTCCCAGTGGGCGGGTCACGACATCAACTACCTGGCCATGGGAGGCTTCCTCCACTGCTCGGGCCGCCGCGCCGACGGTGGCCCCCCGCTTCCAGGGGCAACCGTGGCCGACAGCGCCGCCGGCGGCATGCACGCCGCGATCGCGATCCTGGCGGCCCTGCTGCGTCGGACTGCAACCGGCAAGGGCGAATACCTGGACGTCTCCGTCGCCGATGGCGTCTTGTCGCTGATGTCGCTTGCCATCGACCAGCACCTGGCAACGGGCGAGGAGCCCGGTCCGGGACACGACATCCTGACCGGTCGCTACGCCTGTTACGACAGCTACGAGGCCCGGGACGGCAAGTGGCTCTCGGTAGGTGCCATCGAGCCCAGCTTCTACGAGAACCTCTGCCGCGGTCTCGACTGCGACCGCTGGATCGAGCACCAGCACGATGACGCCGTGCAGGACCAGATCCGCGCGGACTTCCGGGCTGCCTTCAAGAGCCGGGATCGCGACGCTTGGGTGGCCGAGCTCGCAGCCTCGAATACCTGTGTGGCTCCCGTGTACTCGATCAGCGAGCTGGTCGAGGACGACCACTTCGAGTTCCGCCGGGCCTTCAACAGGGCTCACAACCCGAAGGCCGGAAGCTTCCGCCAGCTGGCGCCGCCGCTGGCCGGCATGAATCCCGCGGACGAGCCCGTCGAGGTCCGGGACCCGGCGGAGACGGACACCCTGGAGCTGCTCGAGGCGGTTGGCTTTGCCCCCTCGGAACTCGAGAAGCTGCGCGCCGACGGCGTCGTCGCCTGACGCACCGCTTGGAGGAGATCGCCCGATGAAAGAGATGCCCGCAGAGGTCGAATCCTGGATCGGCCAGCGACTCTACGAGACCGAAGGCGAGTTCGACGTCGAACGCGGCTACATCTTCACGACCTGCGCGGCGGTGGAGAATGGCAACCCACTCTTCTGGGATGAAAAAGCGGCAAACGACATCACCAACGGCTTCATCGCCCCGCCCAGCATGATTTCGGTCTGGTTCCGTCCGCATCACTGGGCTCCGAACCGGACCGAGCGCGCTCTGCCGCTCCAGGTGCACTTCGACCTGAAGGAAGCGCTCGATCTGCCCGAGGCCGTGATGACCGACAACACCATCGTCTTCGGCGTTCCGGTTCGCCCCGGCGATCGTCTCAAGACGTGGCAGGTGCTCAAGTCGGTCAGCGACCCGAAGACGACCAAGCTCGGCCAGGGCCGCTTCTGGGTGATCGACGTCGAGTACGAGAACCAGGACGGTGAATGGGTCGGAACCGAGAGCTACACGGGCTTCGGCTACCGGAGGGAATCGTGATGGCGGACTACCCGGCGTTGACAGCCGAGAACGTGAAGGCCGGCGACGAGCTGCCGGAGCTGTCCGTCGACGTGACGGCCACGACGGTCGTGCTCGGCGCCCTGGCGAGCCGCGACTGGCGACCCATGCACCACGACTACAAGTTCGCCACCGAGCGCAATGGCGTGCAGGACATCTTCGTCAACACGCCCAATCAGGCCGCCTGGTTCGAGCGCTATCTGACCGACTGGAGCGGCCCCTACGGACGCCTGGGCCGTGTCACGTTCCGCATGAAGGACTCCGTCTTTCCCGAGGACACGATGGTCTTCCGTGGCAAGGTGAAGGAGGTGGAGACCGATGACAGCGGCTGCAGCTGGGCCCACCTGGAGCTGTCGCTCAGCGTCGGTGAGAAGACCGTCACGACCTGCACGGCCCGCATGGCCATCCCCGCCAGCGAGGGCGACAACCCCTGGAAGCGCTCCGGAGATCAGTGGAAGCCCTAAGAAGGAAACGAACATGGATCTCGACTTCAGCGAAGAGCAAGACATCCTCCGAGAGATGGTGGCCGGTGTGCTCACCGAGTACTGCCCCATCGAGACGGTCCGCGAGATGGAAGACCACGCGGTCGGCTATCCCGAGGAGCTGTGGAAGCAGTTCAGCGAGTTGGGCCTCCAGGGTCTGCTGATTCCCGAGCAGTACGGGGGCTCGGCCCAGTCGATGCTGGAGGCCGCCATCGTCTACGAGGAGTTCGGCCGCGGACTGGCGCCGACGCCCCACTTCGTGAGCTCGGTGATCGGAGCCGGTGTGCTGCTGGCCGCTGGGAGCGACGCCCAGAAGGAAGAGTGGCTGACCCGGATCGCGGCCGGTGAAGCGATCCTCGCGCCGGCTTGGCTCGAGTCCGGCAACGGCTTCGGGGCCAAGGGCGTGCAGCTCCGGGCCAGCCGGGACGGCGACGACTTCGTGCTTTCGGGCGAGAAGCGCCACGTCCAGTTCGCGAGTGCCGCCTCACGCCTGATCGTTCTGGTCCGCAGCGGTGACGGCGTGCAGGACGTGGATCTGCTGCTGGTCGACCCCAACGCCAGCGGTGTGACACTCACCCAGCAGAAGAGCCTGGCGTCGGACACGCAGTACAAGGTCGAGTTCGACGGCGTGAAGGTTTCGGCAAGCGATCGCATCGGCGCGGCCGGCACGGGCTGGAAGACCTGGGACAAGGTCATGCACGACGGCATCATCCTGTTGGCGGCCCTGGCGGTGGGTGGCGCCGACAAGGCTCTCGAGATCACGACCCAGTATGCCAAGGACCGCAAGCAGTTCGACAAGCCGCTCGGTGCCTTCCAGGCGATCTCCCACTATCTGGCGGATGCGTGCACGGCGATCGACGGTGGACGCACGCTGGTCTACGAGGCGGCCTGGGCGCACTCGGTCGGCAAGAACACGAAGCGTCTGGCACCGATGGCCAAATTGTTTACCTGCCAGACCTACCGCGACATGACCGCCATGTGCCAGCAAGTCTGGGGCGGCGTCGGCTTCACCCTCGAGTACGACATCCAGCTCTACTTCCGCCGCGCCAAGCAGCTCCAGATCACCTGGTGGGACACCCGTTATCTGGAGGAACTGGTGGCGAAGGACGTTCTCGACTAGGGCCGCCGGCCACCGAAGCGGTGGCTGGCAGTTCGCCGAAGCCACGAACTGCTGGTTTTTCGGAGTGTTTTCAATGGCTTGGTGGGGTGTGAAGCACTTCATAGCTGCGGCGTCCAGCATCGACGATGGTTCAGGTCATGGAGCGCAAGACATGACACGGACAGCCATCGGACTCTCGGTGCTGGGCTTGTTCTTCGCCGGCGTCGTCTCCGCATCCGACGCCGAGGAAACTGCCGGCTCGAAAGTCACACAAGAGCCGCCGGTGGTGACGGTCCCTGAAGCCGAGGCCTCTTCGCAATCGCAGCCGGCCTCTGCTTCGATGGGGACCGTCACGCCCGTGCCATGGACGCCTCCCGTCCGACCCGCGCCGCGCGCGGTCGTCTCGAGCGCAACGCGCGGTGGCGACGAGCCCGTTCCGCTTCCTGCCGAAGCGCCCTAGCCCAGCGCGAGCTGCAAGGCGAGCAGGCCTTCCGCCATCGAAGCGCCGCCGAGCAGGTTGACCGTGGGCGAGGATCGGATCGTCTTCCACCAGGGCGGCGCAGCGGAGCCATCCTCTACCAGCAGCAATCGCGTCGCGGCCGCCGCGAACTCGTGGGCGTAGTCGACGGGCCGGATGTCTTGATCGAACCAGCGGAGCGCCCGTCGATCGACGCAGACCTCGGAGCGGATGCCGTCGCTGGCCGGCGGCTCCGGATCGTCGAGCACCAAGGTCGGATCCGCGTCGAAGTCGGGGACAGCGCCTCCGCCAGCGAGCCCGGGGCCCGGCAACAGCAGAGCCGCCGGAATCTCGTCGGGGCGGCCGCCGGCCAACAGCAGTGCGGCGTAGGCTCCGAGTCCGCGACCTGCGACGGCGGCCGGACCGATCTGGGCCAACGCCACGTCGGCGTCGCCCGCCAGCAGTTCCACCGTGTAGGCGCCTCCCGCGAGTCGTCCCGAACGGCCGTGTCCCATGAAGTCCAGGGCGTAGACCGCACCGGGCCAGGTCTTGACCTCGTCGTTCCAATCGGCTCCGGATTCGCCCAGCCCGTGGAGCAGCAGCAGCGACGGTCCGTCGCCGCGCTTGCGTTCTTCGAGCCACAAGTGGACACGCCCGTGCAGCAGCTCCCGGTGTCGCGGCTTGCCGTGGAAGCGCGTCATCAGCGCTCCAAGAAGGCGAGCACCACGTCGGCTACGGCCTGGGGCTGCTCCATGTGGGAGAAGTGTCCGGCGTCCTGAATCACAGCGTGTTCAACTTGGGGCACGTGGGACAGACGCTTCAGCCGCGTTGGTTCGGGAATCGGTCCCCAGGTGTCGGGCTCGGATCCGATCATGGCGAGCATGGGTGCGCGCAGGTGTTTCCAGTTGGGTCCGATCCACTGGGGCTTGAACGGCCCGAAGCCGGTGGCGATCAACGGGTCGACCTTCCAGATCCAGCCATTCTCCACCTGACGTGCGCCGTGGTAGGCGAAGTAGCGCAGCCATGGCTTGGAGAGTCGAGGGTTCTGCGCGCGCCGCCGCTCGACCAAGTCGTCGAGATCCGGATAGACGCGCCAGCGCCGGTCGCGCGCGGTGCGCCGCCGCCGGTCCAGGAAGATGGTGAAGCGTTCGGGAACCGTGGTGGCGCCCGAGGTCATCTGCGGAGGTCCGAAGCCCGCGTCGTCGGGTGGACCGAAGCCGTCGATGTTCACGATCTGACGAACCGCATCGCGGAAGATCGTGGCCGCGTCGGTCACCTGGCCGCCGCCCTTGCTGTGTCCGATCAGGTGGGCCGGCCGGCCCAGGTCCCGCAGCACGTAGCCGATGTCCATCAGGTCGATCGGCCAATTGTAGGCGTGGGACCAGGACGAGTCACCGTGGCCGCGGGCGTCGAGGGCGATGATGCGGAAGCGGTCGGACAGCAGCGGCGCCAGGCAATCGAAGCCACGCCCGTGGTCGAACATGCCGTGACAACACACGACCGGGACCGCTTCAGGGTCGCCCCACTCGTGGACGTGGAGCTCGGCCCCGTCTGCGTGGACGAAACGGGTTCGCTCCGGCGCGACGGCGCCCGGGTACTGGGGGGCGGCAATGGGCATGAAGGACCCAAGGATATCGGCTCTCAGGCCTCCGGTAAAACGCGAGTGACAGCGGTGACCGGAAATTCGCTATCTACCCATTTCGGCGAAACTTCAACGACCCCGAGAGGATCCGAACATGTCGCTCAGCCCGATGGATGAGTTCATGGCGCATCAGACGTGCGAGACCTTCGATCACGTCTTCACCAGCGACCGGAACTTCTACGACCGTTACTACTTCAACCTGCACCCCTCGAGCGACGAGCTCTTCCTGATCATGGGAATGGGCCAGTATCCGAACCTCGGCACGATGGATGCCTTCGTCTCCGTGTCCCACGGCGACCACCTCTACGTCGTCCGGGCCTCGCGCGAGCTGGGGAGCAACCGTCTCGACACGACGGTCGGACCCTTCGGCGTCGAGCTGCTCGAGGGGCTCAAGAAGATTCGGGTCTGGTGCGAGCCCAATGAGTGGGGCCTCACCTTCGATCTCAGCTTCGACGGCACCGTTCCCGCCGTTGAGGAGCCGCGTACGTTCCAGCGTCAGGATCACGGTCGCGTCACCATGGACACGTCGCGCTACTCACAAGTCGGGAACTGGAGCGGCAGCCTCGAGGTCGCCGGGCAGTCGTACGACGTGACGCCCGACCGCTGGAAGGGTGTGCGAGACCATTCCTGGGGTGTCCGCAGCGTCGGCGAGCCCGAGGCGCCCGGCATCCGCATCAAGACCGCCATGCAGGGCTTCGGCTTCTACCACGTCTGGGCCCCGCTCCAACTCGAAGACTACCAGCTCAAGCTCTTCGCCGAAGAAGACATGCACGGGAACCGTACGGTCGAGGAATCCGTGAAGATCCACAGCTTTGCCAACGGAGGTGCGATCGAGCAGATGGGCCGACCCGAGTTCAAGTTCCACTACAAGTCGGGGACGCGCGAACTCGAGAGTGCTGTGATCGAAGTCGAGGATCCCGCGGGCAAGCTCATCACCATCCAGGCGACGCCACTGCGCACGGTCTATCTGGCCGCCGGCTCCGGCTACATCCCGCGCCCCGACTGGGTTCATGGGATGTATCAGGGCGAGCTCAAGGTCGAGGGGCTCAGCTTCGACATGAGCACGCCGCAGGCCCGAGCCGAGAACGGACCGCTCTACGAAACACTGAGCCGATTCGAGCTGAGCACGGGGGAGGTCAGCTACGGGCTGCTCGAGAACCTGGTCGTCGGGATCTATCACCCCGACGGCTTCGACGATGCCGCTGCGGTCGCGCCCTAGCTGGCAAACGGGGACGTTCTTGAATATTCAACTCCGGCCTGTTCAAGATCGATCACAGCCGTCGGGGAGTTGAATATTCAAGAACGTCCCCGGTCACGGGCCGGCACTACAGGAACCGCCCCACCAGCGAGAGGATTCTCTGCTCGACGGCCGAGCGGTGGGGCGAGCTGCCGGTGCCGCGCTGGATCTCGTCGCGATGGCCGCGATACCAGTCGTAGGACTGGCACATCATGTCTTCGTTCGACCAGACGGGCTTCCAAGCGAGCTCGGTGGTGGCGCGGGTGATGTCGAAATAGAGGCTGCGCCCGTACATGAGCGCGTGGTAGGGGCCGAGAGGCGAGAGCCCCAATGCGCTGGTGGCCCTCATGGCCCACACGGCCGGTGTCATGGGAACCGACCGCACGCGGCTGCCGGTGCCGGCGTGCCGGCAAAGCGCCTCCAGCGTCTCGCGCATGCTGCCGAAGCGCGCAGCGCCCACGTTGTAGACCCTGAAACCCGTGCGCGCCGCGGCCCGGATGCAGGCGTCGGCGAGGTCGTCGGCGTGCACGAACTGGTAGATGTTGTCGCCTCGGCCCAGCACCGGGATGTTCCAGCCGCGCTCGACCCAGTCGAACAGGATCTGGAAGATGCCCAGCCGCCCGTGACCCAGGATCGTGCGCGGCCGCAGAATGGCCGCGTCGATCCCGTGCTCGTTCGCATAGCAACGCACCCGCTGCTCAGCGGCCAGCTTGGCGGCGCCGTAGGCCTCGCCGGGCACGGGCTCCAACGTCTCGTCCACCGGGTTGCGAGCCGGAATCCCGAAGATCGCGCTCGACGAGGTGTGGACCAGCTTGCGGACGCCGGCGCCGTGCACGGCCGCCAGCAGGTTCTCGGTGCCGTCCAGGTTCACCGACCAGAAGAGATCCCGGTCCTTCGCGAGCGGCACCTGGGCCACGTTGTGGAACACCACGTCGGTGCCCTCGCAGGCGGCGCGGATGGCTCCAGCGTCGCGGATGTCACCCGGCACGAATGCGACCGCTTGCGGGCGGTCGTCGGCGTCCAGGAGATCGAAGACCCGTACGCTCCAGCCCTGCTCCAGCAGGCGATCGCGGAGCAGACATCCGAAGTAACCGGAACCGCCGGTGATGAGTGCGCTTTGGCTCACGATGGTTCGCCTAGAGGTGCTGGCCGTTCTCGAGGCACCAGCGAACCGAAGCGACCATGCCTTCGCGCAGCGAGAAGCGTGGCGCATAGCCCAGTTCGACCTTTGCCTTGTCGATGGAGCAGGCGATGGTCTGGTTCATCTCGCCCAATACGTGGATGCGCTGATCGTAAAGACCCAGGGCCTGCAGGGCGCCGTCGGCGGCCTGGGCCAGATCGCCCACGATCGCGGGCAGGCGCAGGCGCGAGCGACGGCAGCGGATGCCGAACTCGTTTTCGAGCACGTCTTCCACCGTGTCGACGATCTCGTTGATGGAGTACGCGCGCTCGTCGGCGATCCAGTAGGTCTCGCCGGCGGCGGCCTCCAGCTTTGCCGCCAGCAACAGGCCCTGGCACAGGTTGTCCACGTAAGCCATGGAGCGCCGCTGGCTGCCGTCGCCCAGGATCGGGAAACGCCCCTGGCGGATCATGTGGAAGAACTGGGTCTGGCGCGCCGGCTGGTGCGGGCCGTAGAACCACGGCGCCCGCACGATCACCGCCTCGAAGTCGCCCCTTGCCTGGGCCTGGGTCACGACGCGCTCCATCTCGGCCTTGGAGCGGCCGTAGCCCAGGTACGGATCGTAGGGCGAGTGCTCGTCGAACAGGTGGTCACTGCGGGGATTGCAGCCGATGGCCGAGTTGGACGACACCACCACCACGCGTTTGACCCCCGCGTCGCGCGCCGCCGCCAGCAGCGCGCGCGTACCCTCCACGTTGATCTGGTCGAACTCGCGCGTGCGCCGGGGATGAATGATGCCGGCCGCGTGGAACAGGGTGGCACCCTCGGCGCGGCGGCAGAAGTCGCGCAGCGACTCCGGATCGCGCAGGTCGCCGATGGCCACACCCACGCGGTCGGAGATCGCGGTGAGCGGGCTTGCATCCATGCCGCGCGACACCAGACAGCGCACGCCGGCGTCGGCGGTGTCGGGTTCGGCGTAGAGCTTCTCTACCAGCACAGTGCCCAACCAGCCGGTGGCGCCGGTGACCAGCACGTCGGCCCGGGGCATTCGGGTCTCACGGCGTCGGGGCAGGCGGCGTTTGCGCTCGGAGTCTTCCATGAAGTGCTCCACGTTGCGCAAGGCGATGGCCATGGTGCTGCCCTGGGGATTTACGCCCGGCGAATCCGGGATCAGACTCGCGTCGTTCACGTGCAAGTTGTCGAAGCCGCGTACGCGGCCGAACGAATCGGTGGCGCACAGATCCGGGTTCTCGCCCATCGGGCAGCTGCTGAACACGTGCACGGTCGAAAGGCTCATGGCCGAGAGCGGGATGTCGGTCTGGAGGAAGCTGCGGCATTGCTCGGCGGACGTGAGAACGGGGAAGGAACGCAGCGAGGGATAGACGGCGACGGCTCCAGCGGCGAACAACAGCTCGCCCAGGCGCGCCAGGCCGATGCTCAGGTTGCGCTGGTCGGCGCGGTTCAGGCGGTACCGCACCACCACGCCCTCATCCACGCCGGGCAACACGCGAATGCTGCCCCGATTGAGGCCCCGCGTGGCCGCGTGGTAGATCCCCATCTGATGGCAGTTTTCCATGGCGCCTCGGTGCGCCTCCCAGTTCTCGGACAGCAGCATGGCCAGGAAGCCCGGCGTGAAGACCGAGCCGCCCAGGGTGATCGTCGGCCAGAACTCCTTGACCTGATAGATCGGAATCGCGGCGTCGTAGGAATCGACTTCGTGCTCGAAACGAGCGGCTGCCTTGATCATGGGATGGATGCGCAGGTTGTTGCCCACGTTGCGGCGGATCCCGCTGCGACGCAGCAGGGCGGGCGTCTGGATGGCGCCGCAGCACACGAAGATTACGTCGGCGCGGATGCGCCAGTCGGCGCTGCGGCCGCCGTCGCGCACCACGGCGTTCACGCCCACCGCCCGACCCTCTTCCAGCGCAATCTCGCGCACCTTGCAATTGGGGATCATGCGCACACCGGCTTCGAGGGCGCGCGGGATGTAGGTGCGCTGCATCGACTGCCTCACGCCCGGGCCAAAGGCGCTGGCGCTGGGATCCTTCTGGCAGCGGGGCACCTCCTCGTACTTCCAGCCCAGGCTCTCGATGCCCTCGCGCAGGATGGCGGAACCGCGGGTCTCACCCGAACGGCCCGAGCGCGAGACCGAGAGATCCGCTTCGACCCGTTCGAAATAGCCCTCCATCATCTCGGGCGTGAAACCGTCCAGCAGGTAGTCGGCCTTCCAGCGGTAGTACGAATCCGGCGGCAGGCGGTGCCAGAAGCCGCTGTTCACCTCGGTGGAGCCGCCGACGCAGCAGCCCTCCACGAAGGCCAAGTTCTGGCGGCCCAGGATCGGTGTCATGCCGCCGTTGCGATACAGGCGCGAGATCGCCTCGGTCGAGTTGGTGGGAATGGTCTCGGTGTCCACGTCGGGCCCTTCCTCCAGAAGGATCACGTCGTAGTCGCTCTCGGCCAGCATGGCTGCCGTGAGGGCGCCACCGGCGCCGGACCCGATCACCACCACCTGCGCGCGCAGCGGGTTGCCCGAGCGATCGATCGCGTTGGGGGCGGTCGTCACGGCGCGCTGCTCGCCGGGGCGGCGGCGGAGCCGGCGGGCAAGGTTCCGCCGGGCATCGGAAGCTGGCTGCGCACGTCGGGATGATCGAAATATGCCAGCAACGCGCAGCTTCGAATCAGTTTGATGACGTCACGGGCTGGGGCCACCGGCCCCTCGCTCCAGAGCGCCAGATAGGCGGCCTGGGACGCCTCGTTCAGGCCGTCGAAACGCCGGCCATAGCGCAGGGTCGGAAGCAGCTGGAAAGCCAGCAGGGCGACGCGATACGGCAGCGCCATGAACGTGGGCAGGGCCTCGATCTGGGAGGCCACGAATCCGGTTACCGCCGAGTGCACGCGCGCCCGCTCGGGCGCGCTGAGGGAAGGCCGCTCCGGAAGCACGAGGCCGACGATCTTGGCCACGAGCTGGCGCTGAGACTGTGAGAGCCTGCGGGGGGTATGGATCATCAGCGGATTCCTGGTGGACTGCGAAAGACAATCGATTGATTCTAATGCCATTCCACGCAGGGGTCCAAACGCGCCGGGTCGCACCCGGTCCATTTGGGATTCGGGTTGGGTTTCCGTGTTACCCTGCGCGCTTCTGCGCGACGGGCTCTCCGCCCCACGCAAGGACGCAATCCCATGGCAAGCAAGAGGCGAGTTCCCGCCGAACGCTACGACAAGGCGTACCTTCTGAGCGCCTGCACCGAGGGCTTCGAAGAGTTCGAGGCCGGCGCAATGAGCTTCGTGAAGCAGCAGCAGCTGTTGGAGCTCGACCTGAAGCCCGGGGTGAGCCTGCTGGAGGTGGGGTTCGGGCGCGGCGAGTTCCTGCGCCATTGTGCCGAGCGAGGCGCAATCGTTTCAGCCATCGACTACTCAGCGGCTGCCCTCGAGATCGGCAAACGGACCCTGGCCGACTATCCGGACGCCGACCTGCGGGTGGCCGACTGCAAGGAGCTTCCGTTCGACTCCAACTGCTTCGATCGGGTCTACTCGGGTGACGTGCTCGAGCACCAGGACATGGAAGACGGCGTGCTCATGCTGCGCGAGATCCAGCGGGTGCTGAAGCCGGGAGGCTTCGTGTTCCTGCACACCTCTCCCAACACAGTCTTCACCCACTGGGTGCTGCCGCTGGTCAAGCCCATCCTGCGCAGGATCGATTCCGCTGCGGTGGACGTGCTGGAAGAGCACATGAAGGTGAACGAGACCGTCCACGTCCACGAGTACAACCTGCTGAGCCTGCGCAAGCTGGTCCGTCTGGCCGGACTCGAAGGCGCGGAGACGTGGATCGGCGAGGACCTGCTGCGCTCGTCGAAGCACCGCCACACCCAGGCACTGTCCCAAAGCGGGCTGGTGAGATTCGCGGCGAGCCTGGGACGCTTCGCGCCGGTGCGCTTCCTGCTGGGGAACGATCTCTACCTGCGATACCGCAAGTAGTGGCAACTCGCGGCACGGGCCGTTGCTCACAGGTAGCCCAGGGCCCGCAGCCGCTGCTTCTCCTCCTCGCTGAGCGAAGAACCGTCCTGAGCGCCCGCGTCAGCCGCCAGGATCGGATCGAGCAGGCGCCGCAGCTCCGCCACCCGTTCCGGGTGCTGGTCCGCCACGTCCGCGAATTCGCCCGGGTCGGGGGCCAGATGGTAGAGGCGGTCGATGCCCGCATTCCCGTCCGGGATGTGGATCAGCTTCCAGTCCCGGGTGCGGAGCATGCGCCACTTGCCCGCCACACCCGGCAGGTAGACGTCGCGATCGATCCCTGGGAAGGAACGCCCCGCTTCGCCGTAGGCGCTGAGCGCGAGATCGCGGTCCTCGTCGATGGCCGGCAGCAGGCTGGTGCCGTCGATTCCGGGCGGCACCGGAAGACCCAACAGCTGGGCGAGGGTGGGCAACAGATCCACGGTGCGCACCAGCTGCGAGACCTCGACGCCGCTGCGCCCCTCGGCGAGAGACTTCGGAAACCGGATCAGCAGGGGAACGCGCATCACCGGGCCGTCCACCTGGGGACCATGCGACAGGTAGCCGTGCTCGCCGAAGCTCTCCCCGTGGTCGGAGGTCACCACCACCAGCGTCGAGTCCCAGTCGCCCCGCTCGCGCAACCGGTCGATGGCCCGCCCGATGGCCGCGTCGCTGCTGTGCACGCACTCGTCGTAGTGAAGGCGCATGTGGTCGCCCTCGGCAGGAGTCAGCCGGAGGCCGTAGAAGTGCTTGCGGTACGCGTCGAGGTTCTTGATGTCGAGCCCGCCCTGGAGACGCCCCAGGCCGTGGCTTCCCGCGTTGAAGGCGTGGTCGATGGCGTCGTGATCCTCGACTTCGGAATGGAAGACCGGCTTGCACCAGTAGGTCCAGTGGGGCGCCGTGAGTCGGATGAAGGCGAAGAAGGGTTCCCGGCTGCTTTCGAGCCAGTTCAGGAAGCTCTTCATCACCGCGTCGTCGCCCATCGTGGGGTTGCCCGAGCGGAGCGAGCGCGGGTCGACGAACTGCTGGAAGCCGTGGCCGCCGGTCATCTCGCGCAGGAACGTCATCCCGTCGAAGGCGGCGGTGTGGTAGCCGGCGTCACTCAGCAGCGAGGCCAGGGTCGGGGTTCCGGGGCCCAGCGGGCGCGAAAAGATGGCCCGCACCCCGTGGTGCGGGGGGTAGAGACCCGTGAGAATTGAGGTGAAGGATTGCCAGGTCCGCGGCGCGACCGTCACGGCTTCCTCGAAGCGAACTCCCTCCCGAGCCAGGGCGTCCATGCGGGGGCTCAGGTCGCGCGAGTGGCCGTAGCTCCCGAGGCTGTCTTGGCGCAGCGTGTCGACGACCACGATCAGCACGTTGGGCCGTGGCGGGGCACCTCCACAGCCGGCCACTAGAATCGCGAGCAGAGCGGCGGCGGCCGTTGCGAGGCGACGCTGGGAGAGCCGGGCGGAAACGGCAGCGAGCGCGATGATGAGGAGCGCCGCCAACGACAGGCCGGCGCCCCAGCGAAAGCT
>Ga0209988_10001402_pt1 | contig 15664 bp, 14 predicted proteins | sample N075metaG_FD_183115 | JGI IMG/M metagenome (GOLD analysis project Ga0209988, IMG submission 183115) | Deep subsurface microbial communities from Kermadec Trench to uncover new lineages of life (NeLLi) - N075 metaG (SPAdes) (version 2) | ecosystem: Environmental > Aquatic > Marine > Ocean trench... | reverse complement strand
CAGCGGCCGAATTATCGGCAAGGATCTGGATGCGCCAGATACGCTACCTCTATGGTTACGGAAACTGGGGTGTCGATGGTGTCGAGCAAGCCTGTGAAGAGGTATACGAGTTGGTGAAGTCGACAATCAGTCGAACCCTGATCGAAGTAGGGCTCAATGAGTCCAAATTTTCGCAAGGTGCGCGTACCCGGGGAGTTATCGAGGTACTCACCGAAATGGTGTTGAAAAGCGGCCAGGAAGACAAGGCTAAGCCACTATTCAAAGTCGAATTCGCCGGTGATTATCCGATAGTGGCAGTGGGTGCCCCGGCTGCCAGTTATTATCGCGACGTCGCCGAGTCAATGAATATCGGCCTGCATCTGCCCGAGCATGCCGACGTCGCGAATGCATTTGGTGCGGTGATGGGCAGCGTAATTCAGCGCGCGCAAGTGACCGTAACGCAGCCACAGCACGGTACATTTTGCCTGTTCAACAACGACCAGCCGCAGCATTTCGACACACTGGCCGCGGCGAAAAAATGTGCCGAGGCGATCGTCCTACAGGAAGCCGAGCGCAGGGCGCTCGATGCCGGTGCCAAGGACCCGCAAGTGACGCTGAGTTACGAAGATATCCATGTTAAAGACGAAATAGACGGTGAACTATTCCTCGAATCGATGATCATCGCCACTGCGATTGGTCCGGCCTGCGACTGGCAAGGTGGCGATGCGACATGAATCTGTCTGGCCTCGCGGCTAAACTCGAGACCTTTGGCCTTCACCTGCGTGGGGTGACTGGCCTTTCCAGGGAAGAACTCAAATCGTTTCAGATTGATGTTGGCACTGATGTTTCAATTGCGCTGGTCGGTAATATCGGTTCCTCTTACTGGCCGGTTTTCAGCCAGTCATCCGAGTATCGGGATGGAAAACCCGATCCACTCGACCGTTGGAGTAGGCGTGTTGCCGAAAAGGTGGCGAAAGCGATTGGGGCGAGCGCTATCTATCCATTCGAAGGACCCCCTTATTACCCATTCTTGCAATGGGCGAAACGGGCCGAACCTCTCAGCCATTCGCCGATGGGACTGATGATCCATTCGAACTATGGTCTCTGGCATTCGTACCGGTTTGGGCTATTGCTATCCGAGGCGAAAGCACCGGATACGCCTGGTATATCGGTAGAGAGTCCGTGCCTGAATTGCGACGGCCAACCCTGTCTGCACCGCTGCCCGGTGGATGCATTCAGTAAAGGGGGTTATGACGTGGATTCATGCGCCGCCTATCTAAGGCAAACATCCGATGCCCGCTGTCACCAGGAAGGATGCCTGGCGCGGTTGGCCTGCCCGGTGGGTGATGCATATCGATATGATACCGCGCAGCACACTTTCCATTTGCGTGCATTTCTCGGCACTCGACTATCCCTCACCCCAGCCCTCTCCCAGGGGGGGAAGGCGTTACCCCCTGGGAGAGGGCTGGGGTGAGGGTCAGGAACCTAACCCTGTGCCTGTACAGCGGTCATTGCAATCATGTAGTAAATATCTTCGGTCGAGCATCCGCGTGATAAATCGTTGGCCGGGTGATTCAATCCCTGCATGATCGGGCCGATTGCGATTGCACCACCCAGGCGTTGGGCTATTTTATAGCCGATATTGGCGGCGTTTAAATCGGGAAAAATTAAGACGTTGGCATTGCCCCGGGTTTTTGAGTCGGGCATCTTGCGTTCGACGATCGAGGGAACCAGTGCGGCGTCGAGTTGAATGTCACCATCGACCGCTAATTGCGGATCTTTTTTTCGAACTATTTCAGTTGCCTGGCGCACCTTGTCGACGAATGGATGATCAGCGCTGCCGTTGGTCGAAAAAGACAGCATTGCGACACTGGGATCACGCTCGAGAATGCGTTGCGCGCTTTGCGTCGTGGCGAGGGCAATGTCTGCCAGTTGCTCGGCGCCTGGATCCACCACCAATGCACAGTCGGCAAATAGCATCGCCTGTTTGGGTTCGTGGTGTAAGGCTTCAAATATCATCAGGAAAAAACTCGACACTGTATTAATGCCGGGTGCGACACCAATAATCTGCAGGGCCGCGCGCACACAATCACCGCTGGTATAGCGGGCCCCGGCAATCGTGCCATCAGCATCACCGGCCCGTACCATCAGGTCGGCAAAGTGTAATTGATCCAGCACCAACTCCTGTGCCTGGTCGATTGTCATGCCTTTCTTAGCGCGTAGATCGAGCAGGTTTCGCGCATAGTCGTGCGCCCTGGTTGATGATTTCGGATTCTCGATACGAATACCCTCGAGTGAAATCCCGACTTCGTCGGCTAGCGCTCCGATAGTTCCAGGGTCGCCAACCAGAATACAGTTCGCGATGCCCTCGCGCGTAGCGCGTTCTGCCGCCTCGATGACGCGAATGTCATCGCCCTCGGCCAAAACGATGGATCTTGGGGCGACACGAGCCTGGTTAATAATAGTATTTAAAATTTTCATTGGGTATCACTACTAGATTTAGGGCAGAATAGGGTTTCACAAGAAATCAGGCAAGTCCCTGATCACTAACAAACCAGCCAGTCTAGGCCAACTATGAAAATTGGTGTACTAAAAGAAATCCATGTGGGTGAAAAGCGGGTCGCGACGACACCCGAGGTAGCTGAAAAACTGATTTTGCTCGGGTTTGATGTCATCGTCGAATCCGGCGCCGGCGCCGGTGCCAACTTTGCCGACAAGGCCTACCAGGATGCGGGTGCTAAAATCAGCAAGAATGCCCAATCGACCTGGGCCGAATCCGACCTGGTGATCAAGGTACGCCCGCCGCAGCAAAATCCGGCACTCAACCAGCACGAAATCGACCTGATGCCGAGTGGCTGCCGACTCATCTGCTTTCTCTGGCCTGCACAAAATGAAAAATTGCTCAAACTACTGGCCGCACGCAATGCAACTGCCCTGTCCATGGATAGTATTCCGCGCATCTCGCGGGCGCAAAAACTGGATGCCCTGAGTTCGATGGCGAATATCGCCGGTTATCGAGCGGTGATCGAGGCTGCGAGTAAATTTGGGCGATTTTTTTCCGGTCAAATCACAGCTGCTGGCAAGGTTTCTCCCGCCAAGGTGATGGTAATCGGCGCTGGTGTCGCCGGACTTGCCGCCATTGGTACGGCCAAGTCCCTGGGTGCAATCGTTCGTGCTTTTGACACGCGACCGGAAGTTAAAGACCAGATTCAAAGCATGGACGCCGAATTTCTCGAACTCGAGTTTGAAGAAGATGGCAGTGGCGAAGGCGGTTACGCCAAGGTAATGAGTAAGGAATTTATCGATGCCGAGATGGCATTGTTCGCCGAACAGGCAAAAGAAGTCGATATCATTATTACCACTGCATTGATCCCCGGTAAACCTGCGCCGAAATTGATCACCAGTGCAATGGTGGAAAGCATGCGCGATGGCAGCGTCATAGTCGATCTGGCGGCGGAACAGGGGGGTAACTGCGAGCTCACTGTGCCCGGCAAAGTGGTTGTAAAACACGGCGTCAATATAATTGGATACACCGATTTACCCAGCCGTCTGGCCGCGCAGTCGAGTCAATTGTATGCGACTAATATATACAACCTGATCGAGGAAATGTGCCCTGAAAAAGATGGCAATATCCTGGTCGATATGGAAGACGTAGTAGTGCGTGGCGCCACGGTAGTAAATCAGGGGGAGATCACCTGGCCACCTCCACCTATTGAGGTGTCGGCCGGCCGCAAACCTACATTCGGCGGGCAGACGGTTACCGCCGAACCCGAACCGGCAAAACCGGTGGCGCAACCTTCGCAAGTGGCAAAGGTAGCGAAAAGCGCAAGCCTACCAATGCTTATCGGTGGGCTGGTATTGTTCGGTCTCGGGCTGGTAGCGCCGCCATCCTTTATGGCGCATTTCACTGTTTTTGTGCTGTCCTGTTTTATCGGTTACATGGTGATCTGGAATGTCACGCCGGCCTTGCACACGCCGTTGATGAGCGTGACTAACGCGATTAGCAGCATTATTGTTCTTGGCGCGCTGACCCAGATATCGTCAGATAATCCCACTATCATGTACTTGTCGGTATTTGCCCTGCTGATCACCAGTATCAATATTGTTGGTGGTTTTTCAGTCACGCAGCGCATGCTGCAAATGTTCAAAGGGTAGCCCGGATGTTTTATCAAGGCGGGGCCTCGCATGCCTGAAAGCTTAATCAATGTCTCTTATCTCGGTGCCGCGATCCTGTTTATCCTGGCGCTCGGTGGACTAAAGGATAACCAGTCAGCACGGCGCGGAAACCTCTACGGTATGATCGGCATGACGATAGCAGTGCTGGTCACTATTTTCGCCTTCGTCAGCAAAAACCATAATATTCTGATCGCGGTAATGGTCGTCGGCGGTGTCGCAGGGTTCATACTTTCACGTCGGGTGAAAATGACGCAGATGCCGGAGCTGGTGGCGATTTTGCACAGTCTTGTCGGTCTCGCAGCAGTGCTGATCGGCTACGCCAATTTCATGGATCCGGGTATCGAATATATCGGTGCAGAAAAAACTGTCCACGACGTAGAAATTTTCATCGGTATCTGTATTGGCGCGCTAACCTTCACAGGTTCGGTAATTGCTTACGCAAAACTCAGCGCAATCATCAGTGGCAGGCCGTTAATGTTGCCCGCCAGACACTGGCTCAATCTGGCGATGTTAATTGGTGTCATCGTATTTGCAGTCAAGTTCGTCGGCGCGGAAAATCATGCTGATGCGCAAATTATGTTAATCGCCATGACGATTATCGCGCTGGTCTACGGTATCCATATGGTCGCCGCCATCGGCGGTGCCGATATGCCGGTGGTTATCTCGATGCTCAACAGCTATTCGGGCTGGGCGGCGGCTGCAACCGGTTTCATGCTGTCGAACGACTTGCTGATCGTTACCGGCGCATTGGTCGGCAGTAGCGGCGCGATCTTGAGTTACATCATGTGTCGTGCGATGAACCGAAACTTTATCAGCGTAATAGCCGGTGGTTTCGGAACTTCGGGTGGCTCGTCGAGCGCAACCGTTAGTAGTGATCAGGGTGAAGTGCAAACCATCGATATCGGAGAAACCGCGCACCTGCTGAATAGCGCCAGCGAAGTCATGATCGTGCCGGGCTATGGCATGGCGATGGCGCAGGCGCAACACGCGGTGTCTGAAATCACAAAAATTTTAATGGCCAAGGGCATTAATGTTCGCTTCGGCATCCATCCGGTCGCGGGCCGTATGCCGGGCCACATGAACGTGTTACTCGCAGAGGCGCATGTGCCTTATGACATTGTGTTCGAAATGGACGAGGTCAATGACGATTTCCCCAACATCGATGTATCGATGATCATCGGTGCCAACGATACGGTAAACCCCTCGGCACAGGAAGACGAGAACAGCCCGATCGCTGGTATGCCGGTACTCGAGGTATGGAAAAGTGATACTGCAATCGTGCTGAAACGCAGTATGGCCGCAGGCTACGCCGGCGTCGATAATCCGCTATTCGTTAAGGAAAACACGAAAATGCTATTCGGTGATGCCAAGGAAAGCCTGGATCTATTGATCAAGGCGCTTTAATCACTGGCGATAAACTGCAACCAGTTTAAAATCACAGGGTCATACGCGATCGCCCGGTTAGTCAGATGTCTTTTACCATTGGAGCATGAAACAGGCACCGGGCATAAGTGACTATTTATGGATCGCCAGCGAGATCTGTTATTACCTCGGCCTGATGGCCGCCTTTTTGATCCCGACGCTGGCATTAATATTATGGATGATGAGCCTGGTAGATAAGGCTGACCCCAACTACTGGTATCTCCTGATCGCGTGGGGGATGTCGATAATGTTGTTTCTGGCCGGTGTGATGATCAAAAACCGGATTTGTTCAGCCGAAAAAAGTGAACAAGAGAGCTGACCAGGTGTATTCCGGCGAAAAGCTAAATAGCATCAGCCACCTGGTGGGCGCAGCCCTTGCGCTAATCGGGCTCGGCGCGCTGCTTAGTGTGGCCATTCAGACGCGGGACCCCTGGGTCATTAGCAGTTTCAGTGTGTTTGGTATATCGATGGTACTGCTTTATACCATGTCGACGCTGTATCACAGCTTTAGCGCTTCCAGGTTGAAATATATTTTTCGGATTTTCGACCACATATCGATTTACCTGCTGATAGCCGGTACCTATACCCCCTATATGCTAGTCACTCTGCGTGATGGCAATGGCTGGCTGATAATGGGCATTATCTGGACGCTTGCAGTGGCGGGAATTCTCAGTGAAGTTTTTTTATCCGGTCGTGCGGTAAAAGTCGGCCAGATGATAATTTATCTTGGAATGGGCTGGGCCTGTTCTTTCGACTTCGCCAGCCTCAAAATCGCACTGCCGGAATCAGGCTTGTTATGGCTGACGGCTGGCGGCCTGACCTACAGTGCAGGGGTGGTTTTTTATATCCTGGACAAGATGGATAAATTGACCCACGCGCATGGTATCTGGCATTTTTTTGTGCTCACGGGCTCTATCTGTCACTTTATTTCAATTATCGGCTATGTCAGGTAGGGTTAATAGAGCTGCGTGGTGTTCGTGACCGTTGGGTTTGAACACCATTGCCAAGCCAGGAAGCGCCGATGAATCATCGAATCATATTTAATACCCCGGTAGTGTTTCACCTTTTCTATGCCCTTGCCTGGCTTGGGCTTCGCCTTGCGGGCTAGAAACTCAAGGGGCGACCTCCCAAGGTGCGCAAGTTCGTCATCATCGCCTATCCTCACACCAGCAACTGGGATTTCCTGCTGGGCATGTCTGCTTGTATCATTTATCGAATAAAAGTCTACTGGCTGGGTAAGGACAGTTTATTCAAGGGTCCGGCGGGCCCGCTAATGAGATGGCTGGGCGGTATACCGGTTGACCGAAGTAAAGCACATGATTTCGTTCAGCAGGCTATCGAAGCATTTGATCAGTCAGACGAGCTGGTGATCGGGGTGGCTCCCGAAGGAACCCGATCACGGGTTGAGAAGTGGAAAACAGGTTTTTATCATATAGCCGCCGGTGCGAAAGTGCCCATTGCCCCAGGTTATCTCGATTATCCTAATAAAGAATTGGGGTTTTTGGAGAGTTTTACCCCTAGCGGAAATATAGATGAAGATATACTGACAATTAAAGCAGCTTACGGGACTATCAAGGGCAAAAACGCAGACCAGTCGCAATAATTAGTAAGGCCAGGCAACCAGGCCGCGAAGAATAATCGCCCAGGCTTCGTACAATATGCAGGCTGACTCGATTTTCAGGCCCGGTTTCCTCCATCCAGCACCAGCGGGTAACCGGTAATAAATCGTGCCGAATCGCTGGCCACGTAAAGCACCATATGCGCCACTTCTTCGGCACTGCAAACCCGGTTCAACGGAACCCCTCGTGCCGATTCGTCAAGCCCTGTTTCGGCATCGATCCCTCGATCCCGAAATTCGCTTCGCAGCATCGGTGTGTCGACATCACCTGGGCAGATCGGCACTATCCGAATACCATCATTTGCATAGTCGAGGGCCATCGCGCGGGTCATCTGCAATACCGCGCCTTTGCTGGCACAATAGGCGGTCAGGTGACGACTGCCGGTAAGGGCGGCATCGGATGCTATGTTGACGATGGTGCCGCCGTCGGCTTTCAAAATCGGGATTGCCGCGCGACAGATATAAAACATTCCGCTGACGTTGACGTTCATCGTGTCATTCCATTGTGAGTCGGACGTCTCTTCGGCGGTTGCATGGTAGATAATGCCGGCAGAATTAACCACGATATCGAGACCACCGAGCGTTTCATTACTGTGCGCGACGATTCGGTTACATTCCTCGCTGAGTGAAATATCTCCCTGGACGAAGTCAATGCTGCCCGGCGCATTACCCAACTGATGGATGATCCCTTCAGCCCGATCCCTGTTGCGGCCGCTAATCATCACCCTGGCGCCCGAATTTGCGAATGCGACTGCAGTGGCTTCGCCGATGCCGGAGGTGCCGCCGGTAACCAGGACTTTTTTCTGTTTAAAATTGAATTTTATTGTCGCTTTGCCCATGATAGTTCCGATCGAGTGGAGTTTGTTCGAACATTTTATATTTCGAGTGAACCAGGGAGTACCCTATTATTTCGGATTTTTTCGTGACAGGCACGATAAAGATTATGCATATTTTGAAAATTGCAGCCTTTTCACATAATAACGCGGGCGGTAACCCGGCCGGTGTTGTGCTTAACGATGAAATGCCCGCTGATGATGTAATGCTCGGGGTGGCTGCAGATCTTGGTTATTCTGAAACGGCATTTTTAACACCGGTAGAGGGTGGCTGGAGAGTGCGATACTTTTCTCCAGAGCGAGAGGTACCATTTTGTGGTCACGCCACAATCGCCAGTGGTGCGGCATTGGCTAAACAGTCGGGAGCTGGCGAGTACAGGCTTTTTCTCAACGAGGGTGAAATTTCGATTAGCGTCGAAGCAGATGAAGCTAATTTTAACGTGGCGTTACAATCGCCACAGACATGGTCGAAAATCGCAACGCATGATCTAGTCGATACTATTTTAGGGTTGTTTCATTTATCCCGCGCGGATTTGAATCCCGATTTTCCGGTGAGCATCGCATTCGCTGGCGCGCGGCATCTTGTCATTGTCTTAAACGATCGTAATACGCTCGCCAACATGAACTATGACTTCGATGCGGTGAAATCGATTATGCTCGAGCAGGACTGGATTACCATCAGCTTGCTATATAACGAGTCAGACACATTATTCCATTCGCGTAATGCCTTTGCTTTTGGCGGCGTTGTCGAAGACCCGGCAACCGGTGCGGCTGCCGCGGCCCTGGCTGGCTACCTGAGGGATATTGACTGGCGGGGCGAGGATAAATTCGAGATTTTACAGGGATTCGATATGGGTACGCCTTCTCGGTTACTGGTTGAGTATGGCCCTACAAAGGGTGCAAGCGTAACGGTCAGCGGTATGACAAGAAATATTCCAGACTAACCCCAATGAACAATTTCACACACCTTCTTTCGCCGCTGCTAATCGGCAAAACCGAGGTTCGCAACCGGATACTGGTTTCGGCTCACGTGCCGGGTTTTGCCGAGAACAACAAGCCCGGTGATCGCTATATCGCCTATCATCGTACCTATGCACGCAACGGGGTTGGCCTCCAGATTCGCTGCTAATCGGCAAAACTGAGGTTCGTAACCGGATACTGGTTTCGGCTCACGTGCCGGGCTTTGCCGAGAACAACAAGCCCGGTGATCGCTATATCGCCTATCATCGTACCTATGCACGCAACGGGGTTGGCCTCCAGATTACCGGTGGCACCCCGGTGCACGAGTCTGGCTTGCTAGGTGTCGGGAGCGATGGAATATGGAACCTCGATGACAGCATCCTACCCGGATATGCGGCCCTGAGCGACGCGGTGCACCAGGAGGGCGGCTGCATCCTGGCGCAACTGGCGCATAGTGCGGGGACGGTACTCATCGACCAGCCTGGTCGCGAGAGCTGGGCAGCTTCAGCGATCCGGTCGGAAACCACGGGCAATATTGCGCATGCAATGAGCATTTCTGAAATCGATGAGGTCATCGCGGCATTCGCTGCGGCCGCCGGTCGTGTCGTTGCCGGGAATATGGATGGCGTCGAGATCCTTGGGGCGTTTGGTTATTTACCCCAGGCGTTCCTGTCACCGCTGACCAATCACCGCGACGATCGTTATGGTGGTAGCCTCGAAAACAGGATGCGATTTGTGCTGGAACTGCTTGAATCCGTACGATCGTCGATTGGGCCAGATCCGATTCTTGGCCTGAGAATTCCCGGTGATGAACTGGAGCCAGGCGGATTGACGATTGATGATATGAAAATCGTCGCGCAACTGGTCGCGCAAACAGGCCTGATCGACTACCTGAACGTGATCGCTCATACCAATATTTCGCATACAGGCCGGGCAAGGCACTGGGCACCGACGCCCGCCAAACATGGGGAGTTTGTCCATCTTGCACAGGCGATTCGATCGGTCGTCAATCTACCAGTGTTTGCAGTTGGTAGAATTACCGATCCAATCCACGCGGAAAGAATTATTGCCGACAAACAGGCGGATATGGTAGGTATGACCCGGGCCCATATCTGTGACCCTGAAATAGTTGCAAAGATTAAGCGCGGTGATTTGAAGCAGATTCGCCCCTGTGTCGGAGCAAATACCTGTATTGCCAATCGTTATGTCGGCAAACCAATCAACTGTATGCATAACGCTATGGTGTCGTCACCGGGGGTCGAGTTAGTGGCTTCGCAAAAATCGCGAAAGGTGGTGGTAATTGGCGCGGGACCGGCAGGACTGGAAGTCGCCCGTATTGCCGCGGAGCGCGGACACGAAGTCTGTATCTACGAGCGAAACGACATATCCGGAGGTCAACTTGCCCTGTGGGCTGCGTCTCCTTCGATGGGAGAACTGGGTAATATTATTCGCTGGAGGCTCAGCGAGTTAAAAAGGCTAGGCGTACCTGTTTATCATAACCGGAGCATGAATCGAGGCGATATGGACTCGATCGATACTGATGTGATCGTGATTGCGACCGGATCAGACGATTACTGCCGGCCCATTCCAGGCGATCATGATATTAGTATTGTTTCACCGCATTCACTATTACGCGGCAAGTTACCGAAGGCAAAGCAGGCCGTGGTATTGAACGAGGGGCGTGGGCAGGCTGGATTGGCGGCGGCCGAGTTATTGCTAAACCAGGGGGCAGCAGTCGAAATAGTTACCAGCGACATTGCGGTAGCCGCTGATCTCGACCCAACTGTTCGAATTGCCTGGTACACGCGCCTGGGGTTGAAAAATTGCCGTTTTAGCGCCGGCCATGTTGTCGAAAGTGCCGATTCCGGTGAGTTGACGCTGCGTAATGTTTTTGACGACCGCCGGGAGCAGCGATACAACATCGACCTGATAGTCGACTGGCCTGGTTGTCGCGCGAACAACGCATTATTGAATGGCTGGAAACGGGACGATGTCGATTTTTACAGCATTGGTGACTGTGTCACACCACGCACTGTAGAAATTGCGATGAGTGAGGCTTTGATGGTAGCCAACAAGATTTAGCACATCCCGGGCTTTAGAACCCGATGGTCAGGTAAGTAGCATTCAGAGTTTGAAGCCATGCTGTCGCACTGGTATCGCAACCGCTGCTTAATATACCTGGAATTGATCGAAAGCAGACGTTGGCTTTTGCTAGACGAGTGGCCGCTTAGTGCCCAAAGCAGTCACTCGGGTAGGCCAGCTTCTCGAAGGGCCTCAATAACTCGATCGAGTGGAGCCGGATGTTTGTAAGGTTGACTCTTGGCATAATCGGCAAGACTAAAAGTTGGATTACTCGCGATGATTTTATCCGCAGTGCTATGAGCCATTTCATGGTCCGCGGCAAGTTTATAATCACTGCAAAGAATAAGTTGGGCGTCATCCTTTTCCGGGTCCAGTCGTATCGACTCCTTCGCGGCCGAAATTGAAAGTTCGACGTCTCCACAATCCCGGTAGGCGGCGGCAAGAACATTAATCATCCATGCAGGGTAAACCTTTTCCAGCTGAAGGGCTTCCCTAAGATTTTTAACAGCCCCCCGTGCATCACCGCAATAAATGAGCACAAGGCCCATAAGACCATGAGCCAGGGGACAGCTCGAACGAAGCTCGACTCCTTTCGAACAGGCAGTCAGCGCATCTTCATATTGACCATCAAGAAGTTTCAGATGCCCAAAGACCGCGTGACCAAGGCCATTATTATCTTTGTATTGCATGGCCTTCTCAGCCCAACTAGCAGCTTGATTAACTGATTCAGCAGGATTGTCCGTCCAGTTAAAGAATGCGTCTAACCAATGTGTCACCGAGATATTGCTCGGCCCTATCACTGAATCCGGTTGCACACGGTAAAGTTTCTTGTACATTTTGCGTGCTAGTACGTTGTCCTCTTTGTTACCTCCGTAGAAATAGCTACTACCACGATAAAAATATTCCCGCGCTTCAGGGCTGTTAAGTTTCCCAAACCAAATCCTGTAACTCTCACCTTTTATAAGCTTTATGTTTAGCGCTGAAATCACCTCCCTAGTAATCTCATCCTGCAATTTGAAAACGTCATCGATGATGCGGTCATAGCTTTCAGCCCATATGGTCTGCTTGGTGTCGACATCGGTGAGCTGCACAGTGGCTCGGATGCTGTCTCCTGCTTGCTGCACAGCGCCTTCAAGAACATATCGAACTCCCAACTCGACGCCTACCGATGTGGCGGTAACGTCTCTCTCACGGTAGGCATTGAGGGTAGGAGCGTTGACAAGAAATAAACCGGAAAGCTGAACCAGCGTTGCCTGAATGCCAAGTCTAATTCCATCGGCCAGATAGTTCTGGTCTAGATCTGATCCCAGGCTTTTGAAAGGTAAGATAGCGATCGAGGGTCGCTCTGGAAGTGAAAACTCAAGTGAAGATGAACTGGACTCTACACCTTTGGCACCGGATACTGCCGAAGACCTGGTGACCATGAGGACTCGATAGGCACGCACTGGCTCTTCGATATTTTTGAGGGATTGATCACCCATCTCTTCATAATTCAGATCGAGCATCTTTTGCACAGCTGAACGAATCGCATCGGATACACATATCCCGCCAGGCTCGGCAAGGCTCTCCAGACGTGCCGCGATATTTACGCCGTCACCATAAATCTCGCCCCGATCTTCGATTACATCCCCCAGATTTAACCCGATGCGAAAGTGAAGTTGACGTTCTTCGGGCAAATCCTCATTGTATTCCGCGAGTTGTTGCTGGACAACTGAAGCACAAGACAGTGCATCAACGGCCGCTTCGAACCTGGCGAGAATCGCATCACCTGCATAATGCATTACCTGACCGTTATGAGACTCGATGGATTGACTGAAAAGATCCAGGTACTTATTTAAAGTTTTATGAGTAGCATCCTCATCGTCCCCGGTTAAACGACTATATCCGGCAACATCAGCATAAAGAACAGCTGCTAGTTTTCTCGGCAGACGGTTTCCCATTTAGAAGATGTCCTCTCAGAGTTAGCATGTTTAGCAAATACTATCGCGAAACGCTGTCAGAGACCAACGAACTCACAAATCTGAGCGTCTCCTATTGCCGTAAGCAGATGTTAACCTATCGATCTTGAACGTCGGCTAACGGGAAAGCTGACCTTCAGATTAAACCTGGCAACTTCCGCTTAGTGCCCGAAGCAGACATATTGCAAACTCAGTAATGCTTAGTGCCCGAAGCAGACATATTGCAAACCCAGTAATACTTTAATTTATCACCTAGGAATGGCTCCTCCTATAACGAGTTGGTAGAGTAGTGTGCTCTCGGGGTTATGCCGCTGGTAACGGGAAGCACTCGAGTTCGCGTCAGCATTCCCTGCCATAGCGATTGGGGACATGATTCGCATCCTTGCGACTCTGGGTTGATCTACAGTTTAACTGTATTTTCTATAAATCTATCCATAGTTACCGCATGTCCTCGGCAACATAATTTCTATATTTATGATATTTTATCTGTTCAATTGCATCAGATTTACCCCCAACTTACCTAACACCAACATAACCGATATCATACAGTGGCAGCTTATTTCTATCGGAGAATTATGAATTGACGGGTAGCACTAACATGGCGCGTATTTTTTGTATCGGCCAGAATTATATCGCGCACATCAAGGAACTCTCTAATCCCATGCCAGAAAAGCCGGTAATATTTATGCGCCCGCTGTCTTGCCAGGTACCACCGGGTGAAGAGATTCATTTTCCAAAGCACGGCAAGCTGCTTCACTACGAAGTCGAAGTGGTTGTCCGGATCGGAAAACAGGGACAGAATATAAATGAAGAAGAAGCACTGTCCTATATTGATGCGGTTACTCTCGGGGTAGATTTAACCCTGCGTGATTTACAAAAACAGGCGAAAGAAAAAGGTTTACCCTGGGAAGAGGCAAAGTCTTTCGAACAAAGCGCGCCGCTAGGTGAGTTCAGGCCCTATGACCCTGCCGAGATTAATCTGAAAAATTTAAACTTTACCTGCAGAATTAACGGCGAGCTGAGGCAAAATGGAAATACCGATGACATGCTATTCAGTTTTGAAAGGCTAATAGCCGAGCTGAGTAAAATCTGGATATTAAGTCCGGGTGACATGATATACACCGGCACGCCCTCCGGCGTAGGGCCGCTGCAAATCGGCGATAGCATAGAAGTCGAAAGCGATCGAATAGGTTCTTTCAAGTGGTCAATTATCGAGTAAGATCTGCACTGTTTATAACAGGCTCACAGGAAAACTCAGCTATCCACCAGGGCCGACTGTAGGACACAGGCAAGGTGCAGGCTCTCGCGTTGAGCACCGTCATAAATCTGGTGCCGGCAACTGGTGCCATTGGCGATTACCAATGTGTCAGGGTTCGCGGCACGCACGGCAGGTAGCAGACTCAGCTCCGCCATCTTCATCGAGATCTCGAAATGACTCGCCTCGTAACCAAAGGCGCCGGCCATACCGCAACAGCCAGAATCGATTACTTCAACTTCCAGGTCTGGTACTAATGCCAATGCCTGCTGCATCGCCGACATGGTAGCAAAGGCTTTTTGATGACAGTGCCCGTGTACGATTGCCCGCCTTGCAGATATGGCTTTCAAATTGAGCTGGAGATTTCCGGCCTGGTGCTGCTGGGCCAGAAACTCTTCCAGTAGCATGGCACGCTCGGATAGCGCATCGGTTTCTGCACCGGGTATCATGCTTTTGAATTCATCGCGCAGGGTCAACAGGCAGGATGGCTCGAGACCAATGATGGGTACACCCCGTTCAACATAAGGCTTCACAGCTTCGAGCACACGTTGGGCTTCAAACCGCGCTTCATCCACCATACCAACCGCAAGAAAAGTACGTCCACTACACAGAGGGTGTCCGCCGTCGAGGGGTTGTAGCAGTTGTACCTGGTAGCCTGCGGCACCAAGCACCTTGAGAGCAGCTCGCGCAATTTCAGGTTCAAAATAGCGTTCAAAGGTATCAACCAGCAATACTACTTCGCCATTCCCCGGCTCTTGTGAATTTATCTGCTCCCGATTATCGTCAAAATAGTCAGAACGCCATAGCGGCAGGCTACGCGCTGCGCTCAGACCGAGCAATTTTTCACTGCTCCAGGCCAGGCCAGGAATTCGATCGCGTAAGTTCATGATAAAACTCAAGCGCGAGGCTACGGGCGCATAGCGAGGTAACCAGGCGATCAACCGGTCTTTCAGCGGCAAGCGATGATGCTTGTGATACTGGTGCAGAAATTCAATTTTCATCTTGGCCATGTCGATCCCGGTAGGACATTCTCGCTTACAGCCCTTACAGCCAACACACAGATCCATAGTGTCGTACATCTCATCGGAAACCAGGGCATCGGCGCCCAGTTGACCACTGATAGCCAGGCGCAAGGTATTGGCCCGACCGCGTGTCAAATGTTGTTCATCCCGGGTGACACGAAACGAGGGGCACATCACACCGGCATCCGCTTTACGACAGGCACCGTTGTTATTGCACATCTCGACGGCAGCGCCAAACCCACCCCATTCGGACCAGTCCAAAGCCGTATCGATGCGCGCCACCGCATAATCTGGACCATAACGGAACAGCGATCGATCATCCATGCGTTGTGGATGAACAATCTTGCCCGGATTGAATA
>Ga0209988_10001401_pt1 | contig 15670 bp, 9 predicted proteins | sample N075metaG_FD_183115 | JGI IMG/M metagenome (GOLD analysis project Ga0209988, IMG submission 183115) | Deep subsurface microbial communities from Kermadec Trench to uncover new lineages of life (NeLLi) - N075 metaG (SPAdes) (version 2) | ecosystem: Environmental > Aquatic > Marine > Ocean trench... | reverse complement strand
TCGGCCAGTGCAGGACCATCAGGGAAGCCAGAACGAGCAATTTGCCCAGAGTCTTTCTCCCCGATTGTTTCTTTTCTCGATCGATCCGAACCTCTTGTTTCATCATGGTTTCATTCCTTTCGATGTACGCTGCTCAGTTGCGGCTCAAGGATTTCGTCATGGGAGAGGGTCTGTCTGATCATGAAGTCCCCTCAGAGCGTGTTTCGACTCAATGTTACGCGTGGACAGGAGGGAAAGGCAAAGGAAATGTGGGGACAGCCCATACGTTTTCTTCCTGGGCCCGTGTGCTAAACGGGCTCGCCCGAACAGGCTCGCCTGAAGCCCACGGCTCTGACTGTCCTGGTGGGCTCCATCGGAGTTCACACGGGATCACCAGAAAGAAAATAACTGGTCGAGAGGCGCTGTATCGTGCACAATGGCCGTGCGATTGTATGTTGCAACTCCGTCGGAGGAGACCTTATGACAAAAAGAACGTTTTGTACTCTATTCACGCTGGGATGGTTGGGGGCCATGCCCCTATGGGCTCAGCAGGTTCCCGAATTGGTGGCCGAGCAGGGCTACGCAGATCTGATCCTCGTCAACGGTAAGATCGTCAGCATGGACGACCGCTCCACCAAGCCCGACACCCCTGGGCAAACCTACCAGTCGATGGCCATCAAGGGAAAGCGGATCATGGCTTTGGGCAGCAACCAGGAAATGAGAAGACTGGCCGGTCCGGCAACCCGCTTCCTGGACGTGGGCGGCCGTACGGTCATACCCGGCTTGATCCAGACTCACCACCACACCTTCCTGTTCGCGGATTTGCGCTACGGCCCCGAAATGGGTTTGTTGGACCCCAGCATCCGGCTCACCGTGGCGACAGAAGCAACAGCGGAGGCCACGGCCAAGAAGGTACGGGACGCCATCATCAACGCCATCCGTGTCCAGAACATTCCGGACGGAAAATGGATTCGAGTCAATCTGCAGGAATCGGAAAAGGCTCCTCCCGGCCACAGTCGTAGCTGGCTGTATCTGGGCAAGCTCAACAAGAGACAGCTGGAGGGAGTCACCGAGAAGCACCCGATTATGGTCTCCAACATGATTCAAGGGATCATGAACGATGTTGCCATTGCCGAGTTCAAAAAGTACTTCCCGGATTGGGAAGAGAGCACCGATATCGAGAACCGGCCCGGCGCTTCGACGGACGGCTACGTGGCGGTGCCGGAAATTTTCGGGCTCTCCTGGAACATCTTCTGGAAGGATGAGCCACTGGAGACGTTCGCCGAAATGCTTCGGCTTCACGGCGTCCGTGAGCTGGTTCCCGAAGGGGTGACGACCATTGCCACTCGTCTGCTCTATCCCGACACCATCGCCGCCTACCACCTGCTCAATCGAGAAAACAGAATGCCCCACCGGGTGGCCTACTACGTGGAAAGCCAGCGAGGCGAGTACTGGGGGCTGAAAGCCATCCGAGAGTTCTACAAGGGAACCGGAGCCCCCTGGTCCACCCATTCCAGCGGCAACGAGATGCTGTGGTTAAACGGAATGTGCAATGAGATCTGGGACTCCAACTACAACGAGAAGTGTCTGGGACCCGACTTCCCCGATGCCTCGGAGGAGGTCCGCATGAGGGAACGATGCCCCAGCCCGGGAACCAAGCCCTGGGAGAGCATCAAGACCGCCATCGTGCACGGATGGCGTCCGGTTCAAGTCCACGGCACCTCCAGTCATGGAGCCCGGCTCTATATCCAAATGCTGGAGCAGGCCATGGAAGAAGGACACTACTCAGTAGAGTACATGAAGGGACTCCGGACCACCCTGGAACACAACATAGTGCTGGGCAAAAAGCCGGATGTGATGGCAGGAATCAAGAAATTCGGAATCATCCTCAATGTCAACCCCGGCATGCTGGGGGAGGTACCTGATGATATTAAGAATTACGGCGAAGGAATTCGAGATTTCATCATGCCGGTCAAGACCTGGATCGAGCAGGGGATCCGGGTGACCTTTGAGGCTGCGGGAAGCGACTTCTGGACTCCCATCCACATTCTGGTGACCCGGGAGGTCCGGCAGACACGCGGAATCGCAACCCCGGGCGGCAAGCCCTTACCCTTGGTCACACTGGTGCCCGAGGAAGCCATCGACCGGATCACCGCCCTGAAGATGGCCACTACCTGGGCCTCCGAGTACATGATGGCCGAGGACACCATCGGAACCCTGGAACCGGGGAAATTCGCCGATTTCGCCATCCTGGACAGGGACTTCTTTACCATCCCGGTGGCTGAGATCCCGGAGATCGAAGTGGTATTAACCGGCCTGGGTGGGCAAATCATCTACGACCAAATCAATTAAAGAATGAGATTAGGGACAAGCCCTCGGGGGCCTGTCCCTAATCTCAATTCTAATCCACGCGTCTCAATCGGACGGGGAAGTCCACTTGATTCTTGACCCAGTCGAAAAAGCGATCCTGATCCTCAAAGTCCTTGCCGGGAATCATGATGCTGGGATCGCGCCATTCCTTCATCACGACGGCATCCTGGGTCAGGATCTTGACCCGCCTTCTGGGCACCCAGCTGGTCCACTGGTCGCCCGTTTGAGCATCGGTATACAAAAGCCGGATCACGATATTCCTGGACAGATTTTCGAGTGGCTTGAGAATAATTGTCTTAAATGCCTGGTCTCGATCCGCCTCCGGAACATCTGGAATTCCGTCGCTTATAAGCACAATGGCCAGAGGTCTCAAGATCAGTTTGCGATTGGTGACGGTTTCACTGATATGGTGAAAAAAGGCGTTGAAATCCGTAAACTCATTCACTTTATTCTTGGGGAAAATTTCCTTCAGCTTGGAATGGATTTCAGGAATCGTCAGGTATTCAAAGGTCTGAATCGGAAAGAGGGTCTTCGCCTCCCCTATATTGGAACCTCCAATGGAGCCCACAAAGAGTTCTTTGGGCTGCTCCATACCCCCCACACCCTGGAGGTGGGCATAGAGGTAATGAGCTAGAAAATGGAGGGAGTCGTCGAAGTACTTGCCCCTGAGAAAGGAACCGCTGATATCCACACCGACAAAAAGAACCAGCCGGGGTTGATCTTCGGTGAAAAAGCCTTCAAAAAAGCCCTCAGAATTACAACTGCTTAAGCAAAATACCAGAACCAATGCCGCAGAATAGGCGGCAATTCTTGACCTCATTTTATAAATCAAACCCGCTCCTTCTTCTTGGCCGCGGAAAATGCGTCTTCCAGTAAGCCCTTGGAACTCATGATCTGATCCAACTTGGTCAGGGGAATTTCAAAAATGGGGATCGAAGTAAATAGAAAAGTACAGAAATTCACTGAGGCAGCCAAAATCTGAAGGGGCGGAAGCAAGAAAGCACTAGAGACCTCGTTGCCCTTTTCCAGAGCCCATTCAAATTCTTTTCTCACCTGTTCGATCAGCCGAATCTCCATCAATTGTGGCTTTTCACCCGAGCCTGCCGTTGCCCCTGCCTTCAATGCCGAACCCTGGATGATGGCCATAATCAGAGGGGTCCCATGGCTGGCAAACAGCACCCAGGACATTCCCCGAATTCCCAACCAGGCCAACGAGGCAATGGCCAAGGTGCCCACAATTCCAAGCTCGAAATCACCCGAGGTGTGTTGATCAAACCAGGGGACCAGTGAATCCACAAATTCTCTATACAAGAAAACGACCTCGACAAAGAGGGCAACCAGCTCGATGATCCCAATCTTAATGATTGTGCCAATCTTTCTTGAGGCGAGTGCATCGCTCCAGGTGGCAAGAACAGCGTAGCTTCCCAGGATCAGGAACAGCAGGAAAAGAAAGAGAGGAATCCTGAGAAAAGCCTCCGATATCCCTCCACCGGTCAGATTGGACAGAGTATCCATCACCAGAGGGGTGGTCACAAAGGTGAAAACCGTGGATTCAATCACACACCAGATCAAAGTCAACACCAGTGCGATCCAGGGGATACCCGCGTCGAAAACACCCACACCCAAATTCTTCAGGAGCTGGATGGGTATGAAAAATAGATCCTGGATGAGAACCCAAATCCCCAGCACAATCAGTTTCAGCAAAACCATAATCGCCGTCACAAGTACAAGCAGGAACTTAAGAATCCCTCCCCAGAATGACAAGATGGCTTTGCCAAGGTCCCACCAGATCAAAAAGAAGGTAATCACAAACTCAGTCCTCTGGGCGCGGAAAACGACGGAGAGCACACAGGGAATGGTCACCCAGCAGGCCAGGATGATGGACAGAACCGGCAGAAGAAGAAACAGCCTCTTTAATAATGCGACCCAGAAGAGGTCATCTGCTCCCAAGGCGAAATTCAGGAAATCCTGCTGGAACAGAACAGGAAAAAATAAAAGGCCTAAAATGACCTTCCAAGCACCGGATGCTTCATTGAACATGGTCTCTCTATCTCCCCAAAAATTAACGATCCGTCTTTATGGATCCACCCAATGGAGATTTCCGACTTCATTTGATGGCTGATCGGCGTCCACCTACCCTGTTCTGTCTTAGCTTCCATTGCTGACTTCTATGGTAACAAATAGAAGTGGGCGTCCGGGGTGAACGCGCCTCGCGCGTGGCGCGGCTCGTGCTGTCGTGCTGTCGTCACTGCCTGACGTCGTGCTGTCGTGACGTGGTGCTGTCGTGCGCGCTTTGCGCGTCTGCTTCCTTTTTTCTGTCTTCTGTCTTCTTCTTAGCCACTGGCGGCTTCAGGGGTTCACTCCACCTGATCCGTATATTGTTGGCCTTTCTGGTCACCATCTCATAAAGATCCGGCCCCTTGGCCTCGGTTTCAGAAGGTTCCGTCTGCATGGGAGTAATGTCGGCCTGACTCAGTCGGTCGAGCAACCGCTTCAACGTTTTCTCAGGATCGGTGTAATACTCACTGGAACGAAGATGGAAAATATCCCAGCCCAATCGGCGAAGGGTCATATAGTATTCCATTTCAGCACCCAGCTCTTCGCTCGTCTTGATGGACTCCCCGTCACATTGAATGGCCAGACGCTGATTGCCCTCACCGTGGGCAACCACATCGATGGCTCGCGTTCCCACCTCGAAATTCAGTGATAGCCAATATCGCCGTTCTTTCAGCTCGGCGAAAATCGCTTTTTGCAGATCGGAAGTGAACACTTCTTCCTTGGCAATTGTCTTTTTTCTCAATCCACTGGGATCCTGAGCATGTTTGATCAGCTTATATCTCAAATCCCCGGCTTTGAGATCCTTGTCCGGTCTGAGGGAATGAACCACCCACAGTTGGTCACGGGCGCGACTGGAAGCGACATTGAAGACCTTTTTCGCTTCATCTCTTTGACGCAGCGCCAAGGGACCGTCTTTCGGTGAGTCCACCATGGACAAAAGGATCACATCCCTTTCATCTCCCTGAAATTGAGCAGCATTGCCACAAAGAATACGACGCTTTTTATATTCGGAAACGGTCAATCGTTTTCTGAGAATATTGTCGATGACATTGGCTTGATCCGTGCCCACCATGGAAATCACTCCTATGGTGGAATCCTCATATTCGGGCAGTCTGCACATGGCCAAGATCAACGAGGCAATCTCCTGGGCTTCAAGGTGATTGATTTTATTTTGCGCTTTGGCTCGGGGTACATAGTGAGCCACCAGGTAAGGAGTAAGCCCATCGGCGGAGGGATCGCGCAGCGGGAGGATCTCATTGTTGTAGCAAAGATGATTGCTGAACTGAATGATATCGGGGACGCAGCGAAAGTGTTCCAAGAGGCGGATGGTGCCGCCAAAGGACTGGCGGGCAAGGTCGTAAATCGAGGTTTTCCCATCATAAAGCTGCTTATTGGGAATGTCCTCCAACAATTCGTCGATCAGTTCCTGAACCTTCTCGGTTCGCAATCCAACGGCATAGGGGCTGACCTGCTCATGGTCTCCCACAACCACCACATCCCGTGCCAGAGCAAAAATGGCAAGCGCCCGGATATCGCTTTGGCTGGCTTCGTCCACGATGAGCACATCAAAGTTGGTGGTGGTCAGATCGAAACTTTCCAAGACTCGCGAAATCGGCATAATCCACACGGGTACGGCCTGGCGACATTCCAGAAGGGTCCGTTTGGCTTCTTCCTTGAGTCTGCCCACCTGCTTGCCGGTTCCCCTGCCCATCTTCTTATGCAAGGCCAACCATCCGTTTAAGGCCTGCTGCTGCTTGAGACCGGTTCTTTCCAGTTGTGCCTTCCAGGATTTCTTCTCGATGTATTGAGCCGTGACCTCCTGCAACTCTTCACTGACGGAGTCCAGTTTGTCCTGAAGGGCATCGAAGTCGGCCTTCAGGATCTCACTCAGGGTCTGCTGCAGATATCGGTGGGTCCAGGCCTTTTGAATGTCCCCTGGAGGATGACCCTGATCATGAGGAGATTTCCAGCCCGCGATGGCAGCAGCCCATTTGGGACTGTGCTCCTCGAGTTGAGCAAGAAGATCTCGGCGTTTTTCGTAATCGGGTTTGAGCTCCACCAACTCATTGAGTCTTTGCCAGGCCTGCAGATAGTGATCGTAATTGCCCTTCTTGACGGCCCCCCGAAAGACCTTGCTCAGCACATAGGAAGCTTCTCTTTTGGGCAGACCGTTAAAATATTCAAACCACTTTTCTCGACTTTCATTGAGGTCCTTCCAATCAATGAACTTGATCCGGGTTTCAATGGCAGGCTGCAACTCACTGGTGACCACTTCCTTGAGGCAAATGATGTCACTGTAGGCTGAACTGCTGACCGCTGCCTTCTTCAATAAATGCTTCCAGTTCAGTCCGACTTCCTGACTCAGACTTTCGCAGGGATTCCATATTTCATCAAACCAGGTAATCGCCAACTTGATCTTTTCCGTATATTGACGCGCCGTCTTCTCAGGCCGACGGCCCAACTTGGAACTTTCCGGCCCCCCCAGGGGCTGCATTTGGCGATTCCACCGACGTCTTAGTTCCTCTCGAAGGGCCTTGATCTCCAGCTTATTAATGATGGCCTGAAAATGGTCGATCTTGCTGGGCACTCCATTGTCCACCTGGCAGGATTCAATCACTTCCTTCCATTCAGGCTTGAAAATCTGGGTCAGCTTCTTGAGCGTTTTACCTTTTTCCAGATGAGCACAAATCTCTTTGCAAATGCGAATAATCTCTTCGTTCGTTTTTTCTGACTTGACCTTGGGTCCAACCGACAAAACCAGTTCTTCCTTTTCAGGGATCACCGCACACAGGTTCTCCACTAATTTGATCAAGACCTGCCAGGATTTTTTCTCTTCCGCATCACGACGCCCGACATCGATGCATTCCAGAATCCACTGGGTTTCAACGTCCACGATGGCCATGGCCTGTGTGACCTGGTCACTGAGCTGTTTCACCTGTTCCGCAGATTGATCCTCATGCTGCCAAAGTCCCTGTCCTTTCTTGAGATTCTCCCGGTCCAAGCTAATGAGCGAGTCGAGAACCTCCCTGAACCTGTCGGGCTCGGGAATCTGTTCGAGATCGGGAAGGGTGGATTCAAGAATTTCGATATCGTCAGGGGACAATCTGGCATTGATCTCGTAAAGAGAGTTCAGATCCTCCTCACTCAAAGGAAGTTCGGGCTGATGCTTGATGGGGCCGGGTAGCCAGGAAAATTTTTCTTCATCCCGTCGGATCTGCTGAGCTGCCTGGGCCGGCGTGAACTTCACGTCCCCGCTCACCACAATTTCCCGGTATTCATCGGCCAGGGCATTGAAGATTTGCTCTTTCAGCTCCTTAAACCGACTTTTCAATTGTCCTCTTTTCTTCTCTAACTTCTCGATTTCAGCACTAATCTTTCTGGAGCTTGTGCGGGACAGATAATCAACGATTCCGGTGACCGATTCTTCCAGTTGTTTACTGCTTTCCTCATCGCTATCCAGCAAACTGACACAAAGCGATCGTAAGGGCGGTACCACTAGTTCACGCACCACCTGAAGAGCTTTGGAGGCATGACTTGCCACCAGAATGCTTTTGTTCTGGGCCAACAGGTGCCCGATGAGATTGGCGATGGTGTGGCTCTTTCCAGTGCCGGGTGGCCCCTGCACCAACACGGCTCCGGTTTCATCAAGCTGGCGGATCACACGTTCCTGTTCCGGATTGGCTACTTTAGTCAGAAGGATCTCAGAGGTTTCCGACCCCTCACCTTGCTGTTTAACCGATCTTCCCGTATCGATTCCCACGATACGCACTAGCGACTCAGGGATAAAGTCGGTCTCGGAAAGATGTTGAATGTATTGATCCAGAGCATCCGAAAACCCGTGGTTGCCCCGCCCCAGATAAACCATGGGCTGCCGGTAGACATACGGCGCCTGGGTGGCCTCCACGTCTTCCATGCTTTCAAAGTAAAGACCATCGGACCATATACCCTGAACCATGTCTTTAAGAAAATCACTTGTCCCTTGTCCACCCAGAGGATGGATATGCTCTTTAGTTACGATTTCCTGAAATCGTGAGATGTCCTTCCCATCAATTCCCATAAATCTCAATATCGCTGTATGCAGGGTCGGTGGGTCAAAGGCGTCCCTGATCACAAATTCAGGCACACGTGAATTGAATTCCAGTTGAACCTTTTGGATGAGCAAGGGATGATGAACCGGCCCTTCGGGACTTTCCCAGCGGAAGATACCGTCGGCAACAAAAAGCTGGAATTTTTCCGATTCCCTCCTTAACCTCGACCAAAGGCCAAAGTATTCACTAAAAACGTTCAGGGCATCATGAACATTGAGTTCACTGTCTTCCCACTTTTTGCGTTCGTCCAGCCAATCCTCAAAGGCTTCCACTCTCTCCGGCGAATCGTCGAAAGCCTCAGTGACGGTTTGACCCAAGACATTCTTATAGGTCTTGCTCACGTGAATTTGAGGTTCAACACCGGGAGTTTCCCAACCCGCCTTGAGCCAGTTTTCCGCCACCACTGACGGAGGCGGACATTGGCTCTCGGTGGGTCGGCCCACTTTCAAGATAAAATTTCCAGCAACAAAATTCTCCTCATCAAATAACTGCTTCAGATATTCAAAGTGAGGTCCGACTTGAATCAGGGAATAATGGGGAAGCTGATCAAAATAGAGCTTCCAAGGGTGCTCATCCAGGTTGAGTACGGGAGGAGTCTTGGTACGGTGAAACTCCTGAAGGAACTTCAACACGCGAATAATCAGCGTGATGGCCCTTTTCCGCATTTGAGGAGAAAAGTTCTGTGTTTCCTGAACGGTCGCTTCTAGGGGAGAGGACATTGATGTTTTTTCTTTCTGAACGAAATTTGGTTCGAATCGTCTAAAAGTGTAGTTCGACCTGGCCTGTGGTCGAGATTGAAAGTGAAAAGAAAAACAATACGACAAGGAGAAATTCAGCCATCATATTCACTCTCTATAAAGTGTACTTTTCTGAAATGAGGCAGATCAAATCACCGAGGATCGGGGCTAGGTGAAGGCCCGCAAGGAGGGTACAATCGCCGTATCCGCGGCTCGGAAATTTACTATCCTCACTCGCTTGGCAAGATGAGGGAGAAGGGTTATGAAGAGGCTGCTCATCATTGGGGGATCATCCTCACTCACGTTTCTGGTTTTGGGGCTGATCCTGGTGCGTGCGATGGGTTTCGAGCCTCGGGAGCGCAGTCCCGGGCTGTGGCTTTCCGGGGAAGTCGTCACCACAGCCGTTACTGACTGGTCCTTCACCGACCAAATTGAGCACGTCTACGTGGAGACTCGAACCTGGTACTCCATTCCCCACTCGGTCACGACCTATTGCACCACATACAACAGCGAACTCTACCTGACCTCCACCTACCGCCAGGCGGCTGAATTCCCAGGGAATCGATCCTGGAACCACAACGTGGTCCGTGATCCCCACGTCCGTCTAAAAATCGGAAATCGAATCTATGAGCGTCAATTATTCCTGGTGACGGATCCAGCCGAGAAAACGGCGGTGCTCGATAGCAAAGCGCAGAAATATCCGGACTTGAGAAGAGCCGAGGAAGACAGGGTCCACGTTCTCCGCACCGAGCCTTGGTAACACAGCCGTTCAGCAGGCTGAACGGCTGAACTCCCAAATTTAAAATTCCAAATCCTAAACAAATTCCAAATCTCAAATTCCAAAGGTGAAGTTCCCCCGCTTTGGTGGACAGTTTCTAGTTTGGGATTTGGGATTTAGGATTTGAGATTTCAGTCGGTCCGCCGACTGGTGTGTTTCCTGATGAACTCAGCAGTGAGTGTGTGGATCTCTTCCTGGCTGGGGACGATAGGCCCTCCCAGTGGACGCCAGCCATGTCCCGAGTTGCTGACCAGAACAAGAGTGGAATCCAGGCCAAAACTTTGAGCACGGTGATGCAGGGACTCGGACTGTTCGGGAAGGATAGTGGTATCTTTCTCGCCGGTCAAAAGGAGGATTGGAACAGCACCCAGGGCCAAGTGGGAAACAGGGCTCATGTGCTGGTACAGATCCGGTTCCTCATCGTAAGTCTTGCCAAAAATCTGTTTGAAGTTGGCGCGACCTGCGGGACCTCTGGCCGAGGAAAGGGCAAGGTCGCCGGCACCATACCAGGACACCACACAGCGCACCGTTGAGGGATAAGCGGCCAGGACAGGGTTGCCTGGAAATGTGTCACTGGGTGGAAGACCCACCATCAAGGCAAGGTGTCCACCTGCTGAGCTACCCCAAACGGCCAGTCGGTCCGAGTCGATCCCATAATCGGCGCCTTCCTTGTGAAGAAAACGAATGGCATCATTCACGTCCTCCACAAGCTGGGGCATTTTGATCGAGTCATCGGCTAGCCTGTAGTCAATCGAGACACCGACGTATCCCTCACGGGCCAGCAGTTCAAACACCGCCAGATAGTCAACGACGTAACTCTCCGGCGTGTCGAGGACAATCTTCCTGCTGTTGGCCGTCCATCCACCCCCATGGATAAAGATATGGGCAGGAGCCGGCTTTTGGATCTTCCCGGATGGATAGTAAATATCCATCTCCAAGGGCAGAGTTCCTTCCGTCTTGAAGACCACCGTCTTCAGGGTACCCGACCAGGTTTTGGGCTTGGCCATTCCATGAACGGTGAAAGAAAAGGCTAAGACCACAATCCAGATCAGCACATGGCCATTCGAAAACAAAGCCCCTCCTTACATCACCCGGGCCAGTTCTGCAGATCAATGCAATTCGATGCCGCTAGACAGGAACATGCATACATTCTCTACTGCAGCGACGAGTTCATCCAGTCTACCCGTGTTGCACGATCCGCCCTTGAAAACTTCAGTCACTCTCGCTGGCCTTGACCGTATCAGCCAGGAGTTTCCAGGGAAGAAGGATGCCGTGCCCTGGAACAATCTGGAGGGGCCTCCAGCCCGCCTTGGTGACCACCTCGTATAAGGCTTTTGCTTCCTCCGGAAGACGAGGAGTGTCATCCAGGACCACCTGCCAGCGATCCCCCTGAACCTGAAACATGTCGCTCTCGAATAAGAGCCTCTCCTTGGGCAGATAGATGGCCAGGTATCCACTGGCATGAGGGTTGGGCACGTGCAGCAGCTCGATGGTCATAGTCCCGTCGGTGATGGTGTGGGTGTCCCCCACCACTTCGATCTGGGGTTCCCGGCCCGACAGAGCCAGGCTGTCCGGCTTGAGAGTGTGGGGCCGTGTGAGGATCTCCCGGATCACCTCCTCATTGTTGGCATGGGTCACGACGATCGCCCCTTCGGCGACATAGCCGCGGATGCCCCCGGTGTGGTCCGCATGATGATGGGTGGTGATCAAGTAGCGTATCGGCTTGTCACCCACCGTCTCTCGAATCTGGCGGATCACCTCCAAGGTTTGCATCTCGTTGCCGGGTCCCTCCACCACCACGATGAAGTCCTCAAACTCCACCCACATGTTGTTCATGTGCATACTCTCCCCGAAGTAGACCCCGTCTGCCAACTCCGACGGCAGCACCTCAATGGTGTCGGCGTGTCCGATTTCCTGGGATAGTTCCGTGAGTCCCTCGGGAATCTGCAGCCTCTCTTCAGGCAACTCCCCGTTGATGCTAATCGAAGACCACTCCCGCACCTGGGTAATCTCGTCCATATCCTGGGTGGTCTCCTTGAAGGGCAATTTCACACTCCCGACATCCCGGTAGTCGGAGAAGGACCGCTCTCTCTTCAGGTCTCCGTATGGGTTGCGGTCTTCCGTAAAATCGAGCCTGGTGATCAGACGGGTCTCGCGGTCGACGTAAACCTGGTAAACCGTTCCCCCCGGGTACTCGACGCTCACCACATCTTGAAGACGACCTTCCAGCTGGGCCTCACTGATTCCCTGCAGGGTGGCTTCATCCCCCAGAGCGTGCACCAGGAACCTGGCTATATCCCGGTCCCACTCCGTTTTATATCCCTCCATCTGATGGGGCTCCAAGGGTCTCAAGGCCATACCGAAGACATCCCGGTAACCTCCCTTTTCCCAGTCTGCCACTGTCGGGATTTCCCTCGAACCGCTGAGGCCCAATTCGCGGGGGACGGTGAAATCAATCCACTGCTTGAAAGGACTGAGTCGTCCCACCAGCAGCCGCTCAGTGGTGACATGTCCCTGGCCCAGCGACGACCGCTGCGATTGTCCTTCACGGCTGATGTTTTGGATGGAAGCTAATGCCTCAAGCCCTCCCATGGCATCAGCTGCCTCGTTCAACACGTCCCGGGCCTGCTGCTGTGGGGTTTGAGACCCGCAGCCCAGCTGAAACGCAACCAGCACAGCGATAAGCCAAAACCCATTCTGGTATCTGAATTCCGAGTGTTTCATGATCATCCTCCCTAAGAATCTGAATCCATGGGATCTTGCGGCAGCCAGGACGACAATGCCCCCTCCACGGGTTGGCTGCCATTGAGCCCTATAATAAGAGCATAGCGCCCTCTTTTTCCAGGAGAAAAATCAGGGAGCTGGGTTACCCCCGTCCGGCAAGCGTTTGCGTCGGTTCGGGAGATAGCGTATTAACTTCAAGTTTCTTTCTGAAAAATGATTGGCAAGGAAACCCGACAGACTATTGAATTGGCAGCTCCCATGATAATGGCCCAGCTGGCCCAGATGTCCATGTCGTTCGTGGACACCATCATGGTCGGTCGCCTCGGCCAGCAAGAGTTGGCAGGAGTAGCAGTGGGCGGGGCTGTCTTCTTCCCTTTGATTGTCATGACCCTGGGAATCTTGATGGGGGTCGGCCCCATGGTCTCACAGGCTTACGGGGCTCGTGATCACCTTTCCGCCGGCCGCGCCGTGCGTCAGGGTCTCTGGCTGGGAACGTTGCTGACCATCCCCAGCTGTCTGGTGATGTGGAATGGGGCAACTCTGTTGAGTTGGACGGGCCAAGAGGAAAAAATCGTCCTTCTGGGGGAAGAATACCTCCATGCGATTCTATGGGGTGTCCTACCGCTTCTTTGGTTTGGGGTTTTGCGTCACTTTATTGAAGCTCTCTCGAGACCGCGCGTGGTCATGATCATCACCCTTGGTGCTGTAGTGCTCAATATCGGCGCCAATGACGTTCTCATGTATGGGAAGCTGGGATTTCCGGCCTTGGGACTGGCAGGCTGTGGTTGGGCCAGTACCTTCGTTTTCTGGACCATGTTCCTGGTCATGGCGGCCTTCATTCGGAGAGATCAAGGCCTGGCACTCTATGGGGTCTTCTCTCGCCTGAGAAGACCGGACTGGCACTACTTCTCCCAACTTTTTCGACTCGGATGGCCCATCGGGGTCACCCAGGGTCTTGAAGTGGGTCTCTTTTCCGCCACCGCCCTCTTGATGGGACTCTTCAGCACCGTGGCGCTGGCCGCCCATCAGATGACGATACAATGTGCGGCTTTTGCCTTCATGGTTCCGCTCGGTCTTTCCCTTGCCGTTTCGGTACGGGTGGGCCAGGCCATCGGTCGGGAGGACCTGCAGGGAGCCCGTCGAGCCGGCTATGTGGGTATCGGCCTGGGTGCAAGTTTCATGATGATCACTGCCATCTGCTTTTGGTCCTTCCCCAGGTTCTTCATCTCCCTCTTTCTGGATGTCGAAAGCCCGATGAACAGAGAGGTCGTCCTCCAGGCCATCGCCCTTTTGAGTGTGGCTGCCGTATTTCAGGTCTTTGACGGCATCCAGGTGACCTCTGCAGGTGCCCTTCGCGGACTGAAGGATACCCGAGCGCCCATGATTGTGGCCTTGCTCTCTTACTGGGTGGTGGGCTTAAGCGGCGGTTATCTGTTCGGCTTTCAACTCGACATGGGCGGGGTCGGTCTGTGGTGGGGACTGGTTCTCGGACTTGCAACGGCTGCCATTCTTCTGTGGTGGCGATTCTACCGAAAGATTAACAGCCTCATCTTAACGTCCTCTACCCTTCTCCCATCGGAGTAATCCACCAGGGCCAGAGGGAAAGGAGTCTGTGCACTCAGTGCATATAGAAGAAGCAGGCGAAGATGGGAGGAGTGGCGGTCACCTGGATCTCGCCTTCCGTGCCTGTTATGGGATCAACGGATCCATCATCTGTGGTCAAGGCTCTCACCACATTTTTCAATTTGATGGTCTGTTCAACAGCGGCATCCTCGGAAATGGTGAAGGCCAGATCTGCGATCACACCGCTGGGAATGGACTGTCCCTTTACGGTGGACACGGTCACCGTGACAACCGAGTCCTCCGGATTCTGCTCATCGACCTCGACAACGGCACGAACTTCAGCGTTGGCTGCCTGAGCAGACAACCCGCTGGCAACCTCATTGAATGAGAGGAGCTGATTGGGGAAGGTAACCTCGCTTATGGCCGTTTCCACTTCAACTCCATCGGGAACATCCAGGATCAGCGGAATAAAGACTTCATGACCCGGCTGATGGACATCAAAGCCTAAGTTCAAGGTGGTGACTTTCCGGCCCTCTTCCTGGGCGAGAGCATGGATTGAAACGATGGCTCCGGCCAAAATGATGAGGGTGGCCAGGAGGATCCGCCGGGAACAAACGACGCGGTTCATCTTCTTACCGGCGTGCTACCAGGTCCTCATAGGTGGAGATGATTGCGCCCTCGGGTCTCAAACTATACTCCCTGGAAAAGTCGGGATGCAGGAAAACCGGCTTCCCACCCAACAGGGTCATCAAGGATCGAGTTTCAGAAATCTCCTCCTCGGGGATCGTCATATAGTCGCGATCGAGCACCACCAGATCGGCCAGCTTGCCCGGCTCGATGGAGCCGAGCCGGTCACCTTTCAGGACATAGTTGGCCCCGTTCTGGGTGGCGATTCTGAGAGCGGTTTCGCGGTCCACCCTCTGATCAGGTCCCCAGACTCTGCCCTGTGTGTCCTTGCGCGTGATCAGGTTTTCGACCCCCGCCCACTCCCCCTCCAGGGAAACGTTCATACCTGCATCCAGCATGGTCTTGATGGGGGCCACATAAGTGTGTGCCACCTTGTCGCCAAAGGCCGCAGCAATCATGGGGGCGCGATCGCCTTCACCCAGCGGGCTGCAACTCCACATCAACCCCAGCTTGGCCGCCCGCAGGACGTCCTCGGGTTCGATCATCGTACAGTGATCCATGGCCCAGCCTCTGACTGACCCCGGATTGGCCTGGTCAATTCGCTCCAACAGGGAGATCAGGCGGGAATGAGAATCATTCCCGGAGACATGAACATTGGCGGAGCGCAAACCGTCCCGGGCAACCTGGTCGTACCACTCGTTGAAGTAGTTGGCCTTTATACTGGCCCCCCGGGTACCTCCACCGTA
>Ga0209988_10001400_pt1 | contig 15672 bp, 16 predicted proteins | sample N075metaG_FD_183115 | JGI IMG/M metagenome (GOLD analysis project Ga0209988, IMG submission 183115) | Deep subsurface microbial communities from Kermadec Trench to uncover new lineages of life (NeLLi) - N075 metaG (SPAdes) (version 2) | ecosystem: Environmental > Aquatic > Marine > Ocean trench... | reverse complement strand
CGAGTTCCCCCGAGACGAGACGGCCGGCGTTTTCGGCGAGCGCGCATGGCCACCATTCGGGCTTGGAAACGCGATGTCCGATATGTGAGCTGAAGAGCATCGGCTTCGCAGCGCGCGCAAACGAAGTCACATAGTCCAGGGGTCGTACGTCGCGTTCGCATTGGGCGACGAGGGGGTCGGTCGACGGTCCGTAGTCGTTCGCCGCCTTTTCGATGAATCGTTCGAATCCCTGAATGTCCTCGGCCTCGGCGTGATTCTCCAGCTCATGACTCGGCGCCGAACCGCCTCCATCGAGACCCGCACCCTCCAGCAGAAGTGCCCCAAGCACCCGCTCTGCACGCGCCCCCGACAACAAGAAAGCGACGTAGGCGCCGACACCTGCCCCGACGAGTGCACAGGGCTCGCTGATCTTCTCGAGTGCGAGATCCGCATCCGCAAGAAAATATTCGGGGTAGTACCCGCCCCCACGGAGATGACCCGACTGGCCGTGGCCCGAAAAATCAAGTGCGTAGACGGACCCGTGAGGCCAGTCGAGGACGTCCTCCGGCCAGGCTTCCGCATCGGCACCGAGGGCATGCAACAGCAAGAGCGGCGCTCCCCTAGCCACCCTCAATTCGTGCAATTCGATCGATACACGTCCGTGCGCAAGCCGCATCAGCGCTCCAGAAACCCGAGTATCGACTTCGCTGTTGCGGCCGGTTGCTCCATGTGAATGAAATGACCACAGCCCTCGACCGTCGCACGCGAGAGATCTTGGACGTTCGCGAGTCGCGCGGACAGCAACGCCTCGGGCAAGGGACCCCAGGTATCGGGCTCCGATCCGACCAGCGCGAGCAGTGGGGCGCGCATCTTTCGCCAGCCGGGCGCGATCCACTCCGGTTTAAAGGGACCGAAGCCGCCGGCGGCGATCTGCGGATCACTCTTCCAACGCCATCCGTCCGCCGCTTCGCGCGCGCCGTGGAAGACGAAGTAGCGCAGCCACGGATCGCGAAGCCGAGGATTCTGTTGGCCACGGCGCGCAACCAATTCATCGAGGTTCTTGTACGGACGCCAACTCTCACGGCCGGCGGCCGTGCGACGGCGATCCAAAAAATGCGCGCAGCGATCGACCAGGCTGAGTTTGCTCATGTCTGGACCGCCCGGTCGTTGGAAGAAGCCGTCATCCGGGGGGCCGAAGCCGTCCATGCTGACGACTTGCCGGATCCGATCCGGCGCGATGCTCGCCGCATCCATCACCTGTCCCCCGCCCTTGCTGTGGCCGACCAGATGGGCCGGTCGCCCAACTGACCGCAACACGTTGATGATGTCGAAAACGTCCATCTCCCAGGTATAACTGTCGCACCATTCCGAGTCGCCATGTCCGCGGGCATCGACCGCAATGACCCGATAGTGCTCGGCAAGATAGGGCGCGAGCAGATCGAATCCGCGACCGTGATCGAACATCCCGTGTGCGAGGACAACGGCCGCCGCTTTCGGATCGCCCCATTCATGCAGATGGAGCTTTACGCCGTTCGAATCGAGGAACCGCGTTCGCTCGGGGGCGACGGCATCAGGATGTTGCGGCTGATTCATGCGAGGCGCGAGCATACCCAGGCGAGCCGTGATGTCACGCTTCGATTCGCAGGAATTCGACCGACCCAGACGCCAAATCGCGAGCGAAGAGGGGCGTCACAGTGGTAGCCTCCGAAAATGGCCAGTGCGCGACTCGATCCCTCATCGGATTCGATCTCTGATTCCGATTCGACGGGACCGTCTCCCGTGACCTCCAAACGTCTGCCAGTCACCACGATTCTCAGCTTCTGCGCGCCGACTTTCGGGATCGGTTTCATGTTCTTCCTGGTCGGGCTCTACATGACGCCCTTCGCGACGGATGTACTGTTGATCCCGCCCGCGGCGATGGGCGCGATCTTCCTCGTCTCCCGCTTGTGGGACGCGATTTCCGATCCGGTCGCGGGTTTCCTGAGCGACCGGACCCAGACTCGCCTGGGCCGCCGCCGACCCTGGATCGCGGCGGCGATCATTCCGGTCTGCGGGGTCTACGTCATGATGTGGAGCCCGCCGGCCGCCCTTCACGGAAGCGCACTGGTCGCATGGATGGCCGTCGGGGTGATCGGATTCTACACGGCGATGACCATCTTCATCGTTCCCCACACCGCGCTCGGGGCCGAACTCACCGACGCCTATCACGACCGCACGCGGATCTTCGGCTATCGCCATGTGATCTGGACGCTGGGAACGGTTGCCGCCGTCGGCGGAATGCAACTCATCATCGACTCGAGCTCCCCACGCGAGGTCGCTTTTCAATCCAGTCTCGTCGTGGCCCTCGTGACGGCGGCCCTGCTGCTATTCGCCGTCGTCATGCTGCGCGAACGACCGGATTTCCAGGGCCGAGGAGGCACGAACCCTCTGCACTCCTACCGGGATGTCTGGCGCAATCGTCACGCTCGACTCTTGCTGATGATTTTCTTGATCGAGAATCTGGGCGGTGCCACAATCGGCGTGCTGACCTTCTACGTGGCGAAATACGTCATCATGCGCCCGGACCTCACGGCCTATTTCATCTTCGCCTACATGGGCGCCTCGATCTTGTTCATCGGCATGTGGCTCCCCCTGTCGAGGCGATTCGGCAAGACCCGACTCTGGCTGTGCTCGATGTTGCTGACGGCCGGCGCCTTCGGCGGCATGTTCTTTCTCGAAAAGGACAGCATCTATCTGATCAGCTTCCTCGCCATGCTCGGTGGCACGGCGGCGGGATGCGGGGCCATGATCGGGCCCTCGATCCAGGCGGACGTGATCGACTTCGACGAATACGAAACCGGCCAGCGCAAGGAGGGCACCTACTTCGCCGCCTGGAATTTCGTCTTCAAGTCGGCCACCGGCATCACCATCATGGCGACACTTTCGGTTCTCGACTTCGTTGGCTTCGAGCCCAACGTCGAACAGAACGAGGATGTCAAGTTCGCGATCATCGCCCTCTATTCGCTGGCCCCTCTCGTCTGCTACCTGATCGGCGCGCTGATGCTCAATTCGTTCTCGCTCGACGAAGCCGAGCACACTCGAATCCGCCAGATCCTCGATGCCCGCGCGTCGGAGAAGTCCTAGCCGCGTAGAAAGAAGCCGGCCCACCGGTCGTATTGCCGGAAGACTCGACACCCTCTCGTTGTCACACCCCGCGTCGACGATTCGAGGAGGACCAGCGAGAAGAACGCGACCGCCCTACCCTCGTGTCCACTCACCGCGCGAAGGAGCGAGAAAATCATGGCTCGACTCGAGGGTCAGACGGCCATCATCACGGGGGGAGCCAGCGGGATCGGCGCGGCCACGGTACGACTCTTCGTCGAGGAGGGCGCGCGGGTGCTCATCGCGGACACCCAGATCGATCGCGGCGAAGATCTCGCTCATCAACTCGGGGAGGCCGCTGCCTTCCGTCACGTTGATGTGACCCACGAAGACGATGTGCGCGAAGCGGTCGAGGACGTGGTTCGCCGATGGGGTCGGCTCGACTGCATCTACAACAACGCGGGATTCGGCGGCGCACTGGGGTCGATCGAGACGACGACCGTCGAAGAATTCGATCTCACCTTCGATGTGCTGCTCAAGGGCGTATTCCTGGGCATCAAACATGCCGCGCCGGTCATGCGCAAACAACGCAGCGGATCCATCATCAGCACGGCTTCGGTGGCCGGCCTCAAGACGGGCGAAGCGCCCCATCTCTACAGCGTCGCGAAAGCCGCGGTCATCCATCTCACGAAGTCGGTCGCGCTCGAATTGGGCGAGCATGGAATCCGTGTGAATTGCATCTGTCCCGGCATCATCGCCACCCCGCTCGCGGTCGGCTCCTCCAAGGCCAGTCCCGAGGCGCTCACGAAACTCGCCGATGCACTGGCCCGGGCCCAGGCGCTCGGGCGTGTGGGTCAACCGGAGGACATCGCCCGCGCCGCACTCTGGTTGGCAAGCGATGAATCCGAATGGGTCACAGGCCATGCGCAGGTCGTCGACGGCGGGGCTTTCGCCGGCAGGCCGTGGCGGCGACAAGGAGATTGGATCACGACCGATCGCCCGATCAAACTCTACCGGCCCAAAGGTCGCTAATTCCATGCAAGAGCTCGACCTGCAAAGGCTCCTCGATCGCGCGGCCATCAGCGATATCGTCCACGCCTACGCAACGGGTCTCGATCGGCGCGACTGGAAGCTCTTTCGATCGATCTTCAGTGACACGATCGAAATGGATTTTCGATCCGTCGGGCTTCGCGAGGCCCGTTTCGACGCGGATGATTGGGTGCGGGACGCCGCTCGGCTCTTCGCCGGATTCGAGGCCACCCAACACACCAGTTCGAACCATGTCCACGAGATTCAGGGAGATCATGCAACCTGCGTCTCGAATATGCAGGCCACCCATTTCATCGCCCCTGAACCAAAGGACGGTCTCGACGCGGATGGACGTCGCTGGACGATTGGCGGCTACTACGTCAACCAACTCGTCCGGACCGTCGAGGGCTGGAAGCTCGCCAAGATCCAACTGAATGTGACTTGGCAAACCGGCAATCGGGATCTGTCGAAAATCGCTCTACGGCGCGGGCGCGCGCTCGAGTCCGCCTCGACCTAGCGTTACGAAGAACTCAGTCGTTCTCTTCGAGCCGACCGACCAGCTCTGAAACGGCGAGCTCCCGATCGTAGGTCTGCCCGCCCAGCTTCATGAAGCGACGCATGCGCTCTTGCGCCGCGTCCGTGCGAAGCGACTTCTGGAAGAGGTAGGCCTCTTCGATCAGCCCGTCCGCCAGGGGGAGCGCGGAAGCGTTGACGGCTTCCTTCGCCAAAGCGATCGCCTCGCCAGGAAAAGAGGCGATGCGGCCGGCCAGCAGCCCGACGAACGACTCGATCTCATCCGCTCGAAAGGTTCGATTCAATAGTCCCCAGCGCTCCGCCGTCACGGCATCCAGATCGGCGCCGCCCAGGATCATTTCCAGGGCCCGGCCTCGTCCGATCAGCCGAGGCAATCTTTGCGTCCCCCCTCCACCGGGCAGAATGCCGAGCGGCACTTCCATCTGGCTGAGGATCGTCTTGTCGACCACACCAAATCGCATATCGAAGGCCTGGATCAGTTCACAACCGCCGCCGCCCACTCGACCTTCGATCTGCGCGATCGTCGCCTTCGGCATCGTCCGAAAATGCTCGCACATCTGATGGAAGGGATTCGTCGGCGTCCGTTCGGCTTCCACATCGATCGGGAAGGCCAGAATGGCCTCCACATCGAAGTGGGCGATGAAGAAATCCGGGTTCGCACTCTTCAGCACGACAACCCGAACGGACTCGTCCTCTGCGACCTCCGCACCGAAACGGCCGAGCTCCGCGAATAGAGGAAGACTCATCAGATTGATGGGCGGCGCGTCGATCACGGCCGTCGCGACGGCTTCCTTGCACTCGATGTGAATCCATTCATAACCCTCGTAGGCCACGAACCCTCCTCCTCGACCCTTCGATTCTCAGCGTGGCCCTTGCCCATCATCCACCTTGATGATGGCTCCGGTCACACACTCCGAGGACGGTGCACACAGATAGAGCAGCGTGCTGTCGAGCTGTGCGGGATGGCCGAGCCTCTGACGCGGTGTGTCCTTATAGAATTCGCCGATCCGCTCCATCATGCCGTCCATCATCTCGGAGGAGAACGCCCCGGGCGCGATGCAATTGACGTTGATGTGGTATCGCGCCCATTCAACCGCGAGCACCTCACTCATTCGAGCGATGCCGGCCTTCGTGATCGAGTACAACGCGGCGCCGCCCCCGGCGTAGTGGAAACCGCCGATGGAGGAGATATTCACCATGCGCCCGGGACTCTTCGCCGCGATCAGACGGCGTGCAACCTCACAGGACAAGACATAAGGTCCGCGCAGATTCGTATCGAAGACCGCATCGATCAGGGCCTGATCCATTTTGTGAGCGCGTTGGGCATCGGGAATCCCGGCATTGTTCACGAGAATCGTCACCAGCCCCAACGCCTCTTCGGCTTCTTGCACGACGCGCGTGATGTTTTCCATGTCCGTCATGTCCAACCGAAACGAGGCGCATTCGCCGCCATCCGCCCGGATCAGCTCGGCGAGTTCGTCGAGCCTTTCGGTTCGCCGTCCGGTCAACGCCACTTTCGCGCCCGCCTTGGCGAGAACGATCGCGAATCGCCAACCGAGCCCGGAGGTGGTTCCTGTGACCAGGGCCACCTGGCCCGTCAGATCCCATGCGTTGTTGGGGGTGGGAAACTCGGCCATGGATTCTCCTCGTGGGTTGTCCGCTCGCTGGATCGAGGAATCCTGGCGGACCCCCGATCGGGAAGTCGAAAGAATAACCTCGTCGGCGGAAATCGCGCTCGCCATCGGTCGAAAGTAGGGTCTCGCAATCGGGTTGACAAACGAATGCACTGCTCGAAACTCTCGGCCGCCCCCTCGGTCCAGCATGCGGAGATCTTCGTGAGCCATGAATCGCCCCGCAATCCGGGCCCCCGCGTTTCGATCGTCACGCCCTGCCGCAACGGCGCCGCCTATCTCGAGGATTCACTCGGTCGCTTGCTCGACCACCTCGAAGCTCGGCGCGACTCGATCGGGGAAACCGAAATCATTTTCGTCGACGACGGCTCGAGCGACGACAGCGTCGCGATCGTCGAGAACCACTTTCCGACCATCCGTGTCCTCCGACACCCGGTGAACCGCGGAAAAGGCGCTGCCGTGCGAACCGGCGTGCTGGCCGCGAGCGGCCGCTTCGTCTTTTTCATCGATGCCGACATTCCCTACGGCCTGGCCGCGTTGGAGGTCATGCTGGACTATCTCGACCGGAAGGAATTCCATCTCTGCATCGGCACGAGAGCGCGCGGAACCACGTCGACGCTCCAGAAACGCTCCCGGGCGAGGCGAATCGCAAGTGTCGTCTACACGGCGGTCACGAGCCGCGTCGTGGTCACCGGAATCCGCGACACACAATGCGGATTCAAGGGCTTCCGAGCGAATGTCGCGAGGCACCTCTTCGAACAATGCCGCACCGACAACTTTGCCTTCGATGTCGAAGTACTCTACCTCGCCTTCAAGAATGATCTGGACATCAAGAAGGTCCCGGTCGAACTCGAACGCGATGATGATTCGAGCGTTTCCCTTCTGCGTCATGCCCTTCCCATGCTCTGGTCGATCCTGGCCTTGCCCTTCCGATACCACGCTGGTCACTACACGAGAATGGATGACGGCGGGGACGGCGGCACGTGACGACCCGATGTCTGGCATGTGGCGAGGAGAAGTTTCGACTGCTGCATCATCTGGTCGACAAGGGGAACGCCCACATTCTCGTCTGCCAAGCATGTGATCTGGTTCAGCTCGAGGAGTTGCCGGATTCGACGCAACTCGATGCGCTCTATGCCGATGGCTATTTCGAGGATTCGGGAAGCGAAACGGGATACGCCGAATACGCAGCGCAGGAAGAGGAATATCTCGCCACCTTCGGCGAAGACATCCGCCGCATCCAGGAGTTCCGGAGTTCGGGGAGCCTACTCGACGTCGGATGCGGCTACGGGTATTTCCTGCGTAGAGCACTCGACGCGGGTTTTGACGCCTACGGAATCGATCGCTCACCCGAGGCGATTCGGAAGGCCGAGAAAGGTGCGCCGGGGCGGGTTTTCCTCGGCACGATCGACAGCGTCGAGGCGTTGTCCGATCGATCCTTCGACGTGATCTATGCGTCCCACCTGATCGAGCACATCCTCGATCCACGTTCCTTCGTGATGGCGTTGGCTCGTCGCCTGAGTCCCGACGGAATCCTGGTCTTCGTCACGCCGAACATCAAGAGCTGGTTGGCTCGAATTTCCGGGGCGCGTTGGGTTTCCTTCAAGATTCCCGAGCACGTCGCATACTACGATCCCAAGACCCTGGGACGACTGATCGAGAGCGCCGGGCTCGAGGTCGTCGCGACCGACTCCGCCTATCAATACTACCGGCTGCCGTTCTTGATGAGCAAGATCCGAGATCTGATCGATCCCATCGGCAGAATCGTTCCGGGTTTCGAGCACAGTGCGGGGATGCGGAATCGAATGATCCGCGTCACCAGCGGTTCGATGCGGCTGATCGTCCGCTGGCCCGACGGCCTTCCTAGGGCTTCTACCGCCGCCTAGAGACCTCCTAGCCCGGTTGGTGAAATTGGTCGCCCCAACTTCATTCAAAAGTCGTAGAATTCGGCCATGAAATTCGGAATTTTCTATGAGCACCAACTCCCTCGACCCTGGACGGAGCGATCCGAGCACAAACTGCTTCAGGACTCCCTCGTTCAAATCGAATTGGCAGACAAACTTGGCTACGACTACGCATGGGAAGTCGAGCACCATTTTCTCGAAGAGTATTCCCATTCGTCGGCCCCCGAAGTCTTTCTCGCCGCGGCGAGCCAGCGGACCAAACGGATCCGGCTCGCCCATGGGATCATCCAGCTCACGACGAACCATCCGGCCCGTGTCGTGGAACGCGTCAGTACACTCGACTTGCTCTCGAATGGCCGTGTCGAGCTGGGCATCGGCGAGGGTTCCTCGATCACCGAACTCCACCCCTTCGACCGGCGCTTCCGCGACAAGCGCGCGGTATGGGAAGACGCTGTCAAAGCCATCATCCCCATGTTCAAGGACGAAGCGTCGGAATACCACGGGGAATTTTTCGACTTCCCGCTTCGCAATGTCCTGCCCAAGCCCTATCAGAAACCCCATCCGCCGCTCTGGGTTGCCTGTTCTCAACTCGAAACGATCGACATGGCTGGGCGACGTGGCATGGGCGCATTGGGATTCCAGTTCGTCTCGGCCGACGCGGCGGAGGCCTGGGTGAACACCTACTACAACGCCTTCGTGAAACGCCAGGAAAAGTTGGCGGACTACGCGACGAATCCGAACATCGCTCTCGTCTCCGGATTCATGTGCTGTCGCGACGACGACGAAGCCCTTCGCAAGGCCGACGGCTGGACCTTCTTTCAATTCGCCTTGCGTTTCTATTCCAAACACGGCCCGGTCACGCCCGGTTCGGTGAATCTCTGGCAGGAATACCTCGAATGGAAGGAAACGCCCCAAGGCCAGAAACTGCGCCGCACGGGCCTGATCGGATCTCCCGAGACGTTGCGCCGAAAGCTCCGGAAATTCGAGGCCTCGAATATCGATCAGGTGATCCTGCTCAATCAAGCGGGCAGCAACACCCATGAAGACATCTGTGACAGTCTCGAACTCTTCGCGGAAGAGGTCATGCCCGAGTTCCATGCCCGAGAGCCTGAGCATCAGGAATGGAAAGAGAAGGTGCTCTCGGGCAAGATCGATCTACCGGAGCTGGACACCACGCCCTTCAGCATGAAGGGTTCGGCCAAGCCCACGATCGCACCGGATGGAGCGCGAACCGAGCCGTCCACAGCGCCGAGCTGAGTTCGAAGCGCGATGAGCTTCCCCCTCGACGGAATTCGCGTGCTCGACTTTTCCCGGGTTCTGGCGGGACCCTTCGCGGGGCGAATGCTCTCCGATCTGGGTGCAGAGGTCGTCAAGCTGGAACCACCCGAAGGCGATATCACGCGGGCCTGGGGCCAGATGCGGGCGGGCCTCTCCGGCTACTACACCCAACAGAACGCCGGCAAGGAGAGTATCTGCGTCAACCTGGAGGCGCCGGGCTCGACCGCTCTCGTTCGCCGATTGGCCTCGAAGGCGGATATCGTGATCGAAAATTTTCGACCGAAGGTCATGGCGCGACATGGCCTGGCCTGGAGCGACCTCTCGCCGGACAATCCCCGGCTGATCATGCTCTCGATCTCGGGGTTCGGACAAAGCGGCCCCGAATCACACCGGCCCGCCTATGCCGCGGTACTCCACGCTGAATCGGGATTGGTCGCCCGCCAGGCCGAAATGGATGGCCGCGCTCCGAGCGATCCGGTGCTTTCGATTGCCGATATGAACGCGGGTCTGCACGGCCTCGTGGCGATTCTGTCGGCCCTCTATCTTCGCGAACGCAGTGGACGCGGCCAACATCTCGACATCGCCATGCTCGACACGATGCTCGTCACAGACGACTACGCCAACTTCGCGACCGACGGGATCCCCCTCGAACGCGGCGGCGGAGAAGTCTGGGAGGCTCCCGGCGGCCCGATCATGATTACAGGGGATTTCCGAATGATCTGGAAACTCCTCTCGAAGCACCACAATATCCTCGACACGACGCCCAAGGGCGCCGACCTCGAAACGAAGATTCTTCATCGACGCAAAGCGGCGGCGGCCTTCTACCGGTCGTTTCCAGATCGCCCCGCGCTGTGTGCGGCCCTCGATCGGATGAACCTGGCCTGGGGTGATGTTCGGCCGAACCGGGAAGCCTTCGATTCTCCAACGGCCCGTGCCCGCGGCACGGTCGCACAGATCGACGATCGCGAGGGCGGTACGCGCCCCGTCGTTCAATCGCCGTACCGCTTTTCGGACGCGGAATGCGGTGTCCGAGCCGGGGCCGCCCATCGAGGCGAACATAACGCCGACGTCCTCACGCGCTGGCTCGGAGCCACCTCAGAGGAGATCGAAAGACTCCATCGAGAAGGCGTTCTCGAGGCGGAATGATCGCACTTCAATTCGCCCTGGCCGCACCCGAAAGAGTTTCTTCGCTGATCCTGATGGATACCGCCGCGCGTTCCCATCAGGCCATCCCGAACCGCACATTGATCGTCATCAAATGGCTCACTCGACGCGTCCCCATGCGTTGGCATTGGCGCGTGCGTCGCCTGCATGAGATTCAGTGCGCGACCCGGGGCCTCGTCGGCCGCGAGGACGCCGCGTTTCTTCGGCCGAGTCGCAAATTGGCCGAGGGGATTCCGGAGGCCGACCTCGTCCTCCTCGACGACGCACACCACAGTCCGCAGATCGAGTCGCCGGAGGCCTGGCTCGCCGCCGTCCGACAACATTTGAATCGAGTCCGCGCCTGATGCGGACGCGGCTGATTCTCTTCGCGATCCTTCTGGCCATCGCGGCTCTGGCCTACTACAGCGAGCTCTATCTCTACCTCGCGCCCGATCGCATGCGCGCGCTCATGACCGAGGCGGGGCCGTGGGGCCCCTTCCTCTTCGTCGTACTCTTCTCGATCCTCGTACCCTTCGGCACGCCCGGCGTCATCTTCCTGCTGACCGCCGCAACCCTTTGGCCCTTCTGGTTGGCCTTTTTCGTCAACTGGGCCGGGGCGACCGGTGCCGGGATGGTCGGATTCGGATTCGCACGTTATTTCGGTCGCGATTGGGTCGAGGGGCGAATGCCCGATCGTCTGCGGGCGTGGGACGAGCGTCTGTCCAAAAAGGGACTGCCCGCCGTCATCCTATTTCGACTGCTCTTCTTCCTGAACCCCGCTTCGCATTGGGCCCTCGGCCTATCCGGTGTGGCCGCGCCGACGGCTTTTCTGGGCACCGCGATCGGCTTTGGTCCTGCGATCGCGATCTGGACCTATTTCGGTGCCGAGATTCTAGAGTGGTTCGAGGCTCAGAGTCTCGGAACGTGGGTCGCAATCGTCGCGGGCATCGTCGCATTCATCGCCTTTCGAAAATTTCGGAAGCGGACCCGCTCGACCGAAAGCGCCTGAGTTCCACCCGCCTCGAGTTGGGTCTCCTCAGTCGCGATGGTTGAGGATCTTGTCCGTCTTGAATTGCGCCAGGAACTCATGCGGAAAACCCAGGCGGATTCGACTTACGCGATCGAGTGCTTCCTTGTCCGCCGACTCGAGTTCGACATCGAGACAACCAAGATTGTCGTCGAGCTGTTCGCGGGTCTTGGCGCCGACGAGCGGAATCACGACGCCCTCCCCCTGACGGACCCAGGCCAGGGCGACTTGCGCGGGCGTACGCCCGATCTTCTGTGCGATCCGGATCACCTCGGCGCTAATGGTCAGGTCGCGCTCCTTCACCAGACCCCTCAAACTCGCTCGACCCTCGGTCGAAGCCGGGGGATCGCCTTGGGCGACGTTGTATTTCCCGGTCAGAATGCCAGAACCCAAGGTGTCCCAGGGCGTCACGCCAAGGTCGAGTTCTTTCGCCATGGGCAACAACTCCCGCTCGACGGAGCGATCGAGAAGGCTGTACCGGATCTGCAATCCGACAAAGGGCGTCCAGCCTCGAAGCGCGGCCAAGGTATTCGCGCGGGCCACTTCCCAGGCGGGGGTATCCGATATTCCGACATAGAGAATCTTGCCCTGACTCACCAGATCATCGAGCGCGCGCATCACCTCCTCGATGGGAGTCATGAAGTCACGCACATGCACCCAATACAGGTCGATATAATCCGTCCGCAAGCGTTTGAGACTCGCGTGAAGTGAGTCCATCATATTCTTACGACTGTTGCCCGAGGCGTTCACGTCTCGCCCCCGTGTGACGCCGGTGTATTTCGTTGCGAGAACGATTCGCTCTCGTTCCTCCGCGATGAACTCGCCCAGAAACGTCTCGCTGCGCCCCTCGCTGTAGACATTCGCCGTGTCGATGAAGTTGCCGCCCGCTTCCCGAAAGCCATCATAGACGCGACGACTTTCCGCCTGATCGGCACCCCATTTTTCGGTTCCGAAGGTCATCGCGCCCAGCGCGAGTTCGGAGACGCGAAGCCCACTTCGCCCCAAGAGTCGATATTTCAAACGCATTCTCCTCATGCCGGGGGGTTCATCGAACGAAAGGGGTTGCCGAGCCCCGGGACACCCGCCATTAGTATGACGGCCCGGGAATCCTCCGGCCACGGGCTGCAGAAGTCCCGGCCGATTCGATACCCTGTCGACCTTCGTTCAACACGCTTTCTCAAGGAGATTTCGATGACGTTTTCGGGCAACGTCGCCTTCATTACCGGGGGTGGAAGTGGGATGGGTCAGCTGGCCGCACGCAATCTGGCCGCAAAAGGCGCGAAAGTCGCTGCACTGGATGTGAATCTCGCCGGCCTCTCCGAAACCGCGACCGGCTTCGACAATATCTTGACGCTCCAGGTCGATGTGACCGATCCGGCCGATGTCGAGCAGGCCGTCAAACGTGTCGAGCAGGACCTGGGCCCGATCGATCGCGTCTACAACGCGGCCGCGATCTTTCCGACCGGCCGCCTGCTGGACCAGGACACTTCGACCATTTTGCGAATCATGGACATCAATTATGGCGGGGTCGTGAACGTCGCCAAACTGACGTTGCCACGGATGCTCGAAAGGGGATCGGGCGACTTCATCAACTTCGCCTCGCTGGCGGGCTGGCTGCCGATCCTCTATCTGGGCGCGTACAACGCATCGAAATTTGCGGTCGTGGCCTTCTCCGAGGTTCTCTATCACGAAAATCGCAATCGCGGCGTCCGCTTTGCCTGCGTCTGCCCGCCGCCTGTCGCAACGCCCCTGCTCAAGCAGGCCGAAGAGACGGTCTGGCCGAAGGTCTTCGACGGGGTCGATGTCCTTGAACCCCAGTTGGTGCTCGACGCGATCGACACCGCTCTGGATCGGGACGAACTCTGGGTGTTTCCCGGTCGCGGAACAAAATTGGGCTGGCGCATGAGGCGTTGGTTCCCGAACCTGATCTGGAAACAGATCCACAAGACCGAAGGTTTCTAGCAGCCTGCGATCCCATGACCGAAGTGTTCGAAAACCTTGAACACGTCCCTCTCTGGGTGGCCGCCTCGCGCGGAGATCCGCCCGATGGGGACACCCCCTTTCGCGAACGACTGCTCGAACCTCGACTGGACAACATGAAATGAAGCGCCTCATTCGATTCATTTTCCTCTCCTTCGTCCTTGCCGGCTCGGTCTCGCTGGCGGGGTGTTCGCCGGAGGTGGGAAGCGAAGCCTGGTGCCAAGACCTGAAGGAAACGCCCAAAGTCGACTGGTCGACAAGGGATGCGACGGCCTACGCCGAGCATTGCATTTTCAGGCGACCGTCGTCGCGCTGACTCGACGTGGAGGGACTACGGAAGCGGCAAAACATCCAAGCCCATCTGTACGGAACCCATCGCGAAACCAGCGGCGGGACAGAATCCGGCTAGACTCAACCCGGATGAATGCTCGGCTCGTCACCCTCGGCCTCTTGATCTCGATTCTGCCTCTGCCTGGTTGTCAGCTCCTGGCGCGACGCGCGACGACGGGAATAGCCGAGAACATCTCCGCTGCGGTGCTGAATCAAGAAGATGTCCTGATCGTGCGAGACGGCGGCCCCGCCTACCTGATCGCGATCGACGGGCTGATCGAAGGCGACCCGCAAAATCCGGCCCTACTGCTCGCCGGCGCTCGCCTCTATGCCGCCTACAGCTCGGGTTTCGTCACGGATGCCTCGCGTGCGAAGCGACTGACCCTTCGCGCAAAGACCTACGGCGAGCGTTTGCTCTGCATCCAGGTCGACTCGCTCTGTGATTCAGCCAGGATGCCCTTCGACGACTTTCAGTGGCGTCTCCTCCAGACCGAATCCGAGGATGTCGAGGCGCTCTATGGGCTTGGCAGCGCATGGGCGAGCTGGATCCAGGCCGACTCGGGAAATTGGAACGCCATCGCGGACATCCCCAAGGTGCAAGCGATCATGGAACGCGTCGTCGAACTGCGTCCCGACCACGAATCGGGCGGCGCCCATCTCTACCTGGGCGTTCTGTATACGCTTCGCCCAAAGAGCATGGGCGGTCAGCCCGAACGGGGTCGCCGACATTTCGAATCGGCGATCGAACTCTCCCAAGGACGAAATCTAACGGCTAAGCTTCTCTTCGCGCGGCAATATGCCCGGCTCGTTTTCGACCGCGGACTACACGATCGACTCCTGAATGATGTCGTGAACACCGACCCGAAGGCGTCTGGATTCACATTGAGCAATGTCCTGGCCCAGGAAGAGGCGCGTAAACTTCTTGCAGATGCTGATGACTACTTCTAGAAGACTCCGAGATCACACGTCCCGAGCAAAGCGAAGACCCACACGGTCGTTGGCAAGACGGGCAGGGTCGAAATTGCTCTTCGTGCTGTTCGGCTTGCTCCTTTCGACGGGCGTCGAAGCGAAGACACTGAAGATCGCCACCCTGATGCCGGAAGGCAGCAGTTTCGTTTCCGAAATTCGACAGGCCGGCAAGAATATCGAGAGACGAACGGACGGCCGCGTCCGCCTCAAGCTCTATCCGGGCGGCGTCATGGGCAACGACAAGACCGTGATGCGCAAGATGCGGATCGGCCAGATTCACGGCGCCGCGCTTCCGAGCGGCCCGCTGGCGAGCCTCTTTCCCGACATCGAGATCTATAGCCTCCCGCTCCTGTTTCGGGACTATGGCGAAGTCGAGTACGTCCGTGAGCGGCTCGACGAAAGATTGAAGCTCGGGCTCGCGAAGGCGGGCTTCACGGCGCTGGCGATCAGCGACGGCGGCTTCGCCTATTTGTTTTCGCGTTCGGCGATTCGCGGCGTCGAAGACTTGCCCGCCGCCAGGATCTGGATTCCCGAGGACGACATCATGAGTCAGACCGCTCTCGAGTTGGCTGGCGCCTCACCGATTCCCTTACCGACGGCGGATGTCTATACAGCACTCCAGACCGGACTCATCGATACCGTGGCCGCACCGCCGATGGCGGCCATCGCATTTCAGTGGCATACCAAGGTCAAAACGATGACCAATGTTCCGTTGATGTACCTCATCGGGCTCTTCGGAATCGACAGCAAAGTCTTCGACAAGCTCCGTCCGGAAGATCAGATCGTC
>Ga0209988_10001395_pt1 | contig 15694 bp, 17 predicted proteins | sample N075metaG_FD_183115 | JGI IMG/M metagenome (GOLD analysis project Ga0209988, IMG submission 183115) | Deep subsurface microbial communities from Kermadec Trench to uncover new lineages of life (NeLLi) - N075 metaG (SPAdes) (version 2) | ecosystem: Environmental > Aquatic > Marine > Ocean trench... | reverse complement strand
CTTATTGACCGATGCAGATGGAAAGTTCCTTACGGTATTTGCTAGTTACGGATACACTGAACGCGGAGTTGGATCCAAAGTAAGGATTGGGAAAGGTATCATTGGCACTGTCGCTAAACGGAAAAAAATGCTTAACATGGGAAACATCACCTATGGGCTGATGTATATGAGTCCTGGAAAAGATATATCAGAGCATCCGGAATATGAAATTATCATCAAATTACCCGGCCTTTCTAGTCCCAAAAGTCAGGTGGCATTTCCATTAGTAGTGCAGGATGAGTTGGTAGGTGTAATCTCAGTTGAAAGTGAAAAAATTAATATCTTCCGACAGGAAGATGAAGAAATCATTTCAGTCATTGCAGAGCAGGCTGCAATGGCTATTCAGAAATCAATGTTTTTTGAAGCTGAGGCAAAACGTCATAAAGAAATCCATGAGATTAATGATAGGCTGTCGAATCTTCTTTCAGAACAGCAAAAAACTCTGAGTCTGTTCGTAAAATATGTGCCAGAACCTATTGTCAAAAAAGCTTTGAGGGAAAAACCGGAATCAATATTTGAAGGAGAACTTATGGAGATTACGGTCTTGTTCTGTGATATCAGAGATTTTACCGGGACGAGCGAAAAGCTTACTCCTAATGAGGTGGTGTTATTACTAAATGCATATTATTCAAAGATGACAAAGGTTATTAGAAATAATGATGGTGTAGTACACCAGTTTGTGGGTGATGAGATTTTTGCTACATTCGGGGCTCCACTATCTGTAACCAATAGTCAGGAAAAAGCAGTTTATTGTGCTTTTGATATGCTAAACGAATTGGAAGAAATAAATATGGAACTCAAAAAATCACTTAATGTGGAAATAAAAGTGGGAATCGGTATTAACTACGGCCCTGCAGTTGTCGGAAATCTCGGATCGGAAGACCGAATTGTTTATAGTGTTACAGGTGATACAGTAAACACAGGAAAACGGATTGAAACTTTAACAAGATCGTGTCCTAACTCAATTCTTATTAGTGAGTCGGTTTACCAGCATACAACTCATCTTATTCAAACCAAAGCATGGGATCCAATATCAGTAAAGGGAAAGAGTGAAAAAGTTTTAGTTTATGAGGTATTAGGTTTAAGTGCTTGACTAAAATCATCAACATCAAAAATAACCGGATTCACAGTTGAAAAATTAGATTCAGATTGAAACCAAAAAACAATAAAAGGAAACATTTAGAAGGCAATGTAGTAGTCTTTGAAGACTTAGGTATTTACAATTCCGATCCTGAAAAGGTTAAGAAAATTAACGATGAATTAAAATCATTCCTTAAATCTATTGGCTGTAAACCAGCCCAGATAACAATGTAAGAAGTCAGCGCATATAGAATAAACCCCGGCATCCCAATCCCTGCAAGATTGAGTTTGTAATTTCCAATGTATCTAAAATATTTTTTCAATAGTTTTGTAATCAGGATTAAAATATAAAAATAACTAAAGAAGATATATGAAATCAAAAATGAAACTTCAAAAAATTACGACAACCTCCGTAATAAAAAGAGGCTCGAGTATTCTCATAAGAAAAGAAATCAACTTTCCGCTGGATAGCACACTACAACCCCAAAACGGGAAGCATAACACCATAAACTGGCATTATAAAACACCAAAAGGTGTTTTAAATCTTTATAGCAATCACGACGCAATGCAACTTGAAGAGGTCTATCTCAAACTGATTGGAGATTTAAAATGAAAAAAGAACTAACAATGTCTGAACATTAAAAATTAGAATACAGAATGGGGAAAGAATTGAAGAAGGAAGAATATTATATGCCTTACTTTGTAAAATTCGGTTACGATAATAAAAACGTACATTCAGTAACTTCTGAAGGATATTTTATTAAAAGAAGTGGCAAACATATTAAGAATGAAACTTAAAAGAAGAAACAATTGAACAGGTTAAAGACAAATTACCAAAGATTTATTCCAAGGAACTTGTTGAGCTGATATTTCACCAGGTTTATTGCAATATAAACTACCTTGTTGAAAATAAAATTGTTTTAAGAAAAACAGCATCCAAGTACCTTAATGCTTTAGCTTCAATTGATATTCTCAAACCTGAAAAGATTGGTAAGGAAGTCATTTTTCTTAATCGTAAGCTCTACAAACTCTTTAAATGGAATAAATAGTTATGTACCCGTTGGGTACTTGTTTCTTTAAATATGTACCCAAAATTTAATTTTGTACTCATATAACAATATATATGTACCCTATGTACTCACAAATGTAATCTGATAAAATTAGTATCACTGTATATAAAACAGAAATATTTGTGCATATATTAGTCTACGCCTAAAAAAAATGAGATATTTGTGCATAGGTTTGAGAATAAGTTTAAATTTTGAAGAATATTTTTCATGCATTTATGGAATATCTCGGAAATAAAGAAATACTAAAAAACTATAAGATTGGCTTTCTCTGTTCTCGTAAAGTCCCTGCAAACATTATACTTAAAACATACGATTGGGCAATAGAATAACTGACTAATGGAATTTGTGTAATATCAGGTTTTCATTCAAAAAATTAATACTAACCCCTACTAAACAATCTAATCATCTCTTACAGCAGCAGCATTAAAAACACACCTGCTGCAACGGCTGAGCCAATAACACCGGCTACATTTGGTCCCATAGCTTCCATTAACGGATTTACTTCACCGTCGGTATGTTCGGATACAAACTTTTGTACTACACGCGCTGCCATCGGAACAGACTAACATGGTATTAATAATATTCGATTCATTTATTATAATTGTTCTAATATTTTACTTTGCCGATTTTTTTATTTCTTCCAATTCCTCCCACCTGTCATAAAGAAGTTTTACTTTTTCTTTTGCTTCAGTAAGCTGGATGTTTAATTCATTTGTTTGTTCGGCATGCTTTTCATAAAAATCAGATGAAGAAAAAATGTTCTCAATTTTTTTAACGTCTTCTTCAGCTATGATTATTTTTTCTTCAATTGATTCGAGTTCAATTTTTTCATTATAAGTAAGTTTCCTGATCTTAACTTTTATACGTAAATCTTCCTTTGTTTGTTTTGGCTTAGCATCTGCTTTATACTGTAACCTTTCTTTCTTCTTTTTTATATAATAATCATAATCGCCTTCGCTGTAATATACCCGTCCGTCACCTTCAATAGCGAGGATTCCATCACATATTCGGTTAAGGAAATAGCGGTCGTGACTTACAATTATGACGCACCCTTCAAACTTAACAAGTGCTTCTTCAAGTATTCTAAGCGTTGGAAGATCAAGATCATTAGTAGGTTCATCAAGCATAAGAAAATTACCACCGCTGCTTAATATTTTTGCCAAAGTAAGTCGGCTTTTTTCTCCGCCGGATAATCTTCCTACCAAGGTGTTGATCCTATCATCAGTAAATAAAAATCTTTTTAAATAGGACCAGATACTTAGTTTTTGATTTCCAAACTTTACTATATCACTGCCTTCACCAATTACATTTTTAACTGTTTCATTATCATTTAATAATAGTCTTGCCTGGTCGATGTAATTAAACTCAGTGTTTTCACCAATTTCAACTTTTCCTTCTGTTGGTGATATCTCTTCAAGTATAATCCTTAATAATGTTGTCTTACCAGAACCGTTAGGTCCGACTAAACCGATTTTTTTACCGGCACTGAAATTAAAATTAAACTCATTGAAAAGAGTTTTATTACCAAGTTTTATCGCGACATTAATTAGTTCAGCTATTTTTTTACCAGGGCGGTTTGCAGGCGGAATTATAAGCTCTACATCAAGTTCAACTTCTGTTTGCTTCTGATTGGATATTTCTTCAAAATTATCGAGACGGCTTTTAGCTTTCGTTCGCCTGGCTTTTGGTCCCCGCCTAACCCATTCAAGTTCTCTCTTCAAAAAGTTTTGCCGCTTTCTATCTTCAACTTCCTGTATTGTTTTTCTCTCTGCCTTGTTTACCAGGTAATCTGTGTAATTGCCGGAATGAGAGTAAAATGATCCACCGGAAAGCTCCACTATCCTGTTTGCAATCCTATCAAGAAAATAACGATCGTGTGTAACAAAAATACATGCACCAGAATACGCAGCCAGAAAATCTTCCAGCCACTCAATTGAGTTTGTATCAAGATGGTTTGTAGGCTCATCAAGAATTAACAAATTTGGTTTTGATATTAAAGCACGGCAAAGAGCGGTTCTTCGTTTTTCTCCTCCGGATAATGTGCTAAGTTTTCTTTCACTTTCAGGTGCGTTAAGTGAACGTATTAAAGTATTAATTCGTTTTTCGAGATGCCAACTTTCTAAAAGCAATATTTCATCTTCAAGCTTTTGTTTATTGGGTGAATCGAACGGTGTGTTCTCATATTCATCGATTAGGTTTAACTCTCTTTGCGCTCCGTCTAATATATTTTCACAGACAGTTTTTGAATCATCAAGTGTAAAATCCTGCGAAAGAAATCCGATAATCAATCCTTTTCTTTCAGCGACTTCCCCTGAATCGGGTTGCATTAGTCCCGATATAATCTTCAGGAAAGTCGATTTACCGGAACCGTTTCTTCCGACCAATCCTATCATATCAGACTCGTGAACACTTAGTGATGCCTTATCAAGAACTACTTGTTCACCAAAGTGCACTTCAAGATCCAATGCTGTTAATATTACGGGACTTACATTGTTTGCCATAAAAACGGAAAAAATAATTTCAATTGAATAATTAATATCATCAAAATTTAATTGATAGATTACAAATATAAACGAATGAAGATTTGAACAGGGATAAATAAAATAACCCACAGCAAGCTAAGAAATATCAAGTAAATGTCATTCCGGAATTTCGATTCATTGGAATATTCGGAATCTGCATTCGTTCCACGTTGCGTTTTCCGTCCCAGGCAGTATGAATAAAGATATCCTATATTCTTGCCTGGTATGTATAAAGTTCAAAGTATCTTCCTTTTTTAGCAATAAGTTCCTGGTGAGTTCCGCGTTCTTCTATTTCACCATTTTCTATAACTAGTATCTGATCTGCCTGCCTGATAGTACTCAACCGGTGAGCGATTACAAAAGTTGTTCTCCCTTTCATTAACTCTTTAAGACTTTCCTGGATGAAAGATTCGCTCTCCGTATCAAGGCTGGAAGTTGCTTCATCGAGGATGAGAATTTTAGGATCAGCCAGCAGTGCTCTTGCAATTGCAACTCTTTGTCTCTGTCCGCCGGATAACTTCACTCCTCTTTCACCGATAACTGTTTCAAGTCCGTCATCAAACCTGTCTGTGAACTCGTGAACGTGAGCTGCTTTTACTGCATTTAACAATCTCTCTTCCGATGCTTCGGGGCGGGGGAATAATATGTTCTCTTTTATCGTGCCTTCAAATAAAAAATCATCCTGCAGTACAACACCGAGATTACGCCTGTAACTGTTAAGCGTAACTTTAGCCATATCATTACCGTCTATCGTTACTTTGCCGATTTCTGGTGTGTAAAACGAAGCAGCAATTCCTGCAATTGTTGTTTTGCCTGATCCCGACGTTCCGACCAAAGCAGTTACGGTTCCCGGCTTCGCAGTGAAGTTAATATCCTTAAGTACATTCTTTCCTTCATCATAAGCGAAAGAAACATTATCAAAAATTATCTCGCCCTTAATATTTTCAAGTTCTATTTTTCTAACTGTGCCGTCATCTTCAGGAGTCATATTCATTATTTCCTCCATCCTGTCTAATCCTGCTAAGGCTTCGGTTAACTGGCTTCCGATGTTGCTCATCTGTATGATCGGGGCTATCATAAAACCGAGGTATAAAGTGAAGGATAAAAATTCGCCGATAGTTAGCTCTCCGTTTACTATCATAAATCCGCCGATCCCCATAATACCTGTTGATGCAATTCCTAACAGGAATGTTGCAGAACTGGTAATAAGACTTGTGGAGGTAAGACTTTTCTTTACATTTTGGAATAACCTGTCAACACCGCCTTCAAAAGTTTTTACTTCCTGCGGCTCAGCGTTGAAACCTTTAATTACTCTTACACCACTTAGTGTTTCAGTTAATCTTCCGGTTACTTCTGCATTGATTACTCTGCGTTCCCTGAAGATCGGTCTGATGTAACCGAATGCTTTTAATGATATAACGCCAAAAATTGAAATTGGTACGAGCACATATAATGTCATCATAGGACTAATATTTATAAGCAGGAATAATGAAATAACAGCAGTGAGAATTCCACCAAATAGCTGAACAAGTCCGGTCCCTACAAGGTTCCGTACACCTTCAACGTCGCTCATTATTCTTGAAACAAGCGCACCTGATTTATTGTTATCAAAAAAGCTTATGGGCAGTTTAAGAATTTGCTTTTGTACCCTTACCCTTAGCATAGCTATTAAACGCTGTGCTTCTACGCTTAATAATTTTGTTAGTAGAAAGGAAGTTATTGCCTGAACTATAATAGAGGCGCCAACAATTATTAATAATGTTTCTAACATTTCTATGTTGCCGTCTGCAATTACGTCATCCATTAGATATTTACTTGCACCGGGTAACACGAGACTGGCTAACCTGCTGATGATAATCAATACCAATCCGACAAGCAGGATGTTTTTCCTCGGCCAGATTATAGTTTTAAATACATGCCCTATTGTTACTTTTGATTTACTTTTTGTATCCATAATGCCCGGTGATTTGAAATTAAAAAAATTATTGAGTCGATGCTGTAACTTATGTTAAAGCAATTAATTATAAAAGATGATTAAACCCGAACTAACAGGAAATAATTGAGATTGGATAATATTTATGTTAATTTTGAATTGACAATATGTAACCCCTTTCTGCTAACTGCAGTACTGGCTGGGGAATGCCTGCCTGCCGTAGAGGTAGGTTCCGATATTTGGTGGGTAGGACAAACTGGAGATGATGATTAAAAGAAAATTAGACTAATAACTTATTGCAGGTTTAGTAATGCTCATTCATTTGAGGGTAAAATGAAAAATTTAATTTTAACAATCATTACTAGTTTACTTTTCATTTTTATTATCGCTTGCGGTTACACAGTAGTGAACAAATCCTCTATATCTTCAGAGTATTCGAACCCTCAACAAGATTTTAACTACACGCTAAGCGGTCTTTGGACAAAAAGGGAAGGGGGTGTAAGTCAGCATAATGGAGAGGTAAATGCCTGGATATTAGATTACTATCTACTTCTAAATACTAATGGCACTTATGGTTTTAGTTTTGATGGTCGGCCATATAACATTTCTGGAAATTATCATACGGATTCAAATGCCTTAACATTTGTAACAGGTAGAAACATTTCAAAGTATCAATTCTTAAGAGATGGAGAAGATCTAATATTAAATTTTATATCCATTGATCAAAGAGATGAAAGATACTTCCCAGTAAGACTTGAAGGAAATTGGAAGATTAAATACTAATTATCATTCATTCAATAAATTTCGATCTCTCATTATCCCAATTAAAGTATTGAGCTACAGCTTCCCCAACAAATTAACCATCTCAATTGCAGCTAATGCTGCATCCCATCCTTTATTGCCTGCTTTTGTTCCTGCACGCTCTAATGCTTGTTCAATTGTATCGGCTGTGATAATGCCAAAAATAACCGGGAGTCCTGTTTCCAATCCAACATTAGCAATACCTTTAGAAACTTCACTGGCAATGTAATCAAAATGGGGAGTGCCCCCGCGTATAACTGCTCCCAAACAAATAACCGCATCATAGTTGGAAGACTGTGCCATCTTTTTTGCAGCTAATGGAATTTCAAATGAACCGGGAACCCAGGCAACAGTAATATCATCTTGCTTACATTCGTGCCTTATCAGGCAATCTTGTGCACCCAAAAGAAGTTGTGAAGAAATCAGATTGTTAAACCTGCTGATAACCACTCCAAACTTTTTTCCTTTTGCGGTTAATTTACCTTCAATAATTTTTGTCATAATTTCTCCTTAATAAAATCTAATCTAAAATCGTTTCTTTGTTATTAAGTAAATGCCCTAAACGTTCCCTTTTTGTTTTAAGGTAGTTTTGGTTTACTTCATTGGGCGGAATTTCAATTGGTATGCGTTCAACTATTTCCAGGTCGTAACCTTTTAAGCCAATAATTTTTTTAGGATTGTTAGTCATCAATCTTATTTTCTTTAATCCAAGATCTTTTAATATCTGCGCGCCTGTTCCGTAATCTCTTAAATCAGGTTTAAAGCCCAGGGCTTCATTTGCTTCAACTGTATCTTTGCCTTGCTCCTGTAATTGATAAGCAAGTAATTTATTTACAAGTCCTATACCTCTTCCTTCCTGCCTCATATATAAAATCACTCCTCTGCCTTCCCGCTCAACCATTTGCATTGCTGTGGAAAGCTGGTCACCGCAATCACATCTTTTAGAACCGAAAACATCTCCCGTTAGACATTCCGAATGAACTCTAACAAGAACCGGCTTATCATTAACTACATCTCCTTTAACCAAAGCTATCGGGTTATCCTGCGGGTCTAAAATGTTTTCATAAAGGTGCAGCTTAAAGTCACCATATTTAGATGGAAGATCGACAGTAACTTTATGGCGGACAACCTTTTCACGGGAACGCCTGTACTCAATTAAATCGGCAATGGTAATTATTTTCAGATTAAATTTTTCTGCTATCTTAAAAAGACCTGGAAGCCGTGCCATCGTTCCATCTTCATCAGTAATTTCGCAAAGTATTCCGGCAGGTTTTAATCCTGCAAGTTTTACCAGGTCAACAACTGCTTCTGTGTGTCCGGCTCTTTTTAAAACACCTCCTCTTTTTGCAATCAAAGGAAAGATATGTCCGGGTCTGGCGAAATCATTTGCTTTAACTTTTTCATCAACAGACTTATTAATGGTTATTGCCCTATCCCGTGCAGATACCCCGGTTGTTGTTCCGTATTTATAATCGATTGATACGGCAAAAGGTGTACCGTGCAGTGAAGTATTATTTTGCACCATCATATCTAAATTTAATTCTTCCGCCCTGTCCCGTGTAATTGTAAGACAAAGAATTCCGCGTGCTTCCTTTGTAATAAAATTTACATGTTCCGGTTTCACAAGTTCGGCAGCCATTATAATATCGCCTTCGTTCTCGCGGTCCGGGTCATCAACAACAATAACCATTTTGCCGTTTTTTATATCTTCAACTGCTTCATTAATCGTGTTGAACTTAAATTCTGAATTATTATTTTCCATCAGTAACCTAACTCCTTTAACCAGTTATCTGTTATGTTAATATTATCATTAGCCCCATTTTTCCCAAGCAGCTTTTCGATATATTTTGCAAGCACATCGGTTTCAACATTAACTTTATCCCCAATCTTTTTATATTGAATAATGGTGTTGTGCCAGGTATGAGGTATAAGAGATATTCCAACTTTGGAACCATCAAGTTCTGCAATGGTAAGACTAACACCATCAATTGTAATTGATCCTTCTTCGATAAGATATTTTTCAAGACTTTCATTTACTTTTATTTTAAGAAAGTAGTTTTCACCAAGTTTGTTTATTTCCAGGATTGTTCCGGTTCCATTTGTGTGTCCCTGTACAAAGTGTCCCCCCAATCTATCGTTTAATCTCATGGATCGTTCTAAATTTACTGAAGATGAAAGCTGCATTTTTGAAAACGTGGTTTTTTCTAGCGTTGCACCAACTGCTTCAACCCAAAATCCATCGTCCTCAACTTTAATTGCCGTTAAGCAAACACCGCTCACGCAAATTGAATCATCAACGGAAATATCATCAAGTATTTTACTTGAGGAAATCTTCATACGCATTCCCCCTGCAATAGGGTGGATGCTTGAAATTTTACCTATTTCTTCAATAATTCCTGTAAACATTTTACTAACATAAATATTTTATCCAATATACGATATGCAAAAATAGATTACTCACTTTTTTTGTAAACTAATTTTATGTCCTTGCCAATTTTTTCAGAGCTAATTTTTTTTAGATGCAGCAGGGAAGAGGTCGGTATTCCGTTTACACCTTTTTCCAATGTTATTGGCGCTTGTAGAATAATGATCTCATCAAAATAATTTCCATCTATGAATTGCGAAAAAATATTACTTCCGCCTTCAACAAACAGAGATGTAATTTTTTCTTCACCCAGTTTTGTTAAGATATCAAATAATTTTATTTGTTCATTATCTGATTTGAATTGAATTACCCGCGCTCCTCTTTCAGAGATATTATTAATTTTTTCTTTATCAGAATTCTTACTTGTTATTATCCATGTGTTCTCAATATCCTCGGTTGATAGAATTACAGCGTTTAAATCTATGCTAAGCTTTCCATCTAAGATTATTCTCTTTGGATTTCTCCCTTCAGCATTTCTAACATTTAGCTGTGGATCATCAACTGCGACAGTATTTGCTCCAACTAATACTGCATCATAAGCTGCTCTTTGCTGATGAACAAAGCGGTTCGATTCTTCTCCGGTTAAGAATGTTTGTTCGTTTTTTGATTTGGTGATTTTTCCATCTTTTGATTGAGCAATTTTTAAAGTGACGTAAGGAATTTTCTTTTTAACATAATTGAAGTAAAACTTATTTAATTCCTTTCCATCTTCTTTGAGTACATCGATTATAACTTCAATTCCTGCATCCTGCAATTGTTTTACTCCTTCACCATTTACATCAGGATTTGGATCGATAGTACTTATAACAACTTTTTTAATTCCATTTCTAATGATTAGAGGAACACATGGTGGAGTTTGTTTATTGGTATGGCAGCATGGTTCAAGATTGCAGTATAAAGTCGATCCCTCAACATCTTCAGTTGAATTATTCAGCGCATCAACTTCAGCGTGCGCTTCACCATGTTTTTTATGATATCCTTCCACGATTACTTTTCCGTTTTTTACTAAGATTACTCCAACCAGTGGATTAGGAGAAACTGTTCCGGTTCCTTTCGCAGCCAGTTCAAAACATCTCTTTAAATATTCTTTAGCAATTCCCAAAATTATTTAACTCCGTTTTTACTGGTAAACAATATCTATTCAAAATCATCTTCTAAAAATAATTTCTTAAATCTTTTAAAGCGTTCTTCGCACAAACTTTTTTTATACCTTAATTTAATGTTTTCTTTGTAACTCTAAAAGTGGTTTGCATATTTGGGGAGCAAGAACGGTTACATTGACTTGAAAATCCCGGAGAGAAGTAACTTTTCTTAATGCTACTTTTCCACCCCCGACTACTAAACAGGGATAGTTAGTAATATTTAGCAGGAGAGGGAAATAGACTGAATTTTTATTTTCATTCATAATGATTTATTCCTACCTGTCAAAATTTGTCAAATGTGGAATAAATATCAAAGGAATTAGTAAATCTGTAATCATTGTGTTGTTGATAAAAAATACGAATTCGGGAATGTATCTATGTTAAAGAAATTTTGTCATTCTGAATTTATTTCAGAATCTCAATAATAAAAAAAGATCCTGAATCAAGCCTGCCTGCGGTCAGGCAGGTTCAGGATAACCCAATGAAATCAGACCACTACACAAACAATTAATAATTGAGATTAAATAATATTTATGCTAATTTTCTATCACTACAATTCTGGCTGGGGATATTACGATTTAATAAACGGTTTATTTTGCAGCTTTTAAGTTGTATTAGCATAGATTAGACGGTCTTAATATAACAGGATACGGTGAGAGTAAATTGAATAATTTGATTACTTTGTTAGTAAGTAAAAAAGTTTAATGCTCACTGCTGAGTTAATATTAAATAAATTGAGTATACCTGATGAATTTTAATGAAAGTAAACTAAAGAACGCCCTTAGAATCTTATATGGAGAAGAACCAGGTTTATTAAATTCTCAATTCGAACGATACAAAATATTAGTTGATAGATCCTTGGCAAAATTTGGAGATGTTGATCCGCATTTTTTTAGTTCACCCGGACGTACTGAGTTAGGGGGTAATCATACCGATCATAACCATGGGCGTGTATTGACAGCCAGTGTTAATCTTTATACAATTTCTGTATGTAATTATAATAATAGTAACGATGTAACAATCTATTCTGAAGGATATGACGCTCCATTCTTTGTTAATCTTAATGAACTGAAAAAAAAGAGAGAGGAGGAAGGAACTACTAACGCTTTAATCCGTGGCATTGCATTCAGGTTTACAGAACTAGGATATGGAATTGGAGGATTTAATGCATTTGTTTCGAGTGAAGTTTTAAGGGGTTCCGGATTAAGTTCATCTGCATCTATCGAAGTATTAATTGGAACTATTTTCAATGCCCTTTATAATGAGTGTAAAATTTCACCACAGCAAATTGCTCTAACAGGGCAGTATGCCGAAAACAATTATTTCGGAAAACCTTGTGGATTAATGGATCAGATGGCATCTGCTTTTGGAGGTATAATAAGCATCGATTTTGAAAACCCGCAAGATCCCAAAGTAGAAACAGTAGATTTTGATTTTGAATCTACGGGATATAAAATAATTCTGGTTAATACCGGTGGGAGTCATGCAGATTTAATCGATGATTATGCCTCTATTCCCAATGAAATGAAATCCGTGGCAAAATTTTTTAATAAGGAATTTTGCAGAGATATTTCTATGAATGATCTTCTCTCCAACTGCAAAAAATTAAGAACAGAATTAGGTGATAGAGCTATTCTAAGAGCGATGCATTTTATAGAAGAAAATGAAAAAGTTGTTCACCAGGTTTCTGCCCTTAGAAATAATGATTTTAGTAAGTATTTAGAATTAGTTAATCGATCGGGTAATTCTTCTTTTAAATGGCTGCAGAATATTTATTCTCTGAAAGAAGTTAATGAACAAGGTGTTTCACTTGCACTGGCTATTACCGAAAGATACATTGAGGAAATAAAAAAAGGTGCATGCCGTGTTCACGGTGGTGGATTTGCCGGAACAATTCAAGTGTATCTTCCCGATGAATTAGTTGATGGATATTTAAAAATAATTGAACCGGTTTTTGGGAAGGGAAGTGCAAAGATTTTAACTATTCGCTCAGAAGGTGCTGTTTACATAAACAATTATTTTAATGCTGAGAGTTAATATAAATTATCTAATTAGGGCTGTAACTTACGTTAAAACAACTAATTATAAAGAATGATTAAACCCACACCACAGGAAATTATTGAGATTATATAATATTAATGCTAATTTTAAGTTGATAATATGTAACCCCTTTCTTCTAACTGCAGCACTGGCTGGGGTATGCCTGCCTGCCGTACCTGTTTACCGCAGGTAGAGGTAGGTTCTGATTTAGGTGAGTAGGAATTTGCCGGAGATGAATAATCTAAAATCAATATTTGTGCAGGATATTTCTAAAATTGAAGTGATCTTATAATAGGTTAGTGATGTGTCAGGTTTCTTATGAAAATAATATCAGCTATTTTATTTTTAATTATGTTTATTTCGCTATTTAATTCTTGCGAAGAAAATTTAATCCCACCAGATATTAATCCTGTAAAAATATCAATTGAATCCATTACACCCAATAGACCTTTAAAAATTGGTGAAAAATTTAACTTAGTTATTAAAATTGAAAATCTGGATAGTGCATCTTTAAGTTCGAACTTATTTATAAATAATCAATTTCATTATGATAATAATATCAATGGCGATACTATTTTTTCTTATGTTCCATATATTCCAAGCACACTTGATAAATGGATTATAAAGGCAAATGCATATACTTTTAATGGTAACTATTTTACTGAATATGATGTTGAAGACACACTTGATGTGATAATAGAAAATTGTTTACCTGACATTTGTGTAAAGTGGAGTGATTTGAGTAGAGTAAATGAAATTGATTCATATGGTTATCCCGGAATTTATAATGAACCAGCTAAATGGATAGCCGAAGAAAATAATGACACTATCACACTTTCTCAAACAACCAGAAATAGTGATGATAAGCATAAAATATTAGAATTGAAATTATTAGATAAGGGAGCTGTATTGGTTCAGCGGAAACAGGAATTTCGTATTGATTAAATAAGGTAGATCATTAGCTTGCATACCTTAACTGAGCAGATCGTTACAGAAAAACAGATGATTCCATAAATTCGAATGGTAGGGAAAGTAAAATTTGAGCATATAATTTTAAATAAGAAGTTGTTTTTTGGATTCGAAAAAACCTGGATTGAGGATTTTAATAAAGTTTATTGCAGTGATTATGAATAAACAATAATAGATTGTTTATATAAACCTTCTTATGGAGGGGGAATAACGGAAGTAGTCAAAGCTATCTACAGAATAAGAGATAAAATAAATCAAGAAAAAATTATTTCATATCTTAATCAAATTAATTCCCAAGTAGTTATTAAAGGACTTGGTTTCATACTTCACCATTCAGGTATTTTAGAAAATCTAAAAAAAGAAATTAGATCCAAACTAAGTGATTCTTGTACATATTTAGATCCTTCTTTACCTAAAAAAGGGAAACATACTTCGGAATGGAACATTATTGATAATTCTAATATTGAAAATGTAATTAAATCTATAGAAACATAATTCTATGATTAAACCAGGTGAAATACATATAATTGCGAACAGACTTGGGATACGAGATACTCAAATTGAGAAGGACTAGGTGATCGGATGGATACTTAAAGGTATTCCCGATAATGAATTTCTTAAAAATAAATTACGCTTTAAAGGTGGCACTGCACTGAGAAAAATCCATTTTCCAGATTACAGATTATCTGAGGATTTAGATTTTACCTATCATGGTGATGATTATAAAGTTGATGAGATTAGAAACAATTTTAAGAGTTTAATTGAATGGACAAAAAAAGAAGTTAGGATTAGTTCAGACATTCAGGATGAGACGTAATATCAAACAGGAAATTAAAATTTCTATCTTAGTTATATTGGTCCATTAGGGGGTGTTGGGGCTAATAAAAGTATTAAAATTGATATTTCTAATGATGAAAAACTTTGTAATGATTCAATTGAGAAAATTGTTCATAATAAATACTCGGATTTAAATGAAGAATTCAAAGTATCAAGTTACAGTTTGGAGGAAATTGTTTCTGAGAAGATGAGATCTCTTATGCAACGAACTATGCCAATGGATTTATACGATATTTACCATATGTTTGAAGTGGAGAATAAAGATATAGAAGATTTCATTTTTACTTTTCAAGAGAAAACTGTATTCAAAGAACTAGATCTAAGTCAATTTACAAAGATAATCTTAGCAAAAGAAGCTACATTTAAAGGGCAGTAGGAAACAAGTCTACGTCAACAGATAAAGGATATTCCAGATTTTGATCTAGTCTGGAGATCATTGGGGAAACATTGGAAGAAATACAATAAGTTCAATAATTCATGATTAACAAATAAATAACTGTTCAGTATTGCACTGAACAATTTTTTAAGTTATTATAAAATGTTCAGAGTTTTGCTCTTAATCGAAGAAGTTTAACTTACTCATAATCAGAGGGTCGGTGGATCGAGTCCATCTGGGCCCACTTAAAAACCCTTGAAACAATTAGCTTTAAGGGTTTTTGTTTTTATTAAAACCAAATGGAATACCGCGGATTGCATATCGATGCTGCTTAAGCTACAAACAGTAAACAAAATTAATTTGATATGATATTACTATTCTGATATAATATTTAATACCAAAAATGAAAGTGAATTATAGCTGCATCGTTGTCTATAGATGGGTCTTCTATTATGAACCT
>Ga0209988_10001393_pt1 | contig 15702 bp, 12 predicted proteins | sample N075metaG_FD_183115 | JGI IMG/M metagenome (GOLD analysis project Ga0209988, IMG submission 183115) | Deep subsurface microbial communities from Kermadec Trench to uncover new lineages of life (NeLLi) - N075 metaG (SPAdes) (version 2) | ecosystem: Environmental > Aquatic > Marine > Ocean trench... | reverse complement strand
CGGAAGGGTGGCATTCGCAGTAGCGGCGCACGCAGGCGACGTCGGACTTCGCGTGGGTGACTGCGCTGACGAAGACTCGGCCCATGGACCAGATTGTGCCAGACCTGCCGACCGTTCGCTCGGCGCCAAGCAAATCGGAGCGACGGCGCTCTGGGCGCCGCACCAGCATCGAGAGAAGCAGCCCCCGGAAAGAGGCCCACAAAGGAGCAATCGAGTGCGCAGCGCGGCTCGGCCGTCCTCATCAGAGAGGCAATGCCGTGGAAAATTCATCCCTGGCTCTCTAACGCACTCGGGATGCCGCGTTATCACAAGACTTTTACATTCCTCACTCTCCCCAGGCCGAATCCTTCCATAGACTGCCTCTCGTCTGTCTCCCCCAGACGGACGAGAGAATCGAAGCGCACGGATCCGATGGCGGCGGCCAGCCGCCCTGTTCTCGCGGCCCGGCCGGCTGATCCGCGCGGCATAGGCAACAGGAGGGAGCTCGACTTGGAAGCCAGTCAAGCAGCTGGGAGCCTCGAGGCAAGCTTTCGAATCACGGCCGCCCCCGATCGACGGGGAACCATCTTGAAGTACAAGGCGGACCGCGGTCCGATCGCCTACGGAGTGGCGGTCTTCATCCTCCGCCTGACCCTCTGGGCCCTGGCGACGCCCCTGATCTGCGTCATCAGCGTCCTTCCGCTGGCAGGGCTCAGCGTATTCATCGCCCCCATCAACCACCACCACCAGCACGTCAACTCATTCCGCGCCGCTTGGCTGAACCGGCTCTACGATCTGTTGCTCGCCCTGCAGTGCGGGGTCGCGCCCTATGGCTGGGTTTTGCATCACAACCTCGGGCATCACCTCCACTACCTGAACCAGCCTCCCCACGAGAGTCCCGACGAATCGCATTGGACCCGTGCCGATGGCACGAAGATGGGGATCTTCGCCTATTCCGTTCATCTGTTCCTCCACCATCAGATCGACATGGTCCGCGTCGGGCTGCGCCATCCCAGACAATTCCGCTATTTCCTGCTGATGAAGCTGCCGCTCTGGGGCTTGATAGGCGTGGGGCTCTGGCTTCGACCGCTGGAGACCGTGCTCGTGTTTCTGCTGCCGGCCTTGCTCACGCTCTTTCACACCGGCTGGGCCACCTACGAGCACCACGCAGGCTTGACGCCAAACGACCACCTCGATGCCAGCCGCAACCGCGACAATCGCTTCTACAACGCACTGACAGGAAACCTCGGGCTCCACACGGCGCACCACAAACGCCCCGGTCTGCATTGGTCGCTCTTGCCCGTTCTGCACGAAAAGATCCGGGACCAGATTCCCGAGGAACAGATCATCAAGTCTTTCTGGTAGCCACCGAAAGACCGCCATTCACGCTTCGAGACAAGCGCGCGGCAGCACGCTCAGGCCTGCGCGCTTCCCCGACAGACACGGCCGCTGACCCGACTGGACCGTCCCCGCCGCCCGCTTCCCGGTGCAGCTTCGCAGGCGTTTGCGGCGAGCGCCGAGAATTGGCAGCGGCCGCGTCTGGCGCGGCGTCTCTGCTGGCTCAAGGGCCCGAAGATCGTGCTGAAGACGGTCGATCGGGCCGCCTCAAGCAAGCCCGAAACTTGTACGATATGAAAAGGAAGGGATCCGGTGTCATGACGCTTCGGCCTGGACTCTTATCGCCGCTGCGCATCGCGCCTGGCCTTGCTGGGACCGTCACTCTGATGGCCCTGCTGAGTGTTCCCGGGCCCGCGCTGGGGCATGGCGGACACGCGGACCGCGTCGCGGCCCTGGACACGCAGATCGAGACGGCGCCGGGAGAGGCCATACTTTGGGTCGACCGCGCGGCCATCCATCTCGACCACGCCGACTTCGCAGCCGCACTGTCCGACCTCGATCGCGCTGCGGAGCTGGATGCCGGTCTGGCGGAGGTCGAAGCCTTCCGCGGCCGCGTCCTGCTGCGGTTGGGAAGGCTGCCACAGGCCGACGCGGCGCTGGTTCGGGCGCTGGCACTCCGCCCCGGCGACGTTCCGGCGCTGCTCGTGCGGGCGCGTGTACGCGAGGCACTGCGACAGCCCCTTGCCGCCGCCGCCGACTACAGCGAGGTCATTGCGCTGGCTCCGCGCGCCGGTCCGGAGCCGTACTTGGAGCGCGCCCGCGTCCTGACCGCGGCCGGTGAGCGGCACTGGACGGAGGCGCTCGCGGGGCTCGAGCAGGGACGTCAGCGCCTCGGCTCGCTGCTCGCCCTGGAGCTGGCCGCGCTGGAGCTCGAGCTGCGGCTGGAACGGGTCGAGGCCGCGCTGCAACGTCTGGAGCGCGCAACCGCCCACTTCGCTCGCCAAGAGCACTGGTTGGTGCGGCGCGCCGAGATCCTGGTCCGCGCCGGCAGGAGCGACGAAGCGTACGCCAGCTACGCCAAGGCCCTCCAGCGGATCGAGGATCTGCCGGCGCACTTGAGACACAGCGCCGCGGTGGAGTCACTGTACACACAGGCGCAGGCCTCCATGCAGCAGCTTCGCGCAGCCTCCGGAGAGGGACGCGGATGATGCGAAACCCGCTCCGCGAGGCCGGCTGGGTCACGTCCTGCGTGCAGCTTGTCCGGCTGGGCATCGCCGCGTCGTTGTTACTGGCCGCGGTTGCGCCGGCAGGCGCACAGACGCTGCTGCGCACTCCGTACCTCATGGCCGGAGCGCCCGACAGCATCGTAGTGCGCTGGCGCACGACCAGCCCGCCTACGGACAGCGTCGTCCGCTATGGCTCGGCACCCGGGAGCCTGACCCAGACCGTGACCGTCGCTGGAAGTCGCACCGAACACGAAGTCGACATCAGCGGACTCACGCCCAATACCCAGTACTTCTACTCGGTCGGCTTCGGCACGACGATCCTGGCGGGAGACGACGCCAATCACTTCTTCGTCACACCGCCTCTCCGGGGCACCCGTCAGGCCACGCGCATCTGGGTGATCGGCGATTCCGGGCAATGCGCCGTGAGCAGTCAGGGATGCACGGATGCCAACGCCGTCAAGGACGAGTACCTGGCTTTCGCGGGCAGCGACATCGCCGACCTCTGGGTCCTGCTGGGCGACAACGCCTACACGAACGGCACCGATCTACAGTACACCACCGGATTCTTCGACGTGTACCCCGACGTCATGCGCAACACGATCCTCTACCCGACGCTGGGAAATCACGAGCTCGGCTCCGGGGGCTCGAACTCCGCGGCCCAGAGCGGGCCGTACTACGACTCGTTCAGCATGCCCAGCGGTGGTGGGCTGGGAGGCGGCGTCGCCAGCGGAACCGAGGCCTACTACTCGTTCGACTGGGCCAACATCCACTTCATCAGCATCGACTCCGCCACCCAGGGAGCCAATCTCGCCGTGGGTGGACCGATGTACAACTGGCTCGAAACCGACCTGATCGCCAACACCCAGGAGTGGATCATCGTCTACTGGCACCACCCGCCGTATACCAAGGGATCCCACGACTCGGACAACCCGGCTGAGACGTCGCTCTTCGAGATGCGGGAGCGCTTCGTCCCCCTGATCGAATCCTACGGCGTCGATCTGCAGCTTACGGGACACAGCCATTCCTACGAGCGCTCGGTCCTGATCAACGGCCACACCGGCTTGTCTTCGACCTGCGCGCTCGGCGAGTGCTTCATCGATGGCGGCGATGGGAATCCCTCGGGAAATGGCGCCTACGTCAAGGCGACCCTCGGCCCGGGACCCAACTTGGGCGCGGTCTACTCGGTGGTGGGCAGCTCGTCGAAGAACCAGGGAGGCCTCACACAGCACGCGGTCATGACGTCGTGGATCAACTTCGAGGGATCGCTGCTGATCGACGTCAACGGCTCGAGCCTCGACGCCTACTTCATCGACAAGAACGGTGTGGTGGACGATCACTTCCGCATCCTCAAGATCGGCGCGTTCATCCCGCCTGGGGTGCCTTCGCTCCAAATCCACGGTCTGATCGCACTCTGCCTGATACTCGTCGCGGCCGGTGTACTGGCCAGATCCCGCTTCACAAGCACGAGCTGACTCCGTTCTCCCAGCGCTTCATCGCCAAGATCCGAAAGACGGAGGTTTGTCTCTCACTCCAGTGTCGATCGCAAGCTTGTCCACGAAGCGGCGGCGCCGGCCGATCCACTGACGGACAGGGTCGCGCCTAGATCAAGCGGTCCGCGTGTGACCTGGCATCGGCACCCTCTGGGTCGAGCTTATAGGGCTCATCGAGCAGATCGTCGATCGCCTCGGTGATGCACCGCATCGCACGCTCGAAGGTCTCCGCGTGCTCCTCTGCCTCGCGCGTGAAGGGCACGTAGGGTTTGTCGATGCGGCAGTCGGCGAGAGCATCGTCCAGTGTGAGTGGCGCGCCAATCCGGTAGCGGCAGGTCCCACCCCCGGCCCAGGGGTTTCCGCTGGGATAGGCCTCCTCACTGCCCATGCTGCCGACCGGCACGACGGGCACCTCGTAGCGCAGCGCGAACTGAGCGAGTCCGGGCTTGCCCGGCAGCAGGCGCAGCGAACGCGTGCCCTGGGGAAATACGATCAGGTTGTTGTGCTTCTCGAAGAGCGCCTCGTGGGTGCGGCGCTCAACCAGGCCCATCAGGTGATCGTTCCAGCGCTGGATGAAGCTCGCGTAGGTCTCGGCGGACGGCTGGAAGTCGCGGCGCGGCGTGGTGAGCAGGCGGGCAACACCGGCTGGAATCGAATCGTCGAGATCGTTCTGTTCGACCCGACCATCCAGCAGATCGCGGAGCAACCGGTACTCATCGCCGCCGAGCTTCCGGTCCAACACACCCAGTGCGTCCTTCAGGATCAAGTAGCCGCGGCTCGGCAGCGGAATGTTGTTGCACTGGTCGAAAAACCAGCTGAGCGCAGCGTTGTCGTAGTACCTGCCCTTCACCCAGGTGGTCGTATACGGCAGGCCACCGTGGCGCCACATCTCGTACTGGAAGGGCCAGTAGTTGTACCGGTCGGTGTGATTGAGGGCGAAGATCGCCATGCCGTCGCGAGGGACGTTCTCGACCCCTTCCAGTACGATGCGGGTCACCGGCGGCAGTTTGTAGTTCAGCATCAGGAAGGTCGAGGCGACGACGTTCTGCCCAAAGGACACTTCGGAGAGCTTCAGATTCGTGAGGTGCGCTTCGTCGATCACGGCAGGCTCGAAAGCAGAGCGACGATCGGATTCATGTTCTCTCCTTGCCCAGAAGGCGGCAGCGGCGGAATCCGCCACGCCGCGAGGACGCTGGACGAGTTGCGAGCAGCTGGCACAACAGGCTCTCGTACTCGGACTGTGTCATGCATCGGGGTAGGTTCGCCGCGAGCAGGAGTGCGCGATAGACCCGAGCCCCGTTCAGTCGCTCTTCTCGGCAGCCTCCAGCAGTCCCTTCAGGCGCTCGACGGTCTCGATGTACTCGTCGATGAACTCGTAGACGACCTCGGCCGATTTCTTGACTTCGTTCATGCGACTCACCACCTGACCGACGGGCATGCCGAGCAACTCTCGCGCCTTGGCGCCCTCCTTGCGGGCGGCAATGCCGATGCGGCGCTGGGAGTCCGCACAGGCCATGTACTGGAGCGGCATCGGAAGCGTGCCGGGACAGTCCTCTCGTTCCCAGGCGTCGGTCCAGGCGGTGCGAAGCAGACGCGCCGGCTTGCCCGAGAGCGAGCGCGAACGCACCGCGTCCTTCGAGCCCGCGGCCAGCAGCTTGTCCATCACGAGTCCGGTCATCTCGCTCTCCTCCACGGTGAGCCAGATCGAGCCGGTCCAGACTCCCTGGGCCCCGAGCGCCAGGGCTGCAGCCGCCTGGCGTCCACTGCCAATCCCGCCGGCGCCCAGCACCGGCGACGGAGCCACGGCGTCGACGATGTCGGGGATCAACACCATCGAGCCGATCTCGCCGGTGTGCCCGCCGGCCTCGGTCCCCTGGGCGATGATGATGTCGACGCCCTGCGCTTTCTGGCGCAAGGCGTGCTCCACCGCTCCCGTGAGCGCAGCGACCTTGACGCCATGCTCGTGACACAGATCGATGATGTCCTTGGGCGGCGGCCCGAGCGCATTGACGAGCAGCTTCGCCGGATGGCGCAGCGACACGTCCACCTGGTTGCGCGCGCCTCCGTCGGTCCAGCCGAGCAGCCCCTGGCTGTCGGCTCCACCGATTCCCGACGGCATCTCTGCGTCGTCGGAAAGGCGCGGCACCTCGTATTCTTCCAACACCGTCTCGATCCAGTCCGTCACCTCCTGCGGAATCAGGTTCTTGAAGGCCTCGGGGTCGACGCTGCTCTGCTCGTCGCGCTTTCCCAGACCGGCGTCCTTGCCCTCGTACTGGGCGGGCATGACGATGTCGACGCCATAGGCCTTGCCATCCACGTGCTCGTCGATCCAGCTCAGCTCGATCTCCAGCTGCTCGGGTGAGAACGCCAGGGCACCGAGAACGCCCATGCCGCCGGCGTTGGTGACGGCCGCCACCACATCGCGGCAATGGCTGAAGGCAAAGATGGGAACGTCGATTCCGAAGAGATCGCAGAGTTCGGTGCGCATGGGGGCTCCTGGCGGTTGCTCGAGAAGGCACAGGGTATCAGACCCGCCATCGCCGGGGCTGACGTTCCACTCGACCGGTCGCCTCGGACTGGATCTCCAGCCTCCGAAGCCGAAGCGAATTTCCGATTACCGAGACCGAGCTCAGACTCATCGCAGCCGCGGCGATCATGGGGCTGAGCAGCACTCCGAAGGCCGGATACAGGATTCCGGCGGCGACGGGGACTCCGATGGCGTTGTAGACGAAGGCGAAGAAGAGATTCTGGCGGATATTGCGCATCGTGGCGCCGCTGAGACGGCGCGCGCGCAGGATGCCGCGCAGGTCGCCCTTTACCAGGGTGACACCGGCGCTCTCCATGGCCACGTCCGTACCGGTTCCCATGGCGACCCCGACGTGGGCCTGGGCGAGCGCAGGGGCGTCGTTGACCCCGTCGCCCGCCATCGCGACCACGCGGCCCTCGGCCTGGAACCTCCGCACGACTTCCGCCTTCTGATCCGGCAAGACGTCGGCCATCACCTCGTCGAGACCGAGCCGCTTCGCCACGGCTTCGGCCGTCCTGCGGTTGTCGCCGGTGAGCATCACGACCCGGAGGCCCTCTCGCTGAAGCCCAGCGACGGCGGCCGGCGTCGACTGCTTGATCGGATCCGCCACTCCCAGCAGCCCGGCGAGCCGCCCGTCCACAGCGAGAAACATCACCGTCTGGGCCTCGGCCCGCATCGCATCCGCGGTCTCGGCGAGCGAGTCGACCGCGGCGCCGAGCTCCTGCATCAGCTTCCGGTTGCCGATCCCCGCCTTGCGCCCGCCGATTTGGCCCACCACCCCTCGCCCGGTCCGCGAGTCGAAATCCGTCGCATCCGAGATCGTCAGATTGCGGTCGGCGGCGCCCGCAAGCAGCGCCTGCGCCAGTGGATGCTCGCTGGCGCGTTCGAGCGAAGCGGCCATGCGCAGGACCTCATCCTCATCGAATCCTTTCGCAGCGACGATTCGGACCAGCCGCGGCTTCCCTTCCGTGAGGGTGCCCGTCTTGTCGATGACGATCGTGTCCACGTCGCAGAGCAGCTCGATCGCCTCCGCGTTCCGGAACAGCACGCCCATGCTCGCCGCCTTGCCCGTCGCCACCATGATGGACATCGGCGTCGCGAGGCCCAGCGCGCAGGGACACGCAATGATCAAGACCGCCACGGCGTTGATGAGCGCGTACGCCATGCGCGGGTCGGGCCCGTAGACGGCCCACACAACGAAGGTGAAGACTGCGATGCCGAGCACCGCCGGCACGAAGTAGCCCGCGACGACATCCGCCAGGCGTTGGATCGGCGCGCGACTGCGCTGGGCTTCGGCGACCATCTGCACGATCTGCGCGAGCAGAGTCTCGGAGCCAACCCGCTCCGCGCGGATCAGCAAGGCCCCCGTGCCGTTGACGGTCGCGCCCGTCACCGGCTCGCCCGCTTGCTTCGCGACCGGGATCGGCTCTCCCGTGATCATCGACTCATCGACGGCGCTACGGCCCTCGAGCACGATTCCGTCGACCGGGATCTTCTCGCCCGGCCGCACGCGCAGCCGATCGCCGACGCGCACGGAGTCGAGGGCTACGTCTTCTTCCGAGCCGTCTTCGTCTACGCGGCGCGCGGTCTTGGGAGTCAGTCCGAGCAGCGCTCGGATCGCGGCGCCGGTCTGGCTTCGGGCGCGAAGCTCGAGAACCTGGCCCAGCAGCACCAGCGTGATGATCACGGCCGCCGCTTCGAAGTAGACCGCTACGGCGCCGTCGTGGCCGCGAAACGAGTCGGGGAACAGGTCCGGCGTGACGGCGGCGAGCACGCTGTAGACCCACGCGGCTCCGGTTCCGATCGCGATCAGCGTGAACATGTTCAGGTGGCGCGTTCGAAGCGACGCCCAGCCGCGCACGAAGAAGGGCCAGCCACCCCAGAGGACGACCGGCGTCCCCAGCACGAGCTGCACCCACACCAGCGTCTTGGGTGCGAAAGCCCGGGCGAGCGGATTGCCCGGCAGCATCTCGGCCATCGCGATCCCGAAGACGGGCAGCGTGAGCACGAGGCTGACTGAGAACCGGCGCAGCATGTCGGCGAGCTCGGGATTCTGCTGTTCCGCCGGTTCCATCGACTCGAGCGCCATGCCACAGATCGGGCACGAAGCCGGCGCGTCTTGGACGATCTCCGGATGCATCGGACAGCTCCAGCCGAACGAAGTGGCGGGCAACCTCGGCTCGAGGGCCATGCCACAGTGGGGGCAGTCTCCCGCCGCGTCCTGCTCCACCTCGGGGTGCATCGGACAGCTGAAGCGGTTCCTGGAAGCAGCCGGCAACTGCGTTGGGGTGTCAGGCGTCATCGGGATCAACATATACCCCGTCCGGGTATGGGGAAGTCCGGCAGGGCTTGGGCCTGCTGGGGCCGGGTCGAGATGGCCAGGTCCGGAGCTGAACGTCAATCCTTCGGAAGCCCGAGCATCCGCTCTGCGATGATGTTCTTCTGGATGTTTGCCGTGCCCCCGCCGATCACGGTGGTCGGCCAACCGAGCGCACCGACCTGCCAGCGACCGCCGTCAATCGAGGCCTCCGAATCGCCGATGTAGGGGCTCGCACCCCCCAGGAGCTCCATGGCCGTCTCCGACATGGCCACCAACAGGTTGCAATTGTGGAGTTTGTTGATCGAGGCCGCGCTCGAGGTCGGCTCCCCGCGCAGCTGTTGGGTGAGTGTGCGCAGACCGTTGAGTCGTGCAGCTTCGATACGGGCGTCAAAGGCCGACAGGCGTCGGCGCATCTCGTGGTTCTCGAGCGCCGGTCGACCCGCGATCCGCGAACGGCCGGCCAGCTCGATCAGTCGCTCCAGCGCCTGGTGGTGGCGATTGACCTCCGCGATTCCTGAGCGCTCGTTCTGGAGCGCCGAGCAGATGATCTGCCAGCCCTCCCCTTCCTTGCCGATGCGGTTTTCGACGGGAACGCGGACCTCGTTGAAGAACACCTCGTTGTAGAGATCGCTGAAGGAGTCACCCGCGAAGCTTCGAATCGGTCGGACTTCGATGCCCGACGTGTCCAGGGGGATCAGCAGGCAGCTGATCCCATCGAATTTCGAGCCCTCGAAATCCGTCCGCACCATGGTGTAGATCCCGGTCCCCACGTGGGCCAGCGAGATCCAGATCTTCTGGCCGGTAACGATGTACGTGTCCCCGTCACGCACCGCCTTGCATTGCAAGGAGGCCAGGTCGCTTCCCACCGCCGGCTCGGAGTAGCCGGTGCACCAGGCGGACTTGCTGTCGAGGATGTCGGGCAGGTAGCGCTTTTTCTGCTCTTCGTTGCCGAACTGAATGATCGCGGGACCGACCCAGCCAAGCCCCGTATAGTCGCGGCCCAGGGCGGGTGCCTTGTGCTTGAGCATCTCTTCCTTGAGGATGAACTGCTGAATCAATGTCCCGCCGCCGCCGCCAAACTCGCGGGGCCAGGAAAATCCCACCCAGCGCTTCTCTCGCACGGCCTTCCACCAGTCGATGATGAAACCCGGCGACCGCTCGGCCGGGGGGGGCAGGTTTTCGGCCAAGAAGACTTGCACTTCGTCTCGAAACTCTTCTTCCTCGGGCGAAAAATCGAAATTCACTACACCCCCCGCAGAGCGAGCGCACGCTCGTAGTGGGCGGCGGCATCGCCGAACATCGGCCGGGCCCACTTCGAGCGTTTGAAATAGAGCTGGATGTCCGACTCCACGGTGAACCCCACGGCGCCGTGAAGCGAGATGCTGTCGAGTCCGGTTCGGACGAAGGCATCGGTGGCATACGCCTTGGCCAACGACGCAGATCGCGACAGGCTCTCGGGCTCGCTTGCGACCGCCCACGCCGCGTAGTAGAGCAACGACTTGAAGGACTCCAGATCGACGTGCATCTCGGCGAGGGGATGCTTCACAGCCTGGAAGCGCCCGATGGGCGACCCGAACTGAATCCGATCGTTCGCGTACTGCACGGTGATCCGGATCGCTTCTTCGACCGCACCCACCATCTCGCTCGTAACCGCGACGGCTCCCTGGTCGATGAGGCGCGTAATCGCAGGACCTGCACTTCCGGGACTCCCGAGTAGCCGGTCGCGGCCGACTCTCACGCCATCCAGGTCCAGGTGTCCCATGCGTTTCGTCGCGTCGATCATCGGAAAGCTCTTGGCCTGGACACCGGGTGAATCGGCGTCGATGACGGCCAGCCCCAGATCTTTCGGAGCGTCGCTGCAGCGAAAGGAGACGACGAAGACACCCGCGGCATCCGGGTCCGTGACCAGCCGCTTCTGTCCACTCAAAAGGAAGTCTTCGCCGTCCGCTACCGCGCTGAGCCGGGTCTCCGCCGGATCGATGCCATCTCCCTCTTCCAGCAACGCCAAGCTGCCGATGCGGGATCCGTCCACCAATCCGGGCAGCCATCGCTGCTTCTGCTCGTCGCTCCCGACTTCGAGAATCGCGGTCACCGCCAGCGTGTTCGAGATCAGCGGTGATGGATACAGGCTGCGCCCGGTTTCTTCGAGCAGGATCACCAGGTCCACCCAGCCGAGTCCCGCGCCCCCATAGGCCTCGGGGATCGTGAGTCCCAGCCAGCCGAGTTCCGCCATCTCGCGCCAGAGTTCTTCTGAGCAGCCGGACGGCGTCTCCATGATGCGCCGGACTTCGCTGAGCGGGCAGCGCTCATCGAGAAAACGTCGCACTTCTTGGCGCAACTGATCTTGCTCTTCGCTGAATCCAAAATCCACTGCTGTAGAACCCAGGTTCGCGACACGATCGCGCGTCTCACGACACGGTCACTCGTCGTCTTGTTACGGACCGCGAATCAACAGACCCGTTGCAACGAACTCTGATCGGGAAGAGGCGAGTGTACGTCGTCCGGAAATTTCGGACAACGGATGGCCGTTGCCAAGAGACGGCTCTTGGTTTCAACCGAGGCCGCGATTCCGGCCCGATACTCCCTCTTCCTCTTTCACGTTGCAGCTGCTCGATCTTCTGCCGCTCCGAGACGACCGCGTTTCCCCGACCGAAGCAGGCATCCGCAGGCGTCACGTTGTCCGAAATATCATGACGACGTACACTGTCTGGTCGAGTCGTACACGAGGAGACAACGATGAAACGGATGGCTCTCTGCCTCTTCTTCCTGGCCTATGCCAACATGGCCTCCGCCGAGACAGCCTTCCAGTTTGCTGCACCGAATTACCGGTCGCCCGAGGACCCGGACGTGAACGGCATTCGATTCTCGATCCTTCACGGCAAGAACCAGAGCGTTCGCGGTCTCGATCTCGGACTGCTATCGCTGAGCGAGACTTCGAACCTATCGGGCTTGAGCCTGGTGTTCGGAATCAGCAAGGTCACCGGTGAAATGTCCGGGGGCGCCGCCATCAGCCTCATCAATTTCCACACCGGCAGCGATACGGGCGTGAATGCGGCCTTCATCAATCGGATCGCTTCCGCGGAGAACGCCCTCAACCTGGGTTTCGTGAACATCACCGACGACATGACCCTGGTGGACGTAGGCGGACTGAACGTTTCCAAGCGCTCGGTGGTTCAGCTGGGCTTCATCAACATCACCCAGGAGATCACGGGTTTCCAGTTCGGCTTCCTGAACATCGCCGAGAACGGCTTCCTGCCCTGGTTTCCGATCTTCAATTTTCCCAAGCAGTCCACGAACCCCAACTACTGAGCCGCAGCAGTGACCAGCCTCCGCTGTGGGGAGGACCGAGTCCTCATGCCCCAGGGTAGTTTGGACCGAGTTCGCTTGACCCCGTGCTGAAGCGGGGACCTCACAAGTCGTTGATTTTGGTGGCGGCAACCGGGCTGCGCCCGCTTACCCGGTCTTCTTGAACGCTATCGCTGGATGGGACTTACCATAACGCCCAGACTCGGACGTCGAGCGAAAACGCAGCTTGGATGCCCTATCCCCCGCCGTCGCTCGCGGGGGCTTCCTTTTCGGCCTCGTCTTCGGACTCGTCGAGGATCTCGGCGAAAAAGACGCCGCTGTAGTGGCCCTCGCCATCGGCCTGCTCGCTCAGGTCCTCCACCACGGGGAGCGTGCCGACGATGCGCTGCACCTGCTCCGAGGCGGCGACATCGAGATCGATGAAGCGGAGCCCGAGGCCGCGCACTCCGTCGTCACGGACCACCTTCGCCGTCACGGTGATCGGCTCGCGGTTCAGCGTGTCGTAGAGCGCGATGTGAACTATGTCGTCCATCCCCAGGGCCGGATCGGCCTCGACGCGAAGGCCGCCGACGGAGAGGTCGCGCCCGACCAGGACGTTGCGAACGCCCTCGGAGCGGGGGCCCATGGCGAGTACCTCGCGCCGGAACTCGCCGCGGGGGTAGAGGCGACGCTCGTCTTCGTGGGGCGGCTCGTCGCCCGGGCGGGAGTCATCCGAGCCCGAGACGGTCTCCGCGCCCTGCGCAGGACCGGCATCGGAGAGCGCCACCGGCCCCAGCCGAAGCTCTTCCAGGAGCGCGTCGAGCCGCAGCCGCGCTCGCGAAGAGAGATCTCCGAACACCACCGCCGCCGAGAGCATCCCACGGCGAGAATCGTCGCGCACGGTTCGTGTGACCTGTCCCTTGAGACGCAGCCAGGGCCAGCCGGCCACGCTGCGGGGCAGCGTGATGCTGAGCACCGAGCGGGGCGCGATGCGACGTTTCGGGAGCAGGCGACAGCCCCTGGACGACAGCTCGAGCAGCGTCCCGCTCCGCCACTGCCAGCCTTCGAACCACGTGACCTCACAGCCGGCGGGCAGGCGCGCCGCGCCGCGCCGATCGTAGTTCCGGTACAGCGATGAGTGCAGCAGCAGCCGCAGGGCCTCGGGGTGCACCGGACGGCGCACGAGGTAGTCGAACCCGAGCCGCCGTAGCGAGGCGCAGAGGGTCTTCGACTCACCCTGGGTGATCGCGATCGTAACCGCCGCGGAGTCCGGCGCAGACCAGCGGGGCCCGAGCGTCAGCGCCGTGCTCGCCGATGCCACCAGCAGATCGGCACGCTCCTCGCTCTGCTGCGCTGGGCCGGGATTGACAGCGCGGATCGGCTCGATGTCGAGCCCCCGCAGCAGCTCGACCACATCGTCGAGCTCACCGTCATCGATGACCAGAACCCTGGGCCGGGGCACCTTGTCCTCGCGCGGGGGAGGGGAACTACCTGTTCGCGGGTCTCTTCGGCTGATCCCCGGATCGACTGGACGCTTCTCGCGGCGGCTCCAGGCCTCGCGGACGCCTCAGCAGTGACGCTGCTTGTGCGCCAGGATCAGCCGGCCGTAGGCCGTCGCGATGGACTCGCAGAGGCTCGCGAGAGCGGCGATCGAGCTCTCTGCCAGGGCCTCCGACCCGTTGTCCATGTACAGCAGGTTCACCACGTGGCCTTGCATCCGCACGGGAAGGATCGCCGTGTCGACAGCCTCGCTGCGGCCGAGGGCGCGGAAGAGCTGCTGGTCGATGCCCGCCTCGGGCGGCGCGCCCCGGAACGCGGCTCCCCGGGTCGCGGCCTGGGACAGCACGCTCGGAGCCCCGAGCGAGATCAGCAGGCCCTCGATCTGCTCGGCGATTTCCGCGCCGGCCGCGCGGTAGCCCCGGATCACCCCCCGATGCACGACGAAGAACGCAGCGTGGCTGACGTGATGCATCGCGAGCCGCAGCGCCTGCGTCACGATCACTTCGCGGTCCGGAGCCGCCGCGATCTTCGCTTCGAGGCGGACGACCTGCGCCGGAGTGAGCAGGCTCGACGGCGGCGCCTGCGGCTCCTCCTCGCCGTCGCTCACCTCAGCCACCCGCTCGAGCGCTTCTCCGTCGCCCTTGGCGTCGGCAGATTGGGTGTTCTCGTGCAGCGAAGTGAAGGTCTCGTCGTCGATCAGCTCCTCTTGCTCGCCGAGCGGCCGGATTCCGAACTCTTCGCGGTGGCGCTGCGCTTCCTCGCGCTCGGCGACCGCGGCACTGTCCTCCTGGAACAAGCGGTCGGTGCCTTTGCGCTTGCGCCGCTTCATGGCCCAGTGCGGCTCGATCTGTGCAAAGCGGCGCCCGCGCGAGATGCCGAGGTGGCGTTCACGGAGGTATTCGAGATGCACCTCCGAGATCACATAGGCCTTGATCGTGAACCCCGTCGCGAAGGCGACCTCGTCCACAGCGTCGGCCGCCCAGGGATTCGCCAGCGCCATGTGGAGGGTTTGCTTCTCGAGGGCCAGCGGGAGGATCTGGTGACGCTTCTTCAGCTCGGCCGACACCGCATTCAGCGCGGCCCCGCTGGGCTTCTCGAGCCAGTTCTTGGGCGGAGCGGGCACTCCGAGATGCTCGGCGAGATGGCAATCGAGCTCCTCGATCCCCAGGTAGCCGAGCTCCACCAGATTGGTTCCGAGGCGTCCCCCGACCAGCACCAGCGCCTCGGTGGCCTCCTCGAGCTGCTCCGGGGAGACAATGCCCTTCCTTCCGAGATACTTGCCGAACGACTCCACGGAACCCCCGAAAGCAGCGCTGCCCAAGGGCCTTTCGGCAGGTTGAAAGCCCTCCCTTAGGGCGGGGGGCGTCAGCGCCCGGATCGCTCGCCTGGCACGCCCGCGCCCTTCCCGGGCTTCTTCTCCACCCGGAACAGCAGGATTGAAGAGCCGGCCCGATCGAAGGGCTGCTCCCGGGTGATCCAGCTCGGGCCCACGAGCCGGCGGCGGATCAGGTTGTGGAGGCTCGCCGCGTACACGCCCGGGCGCGGCGTCTCGAGGCCGCGCTGCTTGATGCCGCGGGAGCGCACCCCGTAGTAACGCGGATCGGCGCTGCCGTAGTACCAGAGATGCACCTGCTTCACCCCGTGGCGCTGCAGCACCTCGGGAAGCGCCATCAAGTCCTGCCCCCCCGCCGCAGGCCCCCGATGGGTGAACGGTCGGGCGGATGGTTTACAGAAGTCCGGGCACATCCTTTACACGAAAGGATGCCTTGGATGGAAACCGACACCCAGAAGCAGCGTCAACATTTCTATCGCGACTCCGCGAGTGGCCAGGGGTCGATGAGTGAACTGTGTGACCGATATCAGATCTCCCGGCCCACCGGTTACAAGTGGATTGACCGACTGGAGACAGAGGGCCTGAAGGCGGTCGATGACCGTTCCCGGGCTCCCAATCGCCATCCGAACCGAACGCCCGAACCCGTCGAGTGTGAGATTCTGGTACTTCGAGAGAAGTACGGCTGGGGGGCGACCCAGCTGCGT
>Ga0209988_10001392_pt1 | contig 15709 bp, 16 predicted proteins | sample N075metaG_FD_183115 | JGI IMG/M metagenome (GOLD analysis project Ga0209988, IMG submission 183115) | Deep subsurface microbial communities from Kermadec Trench to uncover new lineages of life (NeLLi) - N075 metaG (SPAdes) (version 2) | ecosystem: Environmental > Aquatic > Marine > Ocean trench... | reverse complement strand
TTGAATACAGGTCGCCTGCCGAGGCAGGGGGTCGCTTTTGGCATCTGGGCGAACCTCTTCGAGGGTTAAACGATCTTCGTTATGTTCTGGAACCGCTGAGGAATAAATGTTCACTATCTGTCACTTCCGCAGGAAACACCTTATTCCATTCATCACTGGTCAGGGTCTTCTTGAGATCAAACCGCTTGGCTAACATTTTCTGTTGGTATTCGGACCGACTCTTATTGACCTCCGCCATGTGCTTCTGTAAATCAGCCGCAGAGGTGTCATAGTCCTGTATCAACTTTATGAGCGCCTTTTCTGCTTTGCCGTCGGCCTTGCCATAGTGTTTATTGATATCTTTCATCTTGCCGGCCACATCCAGCGCGGCGTCGCGAGTGCTGCCTTTGCTTAATTCGGACTTAATACTGTTGTGGAGGCGATCGATATTATCTGTCATCAGGGTGGCGCCGGAGCCGCCAAAGAACAGAAAAGCCACCAGGGCTGCAATCAACATATTAGTCTCCCAATCGTCTAAAGTAGTTTGAGAACAGTTTGTAGTGCATCTTCGCGGGCATCATTCAGTTGCTTCCATTCTTCAGCGGTAAGCAGGGCCTTCATTTTCGAATGGATTGCCACAGCCTGGTTTTGCCTGCTCCCTGCCTGCGCATTCAAACCATCGAAAAAGGCCTGGAACTGCTCTTCCGTCGCATTGAAATCCGCATTCATCGATCGGAAGGTTTCCATATCCACCATCAAGACCAGTGCCAGCCGATAAAACCTGATTGGACTTTTCATCTTGCGCTCCATGACTGTGGTTTACCCCAACAAATGCGTAAAGGGGAGCGTGTCGTATCCGCCTGAAGTTTTTCTGAGTTCGACTATGTACCATACATGATTGTATGGTATGATTTTAGTCCACTTGTGCTTCGCGGTCAATGTTTGGCTATGCCGGTGCTTGTCGGGTCGTAGGCGAGAAGTCTGCTCGCGCCGCCGGTTATATGAGGATTTCCAACAGCCTGACCAACAAGTCCGAAGCAGACAGGATTCTGCGCAAGTGGGCCAAGTTGCTGGTTGAGAAGCTCGATAAGGTGCATGGCAAATAGCCTATACAGCCCACTGTACGTTCAAGAGGAGAGTCTGAGAATGAGAACGATAATGCCAATGCTTACCCTGCTGCTTTCAGTCACAGCTGCCCAGGCACAAGTTGCAGGCGAGTCCCTGAAGATAGAGTACGGCACTGTCGATGCCGTGAAAACGGTACAGGCCCAGGGTTCCCGCGCTGGGGGAACGATAATAGGCGGGCTCGCTGGTGCCGCCATCGCCCATGACCACCGCGGCCTGGGGATGATCGCGGGGGGCTTGTTGGGCGGGGGTATCGAGAAGCGCCACACCAGTAAAGACACCCTCGAGCAGTACACGGTCAAGCTGATGGAAGGTGGCGTGGTGGTGATTGTCACCGAGCAGGAGAACATGGTGGTCGGGGACTGTGTCGTGGTCGAGCAGGGTCAGTATGCCAATATTCGGCGCGTCAGCAGTATTAACTGCGCGATTAAGCAACAGCCGGAACATCACGTGGCAGCGGCCAGCAACTGCCAGAAAGCCAAAGATGAACTGAATAATGCCAAGACTGACAAGGCCATCGAACAGGCCGTAATTAAAGTCAGAACGCTGTGTGAGGACTAGGGGCGAGTAGAGTCTGGAGGCAGGCTAAGCGGAATTTTTTGTCAGTGCCGGCGCGATACGCTGAGACCAACAATCCGATGGAACGACTGCTCAAGGAAGCCAGACGAAGAACAAAAGTTGTCGGTGCATTCCCTGATGGAAACTCAGCCCTGATGCTGGTCGCTGCCAGGTTACGGCATGTGTCGACTACCAAGAAAGAGCGCGGCATGAAGTAATAAGAAGAAGCGCGCAAGCGTAGTTTCATTGGGAAAAGCCCGGCCTTGTCGTCGGGTTTTTTTTATTCCGGGAGCCACGCTCTACGGCAAAAAATGCGCAACAGGCTGGCGCGTGTTTATGGCTTTACAGCCTGCTCTCCAGCAGACTTGTGGAGCCGGAGAGGGTTGTCAGCATATCGCCGACGGCAGGCCGGTTGGCCACGGGAGGGAGCACCAGCGATTCCACTCCACGCTCCGCCAGGGCGGCGCGGACTGCAGGCAGGGGCTCGGCTTCCCAGATCATCCAGCGGATAGTGTTCTGTACCAGAAGCTCGTCAAAGGCTCGCCACTCGCTCACCTCCGGCTCGACTCCGGGCTCCCAGTGCACCGATGGCCCGGGAACCTGATAGCGGCGTTGCCAGTACTGGTAGACCGGATGGGAGAATACGACGCCCCCGACAGCGAGCCGGGCGCCGATTGTCTGCCATCGCTGGTCGAGCCGTTGGAACTCGGCCGCCAACGCGGCGTAATTCGCTGTCAGCTCAGCTTCGCGATCTGGCAGCAGGCCGACCAGGGCATCGCGTATAGCTGCCGCTTGCTGTATGGCCTGCTCCAGGTCCAGCCAGGTAGTAAATGCAAAGCCAGTATGCGCATGTTCACCGGATAAACCGTGGGTATGGGAAGCCACAGACTCCAGTGGTAACAACTGATTCGCGAACGCCACAGAGGTATTGACGAGCTTTTCCTCAGGCAGGCTGACTCGCTCGACCCACCCGGCATAACCCGCACCGTTGAGCAAAATTAGCGATGCCTGCTGTACTGCCACCACCTGTTCCACACCGGGTTGCCAATCGGCCGGGTCAACGTCACCGGGTACGGGAAACTCAACACGCAGCCAATCGCCTGCTATCCGCTTGGCCATATAGGCAATAGGGTAGTTAACCGCGACGACTGCCGGGGCAACAGGGTCCGCCTTGCGAGGATTATCCCCAGCGTCCCCGCCGCAGCCCGCAATGCTCAGCAACAGCGCCAGGCAAAGACATAATTGCGCTTTCATAGCCGAATTCCCGCAAGTATTGACACCGGTTCAGGACACGATCAGTGCCTGAACCAATGGTGTTCCCCACCGCTCGGTCAACCAGGTCAACAGTGCAGCCAGCAGTACAGCAATGGCCACGACCATCAAAACCTCGGCGCCCGCCAGCAGGGCCAGATGCCACCGCCCGCCGCCTATATAGCGTAGTGTCTTCATTTCGTTCTGGCGCAGTCGCAGGGACAGTAAAAAAACCAATATGACCACCAGTGCCGTCGCGACGCCCACGAGCGACAACGCAGCAACCACATACTGGCGCACGGTAAAGATAGTGGCCATCAGCTCGTTCATCACTCTGGAGGGGCTGATCAGCTGAACGCCATCGTCACGCGCCTGATAGCGACCCGCGAGGATAACTGCGGACTTGTTGTCTTTGGCGATGGGAATGATAGCAGTCAGGGGGCGTCGGTTGTTGTCCCCGTGAAAGTGAAAGCTATCTCGATTCGCCTCGGTAATTTCGTTGTACTCCACCACAGAGGCGTTGGCGACGATGTTATTGCCATCTCTTTTCAGGATTGTCCTGGCGGCTTCTGGCGCCGCCAGATCCTGGTGACCATGGCCCAACCCCTCGATGACCCAGGTGGTTTTCACATCGACAAATACCGCGTCGTCGTCGGCGCTAAACCCGGGAGCAAGAATGCCGACGACGGGCATCTTGAGCGGGTAAACGCCGGCGATATCAAAAGCGCTCTCGGGAGAGGACAGCACGTAGTCTCCCACAGATAGATTCCGCGACCGCGCGACGTTGGCGCCTATCACGGCCTCGCCCAGTACCGCCATCACACGCCCGCTGGCGATGCCCAGCCCTCGATAATCGAAATAAGCGAGACTTGTTCCCACGATGGCCGCGTTGCGCGACTTGAAGCGAACATACAATGGTATGGGGGTCGCCAGGCCCTGCTGACGAATAACGTCCACTTCGGCATAGGGCAGGCTGGCAGGGGGGGCGGACTGCAGGTAAAGTGAGTTCAGCGTCAGCTCCAGGGGGCTACCCCTGGCCCCGATCAACAGCGGTGTCCGGGCAGCTCTTGCCCCCAGCTGCTCTGCGGTCTGGTCTATCAAGACCTGTATGGCTGCGGGCACAAACATCACCAGGGTGATCGCCGCGGTGAGGGTCAGGCTTTTCCAACGATGCCAGACCAGGTAGCGCCACGCCAGGTAAAAGACGCCGTTCATGCAGCGGCCTCGGCCCGGTTGAGCGTCGAAAAGTCGAGCACGCGAGAAAATCGATCCAACAAAGTGCTGTCGTGGGTAACGGTAATCAGACCCGACTGTTCCTGCTCGGCGTAGTCCAGTAGCAGTGACAACACCTTGTCTTTGTTGCTGGGATCCAGGTTGCCGGTGGGTTCGTCAGCCAGTAACAGGGGGGGGCGCAGCAACAGGGCTCTGGCGACTGCGACGCGTTGCCGCTCACCCTGGGAAAGCCGGCTTATCGGCCGCGCCAGTTTGTCGCCAATACCCATCTGGCGCGCCAGTTGCCGCGCTCGTTCCCGGATAGGCTCAGAAAGGGAAACCGCGCCGCCGATACGAACGGGTAACAAGATATTATCGAGTACGCTCAGGTAGTCCAGCAGCTCAAACGACTGGAACACCATGCCGATATTTTGCAGGCGGAATTCTCGAGCCTGAGCGTCGGACATGGCGCTCACTTCTGCGCCCAAAACCTGTAACTGCCCGGCTTGTGCTTGCAAGATGCCCGCGATCAAATGCAATAAAGTAGTCTTGCCGCAGCCACTCGGCCCGACGATGGCCACAGTTTCACGCTCTGCAATCGACAGGCTGGGGAGACGGAGCCGGAAAGAGTCCAGGTCGTAGGCAAAGCTGAGATTGACAGCTTCAACCAGGGGCGCGGCCAGGTGGCTCACAGGCGTTCTTCCTCCAGCAGTTCCATGCCGGTTAACTTCCATTTTCCGTCAATCGGCTCTATCACCAGTTCGCCCCGATACCGGTTGCTGCGCTGGTGCACGTGACCCCAGTGACCAACGGAACCCCTCACGGTCCAGGTTGTGGTTGCGCTGAACCCGGGCCGGTCGGCAAGGGCGCGGGGGTTCAGGTCACCCAGTTCTACGGTTTTTACCTTGGCACGGGCTCCGCCCTGGTTTGCCAGCACCAGGCTACGCTGCGTCTCCAGATAGATATCCCCCAGCAATTCACCCTCTACGGAACGGTTCAGCACATCGTAAATATCGCTCTCATCGCGGTAGTCGAAAGCGCGATATATATTGTGTAACAGATCGCCCACCAGGGGGGCAACCCGCTGCTGGTCTATGCGTGTCTCCTGTTGTACATAAATGGCCAGGACAGCCACCAATATTCCCAGCGAAGCAGTTGTCGCAGCCAGGCCCCGGTTAGTGCCGCTGCCTCGCATGGCGCCGACACTGACCAGTGCCAGAATTGCGGCGCCCAGCCACAGCATTGGCCGGCGGCCGCCCAGCCACAACAGCAAGGCAGGTGGGGGTGTCGTCAGTACTGCGAGCGAGGGGATCTCCGGGTTTGTGAGAAAGTTCTCCCACACCAGTTTCGACCAGTCCGGGTCCAGTTGTTGCGGGAACGCACCTGCCTGGTCCACGGCGGCTGCCGAAACCTGTTGGATGCGTTCGTCCCACATATCCCACTCCATGACCACCTTGTCGGGCAGGCCTTTCGTGGGGTAGACGAAAATGACACCGATGACCGCGGAGTTAATGCCCAATTCCTCCGGCGGGTCGATGACCCGGCTGCTGGTCAGGGTTCGCTCCAGAAAGTTCACCCGGTCCAGATTATACGCCGCGCTTTTACCATCGATGGTAACAGGCTGGCGTTGCGCGAGAAACTCGGCGACCTTCAGTTTGAGGTCGCCTTGAATGGCCACCGGGATAGTCTTTCGACCCTCAAGACCAAGGTCAACCCAGCGCTGCAGGTCTTTCGGGCGAACAATAATTTCCTTGCGTACCTCAAAGGGCTCGATGTAGAGAAAACCGCTCATGGGGGTAAAGTATTGTCTACGCATATTGCGACTGCTGAAGGCCGTGTACCATGGGTCCTCCCAATCCAGGTTCAACTGATAATTTCGGCCCAGGTAACGAAAGTCGTTGATGCCCACACCGAGGTGATAGGCCACGAAGCCAATTGCCACCTGCGCCAACTTACCCGCCCTCTGCAGGACAAGCTGATCGGGCTGGCCGGTTATCTGATACTCCAGACTTACGCGGAGCACATCGACCGCATCGGCTTTGGCGACGGGCAGCGGCTGGCCGGATACCTCATCTCGTCGAACCCGCTGGGCGACATCCATGCCAGTAATACGCCCGGGCAGGACACCTTCGGGGGTCGCAATAACCAGTTCGCGAGTAAAAAAGTGGGTCGTGCGCTCGGCCAAAGGTTTATCGCCGATGTCCAGTTTCTGGTAGAGCGGTTCGGGCAGAAGATTGGCGAAAGCCGACAGGTCATTCAGGCCGATTTCCAGCTCGACCCGCACAACAGACTCCTCAATAAAGAACTCGGCGATGGTACTGGCATAAACCGAAGTATTGCGGATCAATGCATCCGCGTGCAACAGCGGCGAAATCACCAGGAGTAAAGAGTAGCTTAGAATCTTCCGAAAAGGCATTTCCTGATCTCTGCAGTTATTGTTATAGCCCCATAGGTAAGTGCCAGGTTTCCGGTGTTGGCTGGGCCATCGGGGCGACAAGTGGAGATGGCTGCCCGGGCCGGGCGCAAGATCCGCACCAGGGCGGATACTGCGCCCGGCGTGTTTCCCGGGGCGAGACGCAGCAGGCTCAGCAACTACCAGTAGATCGTCAATCCCAGCAGAGGACCTTGTTGATACGCGTCAAATGCGTAGCCGTTACTGCTGCTGTCATTGTCAAAATCATATTGCAGGTATCGATAGCCCGCAAACGCTGAACCCCAGTCCCTGAAGCGATAGTCGAACTGGAAGCTGGCGTTTATAGCCTTGTTATCGGAGCCGCCATAGCCCAGGTCCGTGCGGCCGATAAAGCTCCACTTGTCATTGAACGTCAGGTCCAGCGGCGCTGTGACTCCCCCGATAGTCGCATCGCCCTTAATACTCATTCCCCACAGGAAGAGTGGGGACAGGGCAAACTCCCATTCGTCGCTGGCAGTCACAAGATTAGTGGAGGCTAATATTGCGATACCCACCGCCAATTGTCGATATGGTCTCTTTTTCATTCCCCGCATACCCTTTCCAATGTTTTGTTGATCTTAGTTCATGAAGTATACATCGCCAGTATTTCCATGGGCCCGTTTCCAAATTTCACCCAGGCCTCGCTCAGTGCAGAATTCTAGTCTATCATTCACTATACATTTATGTATGGCACGACAGGAAGATAATATGAACAAGGTAGCGAAATTGATCTGGATCATGGCCCTGTTTTCACCTGCAACCTGGGTGTTTGCCGGGGATTACCAAGGATTGTTGGTCGAGGCCAATAAGCATCTTGAGACCTTCAAGTCCCATGAGCAAGCGCAGGCCATCACCAATATTGCGGGCGCGGCCAAGGCGGTCGTCATTATCCCGGACCAGGTGGCAGCCTCGCTGATCGTGGGCTACAAGCGTGGCACTGGCGCGATGTTTCGGCGCCACGGTACACAATGGAGCGACCCGGTCTTCATGACGTTCGTGGAGTACAGCATTGGCACGCAGCTAGGTGGCTCCAGTAACGCTGTCATCGTGCTCATCCTGACGAATAAAGTGGTAGATGGCATTGTGGAGGGCGTGAATCATATCGGTACCGGGGGTGGATTCGCCCTGGGGTCGCTGGGGCTGGGCAGTACCGGCGGCGGCAGCCTAGGTGGTGGACTGGAAATGCTCAGTGTTTCTACCCGCGCAGGTCTGCAGGTTGGCGGGGCGGTGGGAGATACCAAGATCTACCCGGCCGAAGAGTTCAACGCGGCGGCCTACGGCGATGACTTCGACATCGAAAAAATTCTATCAACACCCGGCGGCAAACTGGCCGCCGCCAATATGTTGAGAGAGAGCCTGGAATTGGCAACGCGAAACTCTTATGAAAAGTAGTCGCTGAGTTTTTTGCTCGAACTGGATGGGCCTGCCGATCAGTGCTGCCTCGTCTATGCGGTATTCGGCGCGCGGTCCCGGACGAGTCCCAGGACTTGCGCCATCGTGTGTCCCGGCTATTTACCGTGTACCTTATCGAGCTTATCAACCAGTAATTTGGCCCACTTGCGCATAATCCTGTCAGCTTCGGCCTTGTTCGTCACACCGCTGGAAAACCTCATATAACCATCGTCGCGAGCGGACTCTGTGAAAACTCTGACTCGTATTTTCAGATCGTGCGGAAAGTGGCTTCATTCAATTTTACACAGGGATTTTCCTTTATGAGACAGCTCTCGCACGCGTTATTCAAGAGATTTCCCCGGTGTATTCCTTGACCTCGGAGTTTTCACACAGCCTCTACTCATAGCGGCCCCTCGTCAATCAGGGCCAACGGCCCAATTCCGCCCTGAGGCTACTTCCGCTTCCACGACATAATGGTCGTCTTGGTTCCCGCAGGCGTCACTGGTGAAACCGAGCTAGAGGCGGAAGCGGAAGCGGCCCACGATTCAGTATAAATCCCCGTCCTGAGCCAGAAGGATATTGTTAATGCCTTCATCGATCATTTCGTTGAGAACGCCGAGACGGTCAAAATTATCCGGGCTGTTATAGTTCTGGACATGAACCATTACGATATTTTTCACACGGGACTCGTCATAAACCTGTTTCAGGCGCTCTGGGAACATGTGGTAAGCACCAATTACTCTCACCTTTTCCTCTTCAGTATCACCGCCCCACGTCGCATATTTAACATTCTTCCTTGTTATGCCCTCAACGAACAAAATGTCGGCATTCTTAGCTGCCGCCGCGAGTCCTGGAGAGTAAGTTCCATCTCCGCCAAACGCGAATACGCGACCATCCGACTTTGCTGTAAATCTATACGCATAGGTATGTTCGAGAAAACCATGTTTTGACGGGAATGCCTCGACGAGCACGTTATCGTCCTCGAAGATTTTTCGGCCTTTCACTGTCGTCTCAGGCCAGACGGGCACTCCAACAGCGGTAGAGCCCACCGGTGGGTAACCCAGCGAACCCTGGGCAACTTCATGGCGGTCTAGACGCCATGCAGCATTGATATGGCTGATCATTTCATCAACGCCCTCGGGTCCAAATACTTTTTTATCGGCACCCGGTCCAAACTTGTAGGGGTTGTTGATGAAGGATGGCAGCCCTACTGTATGGTCTTCATGCAAATGCGTCAGGAACATGTATTTGAGGTTTGGCAGAGCAAAGACTTTCGTAAGATCAATTGCATCCTGAGTGAGGGTGGAATGGGCCAATGCCCTCCACCAGCCTTCGCCACAGTCCACGAAGTACGGGTAGTCATTCACGATGACCGCCATGGCCGGGCCATAGCGAAATGGATTTGGAGTAGGGTCACCAGTACCCATTACAAGCACTTTAGACGCACTGTTCTTGGGTGACCGATCAATTGGGCCTCGGGTTTCAAATACGGGCCAGTTACCCGGTGTCGTATATGGGGTTTTCCATTGCTCGGGTTTAGCAAAAGGAACATTTAGGTAATTCTGCTTTGTCGTCGCAGCGCCCTTCTTAAGGTTGTCCTCCCACGTACCCGCCGAAATGCCGATTGTGGCAAACAGTATGACCAGCGTCAATAAGACCTTTTTCACGATAATTTTCCCCAAATATAAACATTGTTAGTATTCGACGATTGCTGCTCCATAATGGGCCATCACTACGGCACGGCCCCCAAAGCAGCAAGTCCAATAAGTAGCATAGACGACTCTCACGAATTTGCAGGGGACAAATGGTTAACAAATTTGAGGCTGATCAATAAAAAGCGGCACCAGGGTGAAGAAATGACTTGAGTCCAAATCGAACCCCCGAGCCCTTCCGCCTCGGTGTAAACCAAACGGCAGCTCGCAGGACAAACCGGACATCTACTGTTTGCGGTTTTACGCCCTTTCATCGCCCGCGTTGACGCCGCAGCGGCGTCTACCCTCCGCCAGTAATCGCATTGCGAGGCGCTTTGCGCTCCCGTGAGGTGAAGTGCTGACTATCACTGAACGGACCGTAAGTTCACTTCCCAGGCCGGAAGGGATTGCGTTCAGTGGTTGGCACGAGGTTTTACTCCTGTGGCTTTCTCAAGGTATTTTGACTGGGACTCATTCAGTGAGTTGTACCAGCTTATCGGTTGTACAGCGCCCGCATAGAACACACCGCTAATCAGCCCTAACGCCATTTCATGTATCAGCGCTGGGGCGTCGGTGTAGTCAATACCGCTTTCGGCAATGGCGGAAGAGATTCTCGCCACGGTGGCCGACACCGGTCGCGCCGCGCAGGCGGCGGCACTGGCCGAACAGCTGAAACAGGTGTTTGTCGCGCAACAGAATCAATTGCGGGCAGATATGAAAACCTTCCAATCCCTGAATGCGGATTTCAATGCGACAGAGGCCCAGTTCCGGGCCTTTTTCGAGGGCTTGAATGCGCGAACAGAGCTTAGGCAGGGCCAGGTTGTAGCAATTCATTCGAAGATGCAGGCCCTGCTTACCGCAGACGAATGGACGCAGCTAAAACATGCCCGAAAAGATGCACTAAAAATGGACCTCAAGCTACTCTAAACAACTGGGAGACAGGTATGATAATTGCAACTCTGGTGGCTCTTCTTTTTTTTGGCGGCTCCGGTGCCACCCTGATGACCGACAATATTGAGCGTCTCCAGGACAGTATCAAGTCTGAATTAAGTAAAGGCGGCACCCGCGATGCCGCCATGGATGTGGCCGACAAAATGAAGGATATCAATAAGGATTATGGCAAGGCCGATGGTAAGCAGGAAACGGCGCTCATAGAACTGTTGGAGGATTATGGAACCTCTGCGGCCGATTTGCAGAGTCACCTAGCGGCGGCCAATGAGCTTCGGGCCGAATACCAGCAGAAAATGCTGGAATTGCGGTCTGATCTCAAAAGGGTGCTGACCAGCAATGAATGGAGTAGTTTGTTTTCTGTAGATAGTGCAAGATAGTTATCGCTAAATCTACGGCACTTCTCCCAATAGAACAAATGTTGTTTAGCCATTGAAAAGTTATGTCGATAAGCCAAAAAACCAAAAAACCAAAGGCCCCAAAGCGTGAAGCTGGCAGCAAGCGCAGTCGGCTCACCCGAGCGGAATGGCTGCGCCGGGCACTGGATGTGCTCGCAACCCGAGGCCCAAGCTCACTCAATATACAGCGCCTGGTGGACGCTCTGGGCGTTTCGCGAGGCAGCTTTTACTGGCATTTCACGGATCGTGCTGACTTCGTTCACGCACTGCTGGATTACTGGCATGAGGTATACACCGCGCCGGTACCGGACCTGGTAGGGTCTGAAGGTGGCACTGGCAGGGAGAAGTTCCTCCGGTTTATTCGCGCCGTGCACGATACGGACCTGACCCGATTTGATATGTCAATTCGGTCTTGGGCAATGCAGGAACCAGAGGTTGCCCAGCAGGTGATACGCACAGATCGCTTCCGGCTGGAGTTCACCACAAGCCTCTTTGTCGAAATGGGGTTCTCCGCCCGCCAGGCAGACCTTCGCGCCCAGAGCTGCATCGCCTACCTCATCATGGGCAGGTACCTGCTGAAGGATCCGGATACCACCCCGGATGCGATTCAATTGGAGGAGATGTGTATGTTTTTCTGTGACCGCCCTATTCGATAGAGGCTGACATTGAATATATGAATGCCATCTAGCACAGTTGCGCTGGCAATTGATTTAATTGGGCCAGTAAATATACTCATCGCCCTCTTCATAGGGCCGACCACCGGTTTTATCGATCAATTGCGCCGCCTGTATCACACTGGGCCAAAGTGGCTCAGCCTGCTCCGCATTGTGGGCGTCTAGTAACACCTCAAGCGCGGCCACCCTCTGGGGGTGCTGCGTGGCCCGATTGTTCTGCTCAGTGGGATCGGTGCGCAGGTTAAATAACCAGGTTTTCTTACCGGCAAGTTTGGGTTTATCGGGTTGATCCGCCCGGATCAGCTTCCAACCCTCATGCAATACCGTTTGCTGATAACCCTCGCGCCAAAATAGCGTTTTATGCGGCTCGCCGGTTGCCTCCCCGCGAATAAAGGGCAGTAAATCAACACCATCGAGGACGCGATCAGCCGGCACTTGGGCACCCGCGGCAGCGGCAATCGTATGAAACAGATCAATGTGATGTATGGGCGCTGAAACAGTGGTGCCCGCAGTTATACGGGCTGGCCACTTGGCCATAAAGGGTACGTGGGTGCCCCCCTCGAAGTGATTGAGTTTCCACCCGCGATAGGGCTTGTTGATATCCGGCAGGCCGATATAACCAGCACCGCCATTGTCACTGGTGAAAATGATCAGGGTGTTTTCGCTCAGGTCGTTATCTGCAAGCGCCTGCATGACTTTGCCGACGCCGCGATCCAGCGCGCGGATCATCGCCGAGTAAACCCGCAGGGAGTGATCTTCAATGTGCGACAAAGCGGCGTAATCTTCTTTGGTCGCCTGCAGCGGATTGTGAATGCCCCAGTGGGCCAGGTAGAGAAAGAACGGCCGGTTGCGGTTGGCCGCTATTACCTTGATCGCTTCGTCGGTGTAGTAGTCCGTTAAGTAGCCATCGGGCTGGAAGGGTTCGCCGCCGTTGAACCGGGCAGCGTAACGACCCGTGGCCCATACCATTCGATCAATGCCATCGCCTTCAAGCTTGGCATTCACTACCTCCGCGTGGTCCGCCGGCAAGTACAGGGTACCCGCCATATCCAAGCTGTCATCAAAACCCTGGTCTTCAGGCCGCATGCCATTGGTGGAACCCAAATGCCACTTGCCAATGTGGGCAGTGTAATAGCCCTCTCCCTGCAGTACCTCAGCAATGGTGATTTCCTCGCTGGGCATACCGAGCTCAACCATCTCAGGCAGGGCTGCCACTGCATCGTGGTCTATAAAAATCGGCAGCGGGCCGGGGTCGAGGTCTTGCATCCATTGAAATATTGTCGCCCCAAGCTTGAAGAATGGGGTAAATTCGAAACCAAAACGGGTTGAATAACGACCCGTCATGAGCGACGCACGCGAAGGCGCACACACTGCATTGGCGGCATATCCATTCTCGAATATCACCCCCTGGCGGGCTATGGCATCGATGGCGGGCGTCATCAAAGTGCCATCACCCGCGCCACCGTTATAGGTGGAGACATCGTTAAAGCCCATGTCATCGGCGAGTATGAGAATGATATTGGGGGGCCGCTGCGCCGGCTCCTCATTTGCTGTTGCCGGTCCGCGTGACCAGTTAGTCGGCACGTTGGCCGCAATGGGGTCCAGGGCCTCGCGGATTATCGGCGCGCCCCAGACCAGCAAATTAACGCGATTCTGCCAGGCAGCATAGCCACCAACGAGAACAGCGAGCAATACAATGACGACTTTTTTCAACGGGGTTTCCGCGCCGGCTTTTCTATTGGCCAGTAAACGATTACAACAGTGAGACCATCAAGCCGCGACGGGGCGAAATCTTGTTGTCCAGAAGCTCGATCCACAAGGTAGCGAGTTCCTGGACATCGTTGGTCCATTCCACCACCACCTGATCCTCTACCAACTTTGCGACCTCTGCGCTGGCCACCATGGCTTTCATCATCACCACCCCCGGCCCCCAGTCGGTTTCACGTTTACCGATTTGAGTCGGGGCAAAAAAGAACGTGGGTGTAGCACCCGGCAACTGCCCGGCATTGCCCCGTTCCTCCCAGTGGGTGGCACCAACCATCGCGCTCTCCACCATTTTGTCGCCCAATAAGTTATGCAACGCAGAGGTCAATCGAACATCCCCCGACATATCGACATAAGCGGCGGGCAGCGCGGTATCAATTTTTGCCTCCTCACCGTAGAGAACTACTTGATCGCAACAACCCAGCCCCTCCACGAAATCGACATTGGCGGCTGAGGTCAGGCCGACAATACGCTGACTAACCTCGGGGTCGTTATGTAACATCTGGGCCAGACCGAAACCAGTTTTGGATGACACCGATCCAATCAAGACTTGCTGCGCGCCAAAAAAATTGTTGTCTATCAGGTAGTCATACAACACATAAGACGTGACAAACAGCGGAAACAGCAGGCAGCGTTCCGTCTCCATGGCGCGTAAAAATTCGGGCTCCGCCAGCGTCCGCCGGTAGTTATTGTACAGAGCCGGTAGCGACTGTCGGTGCTCGGCCACATCGGTAAGCTGGTCGTCGCGGATTCTGCCCGGGCGCAAGATGGCGTAGCTGGCCATGGGGAAAAAACCCCACAGGCGATCGCCCACCGGCACATCGGCACAGCTGGATTCCACCACCGTGGCGCAACCCCATACCGGCACCTTGCCCCAATTACCCTCCGCCGGGTAATAGCCCCAGTAACCAATCGTGTCACCGGAAATAGCGTAGCTCACGTTATTGGCGGTGAGACCAAATTTGTCAATGGCGACCAGAACCTCGCCCGCTGCCAGGCTTGCCAACGAATAGGTGACAACCTTGGTGCGTCTGAGCTGCTCGCGATCTATCCATAATTCTGTGCACTGTGTCATCGATCTATGCCTCTTCCATGGGGGTCAACGAAACCCACCGTATTATGGACGCTACAGGGGCGAGGAGGCTACCGTCTGCTAACACCCCCGGCAAATCTTACTGTGGTGGCGGTACCTTGCCCCGCATTGCGCTCATCTGCTGCATTTGCCGCATCAGTTTGTCGATGGTAAAGCTCGCGGTCGCTTGCCGGGGTGGGAATTCCCGGAAGGTCATCAGCCACTTACCCACTTCCTGCTGGGTTGGCACAAACAACCAGATTTGATCAGCGAAAAAACGCGCGTAGAGGCTAGAGTCCAGGGAAGTCTCAAAAGGGTCTGTTCGCAAGTTCACTATCCGCGGGAAGCTGAGCGCCTCCCGGGGACCACCCCAACCCTCCGGCATAACCGCAAAATGGATTTTCCAGTCATTCCAACGAATCGCATTGAAGTTGGCATTGTCATCAAAATAGAAAATGTTGCTGCGCTTGCCAGGGCCGGTTCCGGCCAGGGCCGCTCTTTGGTCATAGCCATCGAGATGAACCTTAAACTTTTTACTTCCCGCCTGGTGCCCCTTCTTCAACTTGTCACCAATATTCGGCTCACCCGCCGCGGCCAACAAAGTTGGCAGCCAGTCCTGGTGGGAGAAGATGTCATTGATTATCGAACCGGGGGCGACCACGCCGGGCCAGCGAATTAGCGCGGGAACGCGAAAGCCGCCCTCCCAGGTCGAGCCTTTTTCCCCGCGAAAGGGTTCAGAACCGCCATCGGGGTAGGTATTTGTCTGGGAGCCATTGTCGGTGGAGTAAATCACAATGGTATTGTCTGCGATATCCAGGGCGTCCAGTTTATCCAGTAATTGGCCCACATGATGGTCGTGCTCCATCATTCCGTCGGCATACAGACCATAGCCTGAACTGCCCTGCCACTTGGGTGCCAGGCGAGTCCAGACGTGCATTCTGGTGGAATTGAACCACACGAAAAAGGGCTTGCCGTCGTCGTGCGACCGCTCCATGAATTTGAGTGCCGCATCGGTAAACTCCTGGTCGGCGGTCTCCATGCGCTTTCGGCTCAGCGGCCCGGTGTCTTCAATTTTGCCGTCTGCATAGGAGTGAATCACGCCGCGCGGGGCAAATCGTTGGTGAAATTTCGGGTCCTTCGGATAGAAATAGGTTTCCGGCTCTTCCTCGGCATTCAAGTGGTACAGGTTGCCA
>Ga0209988_10001391_pt1 | contig 15710 bp, 9 predicted proteins | sample N075metaG_FD_183115 | JGI IMG/M metagenome (GOLD analysis project Ga0209988, IMG submission 183115) | Deep subsurface microbial communities from Kermadec Trench to uncover new lineages of life (NeLLi) - N075 metaG (SPAdes) (version 2) | ecosystem: Environmental > Aquatic > Marine > Ocean trench... | reverse complement strand
CCGCCGGCGGGTCACGGAACCAGTACTGGAATTCGGACGTCCCGGGCATGAGCCCGAAGGTGGGCAGGTCCACGACGCGCGTCGCGAGGTTGCCCACGGCCATGCTGGGGGGATTGATGCGCACGAACGGGGCGCCGACGCACAGGAAGCCATTGCCGAAGGGCACCTGAACCTGGGAGGGTCCGAAGAAGAAGAGGCCGGGTTGGTCGGGGACGGGCCCGGCCGTGAGGGTGAGGTTGTTCGCGCTCACGCTGTCACTGCCGGTGGCACCCATGAGCCCGCCTTGTCCGGTGGAGTTGACCGAGGTCGCGCAGTAGTTCGTGCCGAGGTCGGACGGTCCTCCGAGGACGCTGATGTCGAGTACGCCGGTGCCCGTGGCGCCCGCCCAGCCGTCGACCTGGATCAGGTAGGTCGTGAAGGGCGTGAGGCCGGCGAGGTCGATCTCGACGTCGTGAATGTCGTTCGAGCCGCAGCCCCCGATGTCGTCGCAGGCGAGCTCGCTGCCGCCGCAGGCGTCCCAGACCGCCATCATCACGTCGTACGAGGCGCCGCAGATCCGGAAAGTGTAGTCGGTCTCCGCGGCCGAGGTCCACTCGTACCAGACGTCGGCGGTGTTGCCGAAATTGCACGATGCCGTGACCTCGGACGTGGCCTGGCCGTTGTCGACGGGAAAGCTCCCCAGGCCGGCGATGGGGCTCGCGTTGGCGCACTCGTCGTTCGGGGGCGGAGTGTACGTCGCGATGTCCAGCTCGCCGGTGCCGGTCGCGCCGTCCCAGCCATCGATCTGGAGCAGATAGGTCGTGCCTCCCGTGAGGAAGGGCAGGCGGATCACCACGTCGAAGGCCGTGCCCGAGCACGTGCCCACGCCATCGCCACCGGCATCGTCACAGGCGAGCTCGATCCCGCCGCAGATGTCGTAGGCCGCGAGGACGACGTCGAAGCTGGCGCCGCAGATGGAGAGCTCGTAGCTGTCCGAGGTCGCCGGCGTCCAGGCGTACCAGGTATCGGCGCTCGTGACATTGTTGCACGCCGCGATCAGCCCGCTGTCCGTGGCGCTGAGGGTCGCGAAGGGGATGCTGCCCGTGCCGGAGATGGGCATCGCATTCGCGCAATCGTCGTTCGGCGGCGTGAGGGAGCCCGTTGCGATGTCGAGCGTCCCCGCGCCGGTCGCGCCGTTCCAACCGTCGAGCTGAATGAGGTAGGTCGTCCCGCCCACGAGTCCCGGCAGGTCGAGCGCGACGTCGAAGATCGTTCCAGAGCACGCTCCGGGGCCGATGGCGAAGCCGTCGTCACAGGCGAGGAGTGTGCCGCCGCACGCGTCGTACGCGGCCAGGACGATGTCGTAGCTCGCGCCGCAGACGGAGAGCGTGTAGTTCCCCGACGCCGTGGGGGTCCACGCGAACCAGACGTCGGCGCTCGCCATCGACGCCTGGTTGTTGCAGTCGGCGATCAGGCCGCTGTCGGTCGCGCCGATCGTCGCGAAGGGGAAGCTGCCCGTGTCGGCGATGGGCGTCGCCAGCGCACAGTCGTCGTCCTGGGCGAGGGCCGGGACAGCGGCGAGAGCGACCGAGATGGAGGCGAAAAGGGCCTTGATCATGATTCCGTTCGGGGGGCGGGGGATCCGAGTGTATGCGATATCGTAGCAGGGGTCCCCTGGCTCGCTAGTCGATCGCGCTTCCCGCGCGTCCTTCCGGCAGCGGGCGGGACGATCACCGCGGTGCCGCCGGAGGCGACCCGTTCACCCTGAACGCCTGGGCGGCGGACGCCGATCAGGGCATCCCCTGGTACGGACAGAGTCTCGCTGGCGTGTGGTGCGAGGTCCCTGTCCTGGTGGGTATCGCCGGGGTGCTCATCGCGCGCGCCTTCTCGGCTACCCGGGGCGGGCTCATGGAGGACCCACCCGATAGGTCGCGCGGACGATGCGCTCGGCGGGCTCCCCCGGAGTTTCCAGGAAACCCCCTTGATACTTCCGGGTGTAAGTGCCAGAGTGCTTCCCACCCCGCGCGAAGCACCGGCGAGACCCGGTGTCGAGCCATGGACCCGATTCCCCTGTAGGGCGGACCTACCCACTCCTCTCCCCGAACAACGAACGACCTGATCATGAAGATTCGACTCAGCCTCTCGCTCGCCGCCGCGCTCTTCGCGCTCCAGGGCAGCGCCTCCGCCGGCAACTTCAGCGGTTGCGGCATCCTCGTCCAGGACGGGGGCGGCTGCATCCTGCTCGAGGTCGCCAACGGCGATCGCTACATCCCGGACGATGGGGGTGGCGGCTTCCCGCTCGGTTCGATGGTGACCATCACCGGTGACTACGACCCCACCTGCGCCTCGATCTGCTGGGCGAACGTCGGTTGCATCTGGAGCGCGGTCACCACGCTCGGATGCTCCAATCCCATCGGTACGAACTACTGCCTCCTGGTCAACAACTCGACCGGCGCCCCGGCGATCATCTCCGGCTCGGGCTCCGACAGCGTCTCCGCCAACGACCTGGTGCTCTCCGCCACTTCGGTGCCCGACCAGTTCGGTGTCTTCTACTACGGCCCGGCCCAGACCCAGGTCCCCTTCGGCAACGGTTTCCGCTGCGTCGATGGTGTACTCAATCGTCTCGACATCGTCATGGCGACGGCCAATGAGCTGACCTTCGCGCTCGACAACACGAGCCCGCCCTCCGCGGGTGGCCAGATCACAGCCGGGTCGACCTGGAACTTCCAGGCGTGGTTCCGCGATCCCGTCGCCGGGGGCGCGTCCTTCAACCTCTCCGACGGCCTCGAGGTCACCTTCACTCCCTGAAGCTCGAGACTCTCATCCCGGCCCGACCCGCGGCGATCCTCTGCGAGGGTCCAGCGGGCCGGGCCGGAGCTCGTTCAAGGGAGCTCGTTCAAGGGAGCGACGCGCGCCGATGCCGTTCGAAGCGCGCTCCGAGCGTCCGCCCGCGCCCGCCCGCATCACGGGCGCATCGTGACCTCGAGCCCGTTGGATCCGTCGACGACGCCCGGGCCCGCCCGCGGGTCGCGGACCCCGGCCTCAGGATCCCGCGTCGAGCTGGGGAGGATCGTCCCGCCGTCCGTGGGGCGCGTGAAGCCGACCTGCGCGGAGAGCACGTCGAGTCGGCGTACGCCACTCCGGCGCTTCGCTGTCGAGCTGGGGAGGATCGTCCCGCCGCCCGTGGGGCGCGTGAAGCCGACCTGCGCGGAGAGCACGTCGAGTCGGCGTACGCCACTCCGGCGCTTCGCTTCGAGCTCGCGCGCCAAGACCGAGCGCGGCCTCAGTCGGCGTCCTCGACCACCGACCGACCCACCAGGCGCGCGTATTCCTGCTCTGCGAACCGGTCGGTCATGCCGGCGATGTAGTCGCAGATCGCGCGCTCCAGGCCGACCTCATCGGCCCACCCGCGGTACCAGGGCGAGAGCTCTTCGGGTTCGGCGCGGTAGGCCTCGAAGAGACCGCCGAGGATCTTCCGCGCGTAGACGAGGAAGCGCTGGAGGTGCTCGTGGCGATAGAAGTGCTCGTGCAGGAAGCGCTGGAGCTCGGCGACCTTCGGGTTCATCTCCGGGCCGTGGCCGATCAGCATGCGCTCCGCTGACTGCACTTCCTGCGGCGAGGCGACGCCCGACTGCTCGATGCGCGCGGCCGACGACTGGATCAGGTCCGTGATGCACGCGCCGATCAGCTCGTTGGCGATGCGCTGCACGAGGAGCTTGTCGTCGGTCGTCCCGGCGAGGAAACCGGGGTGGCGCGCCTCGACTCGCGCACGGGACTCGCGCCACAGCTCGGCGCCGGCCTGGAGCGCCTCCTCCGTGAACATCCCGGCGGACAGACCGTCCTCGATGTCGTGCTTGTCGTACGCCGTCGAGTCGGCGAGGTCGACGACCTGGCCCTCGAGCAGCGGGTGCGCGGGGCGGGGTGCGAACTCCTCGGGCCAATCGGCGCTCCGCTCGTGCTTGAGCAGGGACTCGCGCACCTCGCGCGTGAGGTTCAGCCCGGGAAAGTCGGGGTGGCGGCGCTCGAGCTGGTCGACGACGCGCAGCACCTGAGAGTTGTGCCGGAAGCCCCCGTGGCCCGCCATGATCGCGTCGAGCGCGCGCTCGCCGCGGTGGCCGAACGGCGGGTGCCCGAGATCGTGCGCCAGGGCGAGCGCTTCGCACAGGGGCTCATTCAGTCGCAACGCGGACCCGACGCTGCGCGCCACCTGGCAGACCTCCAGGCTGTGCGAGAGACGCGTGCGGTACTCGTCCCCCTCGGAGTTCACGAACACCTGCGTCTTGTACATGAGGCGCCGGAACGCGGTGCTGTGCACGACGCGGTCCCGGTCCCGCTCGAAGACGGTGCGCAGGGCATCCGGCTGCTCGGGGTGGCGGCGGCCCAGCGAGCGCGCGCTGCGCATCGCCCAGGGGGCGAGCTCGCGCTCCTCGCGTGCTTCCTTGGTCGTACGATCGAGCAGGATGTTCATCGGGGGTCGGTGGAGCGATCGCGCCGGCGGGATCGCGCCGACGGGTAGGACCGCCCTCGGACTCGTCCGGTGGCGGGCGGAGCGCGCAAGCCCTACTAATAGTCGGCCATTCGCGCCCGTCCATAGGAAGACGCGGCCGAAGTTCCCATGCCCCGACCTGCCGGAGAGCCCCGCGACCCGCGACCGTCCACCGACTCCGAGCCCTGGTACGTCACCGCCTTCGGGTCCGACTACCGGCGCGTCTATCCCCATCGGGACCTCGCGAGCGCGCGCGCGGAGGTCGCGTGGATCCGGGGCCAGGGAATCTCCGGGCGGGTGCTCGACCTCTGCTGCGGATTCGGTCGGCACAGCCTCGCGCTCGCCGCGGCCGGCGCCGACGTCTTCGGGCTCGACCTCTCCGCGCAGCTCCTGTCGGAGGCCCGCACGCTGCCGGGGGGGGAGCGGCTCGCGGGCCGGCTCGTGCGCGCGGACGCCCGGCTCATCCCCTTCGTCGACGGCGCATTCGATGCGCTCGTGAACCTGTTCTCCTCGTTCGGCTACTTCGGCGACGACGGGGACCGCCGCGTCATCGCGGAGATCGCGCGCGTGCTCCGCCCCGGGGGTCGGGCGCTGCTCGACCTCATGAACCCCGCGCGGATCCGCGCGGACCTCGTGCCCGAGTCCACGACGGAGCGCGACGGTGTGATCCTCCACGAGCGCCGCGCGCTCAGGGACGCCGGGCGCAGGGTGACGAAGATCGTCCACCTCACGCTTCCGGAAGGGGAGGAGCGCACCTGGCGCGAGGACGTGCGCATGTACGAGACGGAGGAGCTGGCGGCGCTCCTCGCCCCGCGCGGCCTCGCGATCACCGCCGTGCACGGCGCGTTCGGCGGCGCGCCCTACGACGAGCGGGCGGAGCGCCAGATCCTCGTCCTCGAGCGGAAGCCGTAGCCCGGAGAGCCGCTGCACGCGTCCAGCGCGTATACTCCCGCCGGATTCTTGGTGCCCCGCGGTCGGGGATCGGCGCTCCACGGAATCAGACCGAGGTAGCCCACAATGTCCCACAACATCGTCTTCAGCGCGAAGGCACTCGAGCTCCAGGCCACGGCGCGCGAGATTGCCGACAAGCACGTCCGGCCCGCCGCGGCGCACTACGACAAGGCTCAGGAGTACAACTACGACGCGGCGCGCGCCGTAGCCGAGGCCGGCCTCTTCCGCACGTTCATCCCGGCCGAGTACGGCGGCTTCGGGGCGGGGATCCTCGCCCTCGCGCTCGTCACGGAGGAGCTCGCCAAGGCCGACTCGGGGTTCGGCGTGGCCTTCGCGGTGAACGCGCTCGGCTCCTTCCCGATCATCCTCGGAGGGACGGAGGAGCAGAAGCAGCACTGGCTGCCCCAGATTGCGACGGGCGACAAGTTCGTCGCCTTCTGCCTCTCCGAGAAGTTCGCGGGCTCCGACGCGCAAGCGCTCTCCGTGCGCGCGACCCTGGACGGCGACGACTACGTCATCTGTGGCGAGAAGAAGTGGACCACGAACGGCGGCGTGGCCGACGTGTACACCGTTTTCTGCGTGACCGACCCGAACTCGAGGTCGCGCCGCATCAGCGCGATCATCGTCGAGAAGGGCACCCCCGGCTTCGAGGTGAAGAAGGTCGAGGACAAGATGGGCATCCGCTGCGTGCCCGTGGTCGAGACGCACTTCGACCACGTGCGGGTGCCGAAGAAGAACCTGATCGGCGGCCGGCCGGGCCTGGGCTTCAAACATGCCATGATGACGCTCGACTACGCCCGCCCCGGCGTCGCGGCGCAGGCGTTGGGGGCCGCGCAGGGAGCGTTCGAGTTCGCCAACGTCTACGCGAATCGCCGCCAGACGTTCGGCGTGCCGATCAGCAAGCACCAGATGGTGCAGCAGCTCCTCGCCGACATGGCGATGAAGACGGAGGCCGCGCGGTGGCTCGTCTACTCGTCCGCGGCGGCCATCGACCAGCTCGGCCCGAGCCCGGCGAACAGCAAGATGGCCGCGATGGCCAAGTGCTACGCCTCGGACGTCGCCATGGAGGTGGCGACCGACGCCGTCCAGGTCTTCGGGGGCTACGGGTACATGGAGGACTACCCCATCGCCAAGTTCTTCCGGGACGCGAAGATCCTCCAGATCTACGAGGGCACGAACCAGATTCAGCGCCTCGTCATCGCGCGCCACCTCATCCGGGAGGCGGCCGAGCTCGAGCACCTTCAGGCCTTCATTCCGATCGAGATACAGAAAACATACGAAGAGGACGAGGTCACCCAGGAGGCGTAGGATTCCCACCGGTGCGGAGAATGTCGCACCTCAGCCCGGTTCAGCTTGCGCTCTGCGCGGGTTCGGATTGGAATCAGCCTGCGGTTTCGGGCCCTGACGGCCGCTCCGGAGCCCTAGGCCGTGCCGCACGGGCACTTGGGAGAAATTTCCGGGCCACTGGGTCGTCACTTGCATCGTCATCCGTAGTACAGGTCCGTAGCAAAAAGGAAGGTGCGCGGAACTCTTCCGTGCACGTAAGATATCTAGGTGGAAGCGGCACCCCCTCCCCCCCACTCGGAGGGTATTGCGAGGGGTTGTGTTCAGCTCGCACGAATGGTCTGGCAGGCCATATCGAGACCAGCTGACCAACGACCCACCTGCTCACTAACGCCATTGTCACCCTTGGAAACGGTGTTGGGTGAGTAGTACCAAGAGTGGGAACCCCCCGGTCCGCACGGTCAGGACCGGAAGGCAGGCAGGAGGACCGACATGATGAAGATGCTGACGTACGACGGGACCGACGAGAAGCTCGACGCCCTCGCGGTCGACACCGAGACCTTCGCCAAGAAGGCGCGCCGGCTCGCCGCGCGCCTCAACGCGAAGGGTGTCGACCTGGAGCTCCCCCGACCGGAGAGTTGGCGCGGCAGCGGGCCCAAGCCGCAGTTCTCGCGGGTCGCCTCGATCGAGGAACAACTCAGGAGCGAGATCGATTCCATCCTCACGCTGGATCGCATCGATGAAGCCCGCCTCGCGCGCCGCATCGAGTTCGCGCGCTACCGCCTCGCGGACGCCCTCGTGCGCCACGACCTCACGGAAGAGGATCTCGAGGGTGCGATGACCTACCACCCGTCGACCATCTGGGAGCCACAGCCCACGGACTGCTCGTTCCCCGCGCCGGTGTGCCGGCGTTGGCGCGAGCTGCACGCGCTCCGTACGGAGCTCGTCGAGCGCAACCTCTACCTCGTCCTCATCAATGTGGAGCGCTATGCGCACCTCTCGGTCGCGCGCCTCGACCTGATCCAGGAGGGCTCCGCGGCCCTGTTCCGCGCGGTCGACGGCTTCGACTGGCGGCGCGGGCTCCTGTTCCGCACGTACGCGGTGCACTGGCTGAACCAGGCGTTCCGCAGCCTCCTCTACAACTTCGGCAACACGGTCCGCGTCCCGGTGTACCTGCAGAAGGCGATGAAGCACGTCAACCAGGCGATCGCCCGGCTCGGGAATCCGAACGCGACGGCCGAGGAGATCGCGGAAGAGGCGGACCTCGGCGTCAACCTCGTCGAGAGCGCCCTCGCCGCTTCGCGCACCACGCTGTCGATGGATGCGCCGCTGCAGAAGTCCGAGGAAGGCGCCGGCCTCATCGAGCTGCTCGGGGTCGAGTCGCCCGAGGGCGTCTACTCGACGGACATGGAGGACATCTCCCTCAAGTCGGGAGTGCGCGAGGCCATGGACCGGCTGAGCGAGCGCGAACGTTACGTCGTCGAGATGCGCTTCGGCATCGGCATGGAGCGCGAGCACACCCTGTCCGAAGTGGCGAGCGAGCTGGGCGTCAGCCTCGAACGCGTGCGCCAGATCCAGGTCCGCGCCATCAACAAGATGCGGACGCCGGGCCTCCGCAAGGCGATCGACCCGTTCCTCTAGCGCCGCCGATACGGTGTCGCACACTCCCGCGCTGCCCAGCGACTGACGCGTGCCGCACAACTCCCGGATGAGAGGTGTGCGGCACGCGTCAGTCGCTGGGCAGCGCGGGAGTGTGCGACACCGTATCGCTGGCGGTGGGAAACGCTAGGGTGGTGACCATGGTCAGCCCTCTGGAGCCGCGGCAGGGCCGGCAGGACGACGGCCGGACGCACGCTCGCCCGGCGCGGCCGCTGGACGCCCACGTCCTCCGCACCCTGAGCCTCGACCTGATCGGGCGCCCGCCGTTCGCCGTCGAGGTGGAGGAGTGGTCCGGGAAGCCCGTGCAGGCGTTCCTCGACACGGTCCTCGGGTCGCAGGAGTTCTGGGAGCACTGGTACGAGGAGCAGCTCTACTACTTCCTCCTCATCGACAACTTCCGCCCCGCGACGGACTCGACGCGCACGATCCCCGCGAAGCTCGTCGAGGGCCGCATGAGCGTTCGCGACGCCCTGCACCGGGTCGCGCTCTCGTCGAGCTTCAACCTGCGCAACCCCGGGGCCGACACCTTCGTGACCGTCGTCATGGAGCAGGTCGTCGGGCTGACCGTCCAGAAGCACAAGGCCGAGCTCGAAATCGGTAAGCGGGTCTACGACGGCCACAACGGCCTGTTCCTCGGCAGCTTCGGCGAGAACCAGTCCGACGTCGTGCGCATCGCCATCGAGAGCAAAGCCGCCGCCCGCGCCTTCACGGCGCGGGAGTTCGTGCGTATGACCCACCGCGAGGCGCCGAAGAAGGAGCTCGCCGCTTGGACGCGCAAGCTCCACAAGGACCCCCACACTTTCATCGAGGTCGTCCGCGAGTGGCTGCTCTCCGAAGCGTACGAAGCGCGCCTCGCGCACCCGGTCCCCCTGGCGAATCGTCTCTTCGTGCGCGCCGTGTTCGTCGACCTGCTCGGACGGCTGCCGGAACCCGCGGAGGCCGAACCCCTCCGGAACGCCCTCGACGGGCTCTCCGACTCCCGGCCCCTGCGCTCCGTCCTCGTGCGCCTGCTCCTCGACTCGGGTTCGGTCCCGATTCCCGAGAAAAACTCGATCCGGGACGTGACGGAGTGGGTAGCCGGACTGTTCCCGCGGTTTCTCGGCCGGGAGGCGACCCCCGAGGAGTTGAAAGCGTTCGTGCTCGCCTTCGGCGAACCCGAGTGCCGACCGAAGACGATTCTCTACGCGATCCTGTCGAACGCCGAGTACCACACCTTCTGAGGCGACCCATGAATCCGAGCGAGACCTCACGCCGCACCTTCCTCAAGACGGCCGCGATCACCGGCGGCGCGCTCGTCGGGACGGGCCTCGTGCCCGGCCTGTCGCCCCTCGCGTTCGCGCGCGGGCCCCGGAGTCCCCTCCGCGACGACCGGAAGACGAAGCACATCGTCCTCATCGCTTTCGCGGGCGGCGTGCGCACGAAGGAGACCTTCGGCATGCCCGCGAACGTCCCGAACCTCACGGCGATGGCGGACGAGGGTGTGCTCTTCCCGCGCGTACGGACCGCGAATCTCGGGCACTTCGGCGCTTCGATGTCGATCTTCACGGGGATCAGCGAGCCGCGTGGGATTCGCGAGAACTCCCGCGGGCCGGACCCCACCCTCTTCGAGTACCTGCGCAAGGACCTCGGACTGCCTCAGAGCGATGTCTGGATCACGACCTCCGGCGGCGCGCAGCAGGTGAACTACTCGTACGGCCTGCACGCCGACTACGGTCCGAAGTACGGCGCCAACACCCTCGACGGCGACGGGATCTTCAACAAGGAGTTCCAGGAGGTGCTCGAGGCCTACGGCATGCCGAAGCCCATGGGCGAGGGCGAGAAAGAGATCCTCGACCGGCTCCGCGGGAGCCTCGGCGCCGGCGATGAGGAGTCCGCGCGGGAGGCCGAGGCGCTCGCCCGAGTGGAGCAGTACATCCTGGACGAGCTCACGCGCGGCACCTCCGACATCACGGGCGCAGGCGCGGCCGACGCCAAGGCCCTGCGGCTCGCGCGCAACCTGCTCAGTATCTTCAAGCCGCGCGTCGTCGGCGTCGTGCTGCAGAACGCGGACATCGCCCACGGATCCTTCAACGGCTACATGGAGGTCATCCGGCGCAACGACGCTGCCGTCGGCGAGCTGTGGAACGCCGTCAAGGACGACGCCGAGCTGGCCGACTCGACCGCATTCATCATCCTGCCCGAGTTCGGGCGGGACGCCGATCTGAACGCCCGCCGCGGACTCGACCACGGCGATGGCTCCGATGATCTCAACTACGTGAGCTGCGTCGCGTGGGGGCCCGACTTCAAGCGGGGCGCCGTCGTGCGCGACGTCGTGCGCACGATCGACGTGACGCCCACGATCTGCGACCTTCTCGGAGCCTCCGCCAGGCACTCGCGCGGCGGCCGGATGCCCGGTCTGTACGCTTGATTCGGGCCGCGATGGTCGACGTGGGGAACAGTGCGGCGGCGGCGACCGCCGGGCCGACGCGGTGGGTCGCCGGAGGCGCCCTCGTCCTCGCGCTCCTGGCCCTCGTCGCGGACGCGTTCGAGCCGCAGGAAGGAGCCGCGGGCGTGCGCCGCGGCCCGGCCCCTGTGTCGAGGGCGGCCGGCGGCTGCACGGACTGTCACGAGGGGATCGAGGCGATGCACCCCGGCGCGGACCTCGCCTGCGTCGACTGCCACGGTGGGGACGCGACGGCGCGCAAGAAGCTCGCGGCGCACGTTCAGCCGAAGTCTCGGGACCCGGGTGACGAGCGCGTCGTCAAGCTCGACGATGACCTCACGTACCGCCGGTTCGTGAACCCGATGGATCTGCGGATCGTCGACAGGACGTGCGGGGAGTGCCACGGCGGGCTCGTGCACGACTTGAGGACGAGCCTCCACGGCACGACCGCCGGCCACCTGTCCGACGGCTACTACGAGATGGGCTTGCTCGAGAAGCGCGGCTCCGTCTACTCGGTGTTCCCCGTGCCCAGGCGCTTGGCGGAAGGGGGCGAGGTCGAGCGCCTCGTACAGGTCCCGCCGTTCCGGCACTCGGGGCCGATGGATCGCCTCTCGACGCACTACACCGATCTAGCGCGCAAGGAGTGCATGCAGTGTCACCTCTGGTCCGAGGGGCGCGCCGTCCGCGGCCGCACGGGCCAGGACGGGGACTACCGCGGCCAGGGCTGCGCGGCGTGTCACGTGCGCTACGCGTTGGACGGCCTCACCGATACGGCCGACCGCGCCGCGGTGCGCAACGAACCGGGGCACCCCTGGCGGCACGCGATGACGCGCGCGCCGGGCACGGAGACGTGTACCTCGTGCCACTACGGGGACGCCTCGATCGGCCTGCACTTTCGCGGCCTCTCGCAGCTCCCCCCCGGGGCGCCGGGCGGACCCGATATCCCGGGTACGACGGACTCGCTGCTCAACCGCGTCTTCTACCTCGACGACAACGAGATCTGCCCGCCCGACGTGCACCACGAGCGCGGGATGAGCTGCATCGATTGCCACACGCTCGGCGACGTGATGGGGGACGGGCAGCTGCACGGCCAGATGGAGCACGCGGTCGAGATCTCGTGCCAGGCCTGTCACGGCACGTTCACCGCGCGCTCGACCCTGAAGACCGAACGCGGCACGCCGCTCGAGCACCTCTTCCTGGACGAAGTGGGCGACGTGTTCCTGCGCAGCAAGGTCTCGGGCGAAGTACACCGCGTCAAGCAGGTCGTCGACGTGCTCGACCCGGGGCACATCGACTACAACGAGGACGCCGAGCGGGCGATGACGGGCGAGCACGGCCAGGTCGAGTGCTACACCTGCCACGCCGGGTGGAACGCAAACTTCCTCGGCTTCCACTTCCAGCGCAACGAGGCGCTCTCGCAGCTCGACCTCCTCTCCGGGATGCGGACGCCGGGCCGCGTCACGACGCAGGAGAAGGTTTTTGCCACCTGGAAGAGCTTCTACGCCGGGCTCAACGAAGCCGGCCGCGTGGCGCCCTACTTGACGGGCTTCTCGACCATGGGCTCGGTCGACGACAAGGATGGCAAGCGGGTGCTCGACCAGGTGATGCCCGTGACCGCCGCGGGGCTCTCCGGCATGACCATGGTGCACCACCAACTGCACTCGGTGCGCCCGACCGCGCGCTCGTGCGTGGAGTGCCACCGGACCTCGACTACCTGGGGCATGGGCTCCGCGAACTTCCGCCTTGCGCGCCAGCTCGCGTTCGTCGCCGACCGGCGCGGGATCGAGGTCGTGGCCCTCAACCGCACGAACCTGTCCGCGTCGATTCCACTCGCGAAGATCGTGCTCCCCGACGTGGTCGACCTCGTGATCGACTGCGATCCCCTGCAAGGTCACGCGCGCTATCTCTACGCGGCCGAGGGCGGGCGCGGGATCCACGTGATCGACGTGCGCGATCCCACGACTCCCCGGCGGGTCGCGTTCATCGAGTCCATCGGACCGCGCGGGCTGGAGCTTGCGGGGGACTATCTCTATTCGGCGGACGGAATCGGCGGCCTGCGCATTTACGACGTGTCCGAGCCAGAGCAGATCCGACTCGTGGGGCTCGTGCCCATGTTCGACGCGCACGCGGTCACCCTGCAGTGGCCCTACGCGTACGTCGCGGACGGTCCCGGCGGGCTCGCCATCGTCGACGTGCGCGCCCCGATCGCCCCGCGCTTCCTGGCGGGCATCGACATGCAGCGCGCACGCGGCTCGGTCGCGATGGCGATCGACGTCGCGGTCCTGTTCCAGTACAGCCGGCCGCGCGCCGGTCCGGACGGCGCGCCGCTCGATTCGCGCTCGAGCGCGCGCAACCTCTGCGCCGTCGTCGACGAGCTCGAGGGCCTCATGCTGTTCGACGTGACCGAGCCGAAGCACCCGGAGGTCCTGTGGCCGCGTCCCGACCGCCGGACGGTGGCGCGCCGCAGAAACTCCCCCGAATACCGCGGCCTGGCGCTGTTGTCGCACGTCGACGTCGCGAGTCCGCAGGGCGGCGCGCGCACCGTGGAGCGCGACTACGTCTACCTGCTCGAGGAGCTTTCGGCGGGCAACGGCCGGCGGCGGTCGTTCGTGCGCTCGATCGACGTCACCAACCCGGAGCGGATACGCCTCGTGGGCCGCACCGCGGCCGGGTTCTCGACCGAGATGCTCGCGCCGATCGCGGTCTACAACCCGCCGTTCCTCCAGCAGATCCTCCTGACGCCGGGCGAGCTCGGGGTGTACGCGACCGACGCCTCCATCTCGGAGGAGCTGAACCAGCTCGGTGTTTTCTCCGCCCTGCGCAACACCTACGTGGTCGCCGTCGAGGAGTTTCCGCTCGACCGGATGATCGACGCGGGCGGCCGGCGTCTGAAGGACGTGAGCCACCCGACGTCGCGGTGGCTGTACCGCGCCGAGATCGAGCGCCTGCTCGACGTCTCGGCGGAGGCGCTCGGCACGCTCGACGACAGCTCCGCGGCCCTGCCCGAGTCGCCGGGCGTGACGGCACGCAAGTTCTTCGCCCAGTACGACGAGGACCGGAGCGGACTCCTCACCGGCTCGGAGTACGCGAAGGCCGGGGGCGCGAACATCGACCGCAACGGCGACGGGCGCGTCACCCTGCTCGAGACGGCGCTCATGGGCGGCTACTTCGGCGGCCGAGACACCGCCGTTGCGGAGGGTCCGCCGCCGGTGTTCCTCGCGACGCGCGTGGACTCCGAAGGCGACCTCGCGCGCCTCCTCGACGGCGTGAACCCCTACGAGTTCGACCGGGACGACGACGACAAGCTGGACCGGCGCGAGTTGACCGCCGCCTTCTTCGAGGCCCTCGACCTCGACGACGACCACCGGCTCTCGTTCGCCGAGCTCTCGCGACACCCCGGCAACCTCAGGCAGCTCCGTTACGGCGACCACTCCGCCCTCGCGCGCTTCGATCGCAAGGACCTGAACGACGGCGGCTCGATCAGCCTGCGCGAGTTCGTGGTGGAGGACCGCGACTGGCGTGCGCTCGACATCGACGCGAGCGGTCACGTCCAACTGCGCGTGGAACCGACGCCGTGGGAACGCGAGTGGGGCTTCGTGGGCGCCATGACCGAGTGGCCGACGCGCCAACCGAACCGCACCGGCCTCCCCCCTGTGATCACGGCCGAACGCGTGCTCGCTGCCTTCGACTCGGATCACAACGAGCGCCTGAGCCAGCGCGAGCTGCGCAAGCGCCCCGATCTCTTCCGGGAGATGGAGCGCAACGGCGACGGCTTCGTCGACCTGCGCGAGATCCAATACCGCGTCCGCCTCGCCGCCGAACAAGGTGTCGACGTGACCGCCGACGGCTTCGTCGAGCGTTGGGATCTCGACGGCAACGGCCGCGTCGAAGACGACGAGCTCCCCGAGGGCGCCGAGCTCGTCCTCGCGCGCGAGCGCCAGGCACGCCGCTGACAGAACCTACCGGCCGCCCCGGGCCTTCGACGTCCCCGCGGAGCCGACGGGGAGGACGCCGGTGCGCGAAGAGTGCCGGCAGGGGCCGAGTAGGAGCGCTCCGGGTGCTCCTTCATGAGGGACCCCGGCTCGATCGATTCAGCGCTGCGTCGCCCCTGGCTGCGAGGGTCCCTGCCGTCCGTCCGCCGGCGAGAGTGCCGGCGAGCGACGGGGCGCCCCCCTCGGGCTCGCTGCACGCCGCCGCAACGAGGGCAGGAATGAGGCTACCAGGCCGAGTCGAGCACCGCGGTCCAACTCAGGGATTCTCCGCGCGACTCTCGACCGGGCCGGTGTGGCCGGGCGCGGCGGTGACGACTCCGCCGCGGTTCTGGAAGTACTGCGCAGCCGAGGTGACGGACGAGCTCGTCGAGACCGAGTAGTAGCTGATGTTCGCCACGCGAGCGCCGTGGTCGGCCGCCCATACGAGCCTCTCGGTGATCGCAGACCAGCTCCCCGTGCCGTCCGGGGCGCTGATGCGGATCGTCATCACCTTGCAGCTGCACGCCGTGCCCCTGACGCCCAGGGCGTTGTTGCCCACCGCGCCGGCGATACCCGCCATGAAGGTACCGTGGCCGTGGACGTCGCTCGTGTTCGAGTTGCCGTTGTAGGCGTTCCAGCCGGGGACGAGGTGCCCGACGAGGTCGGGACGGTTGCCATCGACGCCCGTGTCGAGGATCGCGATGGTCACGGTCTGGGCGCCGGGCGTGATCCCCCACGCGGCCGGCGAGCCGATCTGGCGGTGCTCGGGTTGCATCGGGTAGCGCGGGTCATCAGGGATGACGTCGGCCGCCGGGACGATGCGGTCGAGCTCGGCGAACTCGACCTCCGGTCGAGCGCGATCCGCCTCCGCCTGGAGCGGCTCGCTGGCGTCCGAGTGGGTACCCGCGCGCGCAGGGGCCCAGGAGCTCGCCCTCCGTCTCGTGAGTGCGGGGATCAT
>Ga0209988_10001390_pt1 | contig 15717 bp, 18 predicted proteins | sample N075metaG_FD_183115 | JGI IMG/M metagenome (GOLD analysis project Ga0209988, IMG submission 183115) | Deep subsurface microbial communities from Kermadec Trench to uncover new lineages of life (NeLLi) - N075 metaG (SPAdes) (version 2) | ecosystem: Environmental > Aquatic > Marine > Ocean trench... | reverse complement strand
GTTAAACCAATCGTGGCGGCGAGATTCGAACTCGCGACCTCCTGAACCCCATTCAGGCGCGGTCCAGCCGTCAGCTCCAGCATTCGGCAAGAAGTTCGGTGGATTGTTCGGTCTGTTGCCTCAACCCCAAAAACTGCCGATCAGCTAACTAGCTGTCACTAGGTAGGTTACTCAGTGCGCCCGGGAGAATTCGAATCCCCAGCCTCCTGATCCGTAGGAAGGTGGTGTAGGCCCCTAATTGAGCAAGATGCGCACATCTTTGGAGGTTGATGCTGCAGGATGCGCACTTGCAGACCCGGCGATAGCGCAGGTTGCGCAGTCAAAGTTGGGGGAGAAGTTCGGGGAGTTGGGTGTGTGGCGGCAGCACGGTATGCGCCTATCCGCTAACTCGCTGTCAATAGTGCAGATAAACCAATCGGGGCGGCGAGATTCGAACTCCCGACCTCCTGAACCCCATGCCGGTGCTGGGCGTCCACCAGCGTCCGTGGGCGCCAGGATCAGCCTCGTTTCGGGCCCACCACGACGATGCCTGACACCACGTTCATGGCTCGATTCTACTCTGACCGCCCAGATAATCGGTCGGCCATCGCACGATCGGCGCGCTGACGATGACGCCCGTAGGCTTGATACTCAACTCACCGTTTGCCTCTGCCTCAAGCAGTTCGGCGACAGATGTCAGGATCCTGGGCGTAGCTGCCTCTAGCCAAGTTACGAGTTGAGGATTGCGTAGAGGGGTGTACCTATCGTCGCCTGGCACGGAGTCGAAGATGTCGATCTGGTAGCCAAAGGGGCCGCCACCCCACGGCTTGACGCCCTCCTGCATGATGCCGTTCGTGAAGGCGTAAAACTTCCCCACGTTGTCTATCGGCACATCACCCAACCGAGACGAGTGGATCGTCCGATATCCCACCATCATGGTCAGCATCTGGGCCATCGGCTCGTCAGAGACATCGGTGTGGATGAACCACAACTTCCCGCCCTCGTAGTAGGCGTCGATCGCGGGTATCGTCGCACGCGGATTCTCCGCGGATAGGGGTTCCGGCTGCCTCTCCGGCTCTTGCTCCGCCTGGGATGCGCCGTCACCAGGGTTACTGCATGCCGTCACTACTAGCATCGCAGTGGTCGCCGCCAGCACAGTCTTCTTGTTCATTCTCATCCTCCTAACCGCTCGGTAGGGTCGGGGCCGAACGTAGCAACCCAACGTAGCAGCGGGCCCGAGGCGCCTTAACCCCGAACCCTCAAAAGTGCCCTAATTACAACGGTTCCTGCAATCGGGGCACGTCAGCTTCGCACCGGCCGCGCAGTCAACCTGCCAGTCATCTTCGGTGTACGGTGGGTGATTCTTCATGTGTGGCCGCGCCCCCTCTTCAGTTTCTGTCACGGTAACGGCAATCGTTTCTTAGGGTGCCCTCGTACGCGCACGACGAGCCAACTCACTCGCGTACTTCTGTCCCAGACCGGCGCCGTGCTTTCTAGCCCAACTTGTCAGGGCCGTCGTGCCAGTCGCTATCCCTTCCACATACAACCGCCCTTCCATGAGACCTCTGATCTCATCTCGCGTAATGACCACGTCATCGAGGACACGGCCGAGCGCAACAGCCGCGCCGTATGCCAGCCACGGCGGCAACGGGATTGTTCGTCGCGGTCGACCGATCGCTTCTCCGATCGTGGCCACCAGTTCACGATAAGTAAACGTCTCGGGCCCGGTCGCGTTGATGACGACGTTCGTCTCTCCGACCCCATGCGACACAGCAAGTTGAGCCAGATCGTCAACATAGATTGGTTGTAGTCTGTAGGATCCGTCACCAAACAGACCGAACACCGGAAAGTGACGGAGCATCCAGGCAATGTTGTTGATGAGGATGTCCTCCTCTCCGAAAAGAACTGTTGGCCGCAGGATGGCGTACGAAATGCCCGATGACTTAAGGGTGTCCTCCAGCTCTGCCTTTCCCCTGAAATACTCAAGCGCCGAGTCCTCAGATGGATTCGTGATGCTCACGTGCACGATCCGCCTGACTCCTGCCTCCATTGCCGCCTGGAACAGCAGTTTTGTGTTCTTCACAGCACCAGCGAAGCTGAACCGTCGGTGGTTGAATCGAACCCAATACGTATTGTAGAAGACGTCGACACCTCGAAGTGATTCGGTCAGTCTCCCAGGTCGATCGAAGTCCAGGGGATGTGCCTGGACTCTGCCGTGGAACGGATCATCGGCGACGGAGTTGGTCAGCGTCACGACGGAGTGGCCGTGCTCCAGCAACCGTTTCGCGATGTACCGACCGGAAAAGCCAAACGCTCCCGTCACTGCATGGAGCCGACCTTCAGTGTCAGGAGTGCCCATGGCGTTCTCCCTTTCACCACGCCCTACCGGGTAGGCTGCGTCTAGCGGCTACGGCATCACCTGAGGCGCGAAGCGACGCCCGCCGTATGCCGTTGTTATGCGGCCCTGCCCGACCGGTGTAAAATGCTATTTCAGTTTTCCAATCAAGCGGAGGTACTCCTCCCGCGGTTCCGCGGTACGCCAGTGGATTCTATGACGATAATGGAACCAATATCCGTGAAGAATGGCAATGCCCGCCGCCATCACCATGAGAAGGCCAATGAACCACTGCCTGCCCGCCAACTGGTGAATCGCGAAGAACACCACTGCCAACAACGCAAACTTTATCAATCTCTTGCGGGGATGGACGTGAGCATCGTACCCCCGAAAAATCCGCCGCCCGATCAACCAGCCAGAATCGAAGACCACTGCGTCCCAATAGTTCACTTCTGCACCTTGTCTCTCAAGCGAGACCCCACTGGCCACATACTAACGATTAAACGGCACGACGCGCCGGTCAGGCTGCATCGCTCCGTTGTTGCTATGTCCTCCTAGCTGGTCCTTTCAAATGGTGCCAGACGGCCGGCCAACGGAGGCGAGCTTCGACCGGGGATAGCCCAGGAGATAGGTAATCGATGGCCGCGGAAAGGCTGCTTCGCGCCCGATTTCCCAGACGTAGTCATTCGAATCAAGCCCATCCACGAGTTCCTGTAGTTCCTGCGGTGAATACGTCCGAAGGCACGAGACGGCCCCATCCCACAAGACGTACAGTGGGACAATCGGAATGAGATAGGTCCAGAACAAGCGGCTCAGGCGAAACGGGCGAATGAAAGGCGTTACCAGTAACACGATGAAGGGGTTGAGGAGCACTGGCACTAAGTGGACAGCACTCCTTTCGGTCACCTCTAGAACACCGATGGGGCGCCGTTCATCGACCGCGTCTTGCAGGATGCTTCGCGCCACTTCTGGCCGGAAGTGATGAAACGACGCGAAGAGAGTTCTGAAACCGGGCAGATGTGTGGGTACGGCCGTGGCATCTATTGATTCCTCGAGGAATCTGATCCCACCGCCCGAGCGTTGGCACATGTACTCCAACGCCCGGCGGTTAGGAAACTTATCAGTAAGCGTGACGGAGACCTCACACCCGGCTTCAACGAGTCGCTCACGTATGCCGACCAACGGCCCGCCGCCGCCAGAGCAGAGATCAAGAATCTCCTGACTGTCGGTCTTGATCAAGACGTCTCTTAGCCGTGAAACGATCGAAAGATAGGGGTTCCCAACGTCGGAGATAAAACGGATGAAGTCAGTACCCGCATCGCGAATCTGCGCCGGACCAGGTTTGGTCTTCCAGTTCGAAGAGGTGAATCCGCCTCACTGCAAACCGACCTCCTCCGGTCACGGCCGACGCCGACCGTATCAGCCGGGCCGAAACTAGAAGTATCAAGCCAGATATCTACACTCATAGCACACAGGGTCAGCCCTTGAAGGGCCGCCCGGGCACCCAGCGTCTTACGAGCACACAGTACCGCTCGTAGCTCTCACCGAAGCGAGCGCGGAGATTCGGCTCTTCGTACACCAGGATCACGCTATTCATCACCAGGAGCCAGACAACCGTATAACCAAGCAGCGCCCGCGAACCCAGGATGAGCACTTCTCCGATGAGAATAGCCAGCCCCCCGAGATACATCGGATTGCGCACATACCGATACAGGCCGGTGACGACCAGTTCCTTGGTGTGATCGATGGGTGCGTGAATACCCCGGCCCTTCTGCACAAACTCCCACAAACAGCGACTGTAGACCCCGATGCCCACTGAGAGCACCACTCCACCTGCGATCACGCGCGGTCCCATCTACAACTGCTGCAGCGACGCGCTGCCGTCAAACTAGTAATAGGGCAACACCACAAGGACGGCACCGGGTCCGAGAACCGTGAAAGCGAGTGCGCGACTCCAACGAAGCACAGAGGAAAGCTCCAACGGTGTCCTAGCCTCCATGCGGGATAATAGAGATGCGCTCAAGGCAGGAACGATAGATCCCCCGATTGCCGGAGAGCAAGAGCGCCATTGAGTTCGCCGTGTTGCTGACCTGCCCCCTGAAGCGATACCGACTGCAGAAGTAGCACTGTGCTTGGATCGGAACCATCGAGGCGAGAGTCAGGTCAGCCGCTTGATCCCGGCTTGACCGCGCATTTGCACGTTCATCTTCCGGCCATACTTAACGATCGGAGGAATCAAATGGACGCCCCGCGAAATACCAAACCAACGACGCCACTGCGAGCGTTTGTGGCAAGCATTGATCCCAAGCTGCGGTTCCGAATCTCCGCTATTGGCATTGGGCCGGTGTGCCCGTGCAAGGAGGAGCACTCGCTACACGTAATCTTCGAGCCCTTGTTAGATAGGAAAACCGGCTGCATCGTGCACACCTGGAATGATGCGGTTGGCCATCTTCCCGAGCACTCGCCTGCCGTCTTGGAATCCTGGCTGGATGATCTCGAGGGCTCTGGCCTGGTGTGCGGTATCGAAGCAGACAGATCGAACTCCGTGACAGTGAATGTTACGACATTCCGTGCAACGGACCGCTGGCTTGGCTCTATGGTCGCGAGCGAGATGGCAGGACAGGCGACCTTGATCCGACTACTGCACGAGCCGGCGTCTCGGCAGTGGCTATACAAGCAGGATGTCACCGGTTCGATCCCGGCGGATCCATTGGCTAGACATAGCTGACACATCTGCTCATCAGGTGCCAGTGTCTGCGAGCGCTTTGAAGTACATGCTGAAGCCTGACGATGCATCACTTGCAACCTGTGGCTGGCCGGCAAGACTAACTCAATTTGAGGATCGTTCATGGGTGACGCCACTTTGCCGGCATGCTCAACAGGATTGGCCGGGTAGAGTGTGCGTCGCCAGGTTCCTGACGGGGTGTTCGCGGGACCGCAGGGAAACCTAATCCGCCCCGAGAGGTTTCACATTCATGCCAACCGCAGAACGTGGGAGTGACCTGAGTCGAACGAGACGCACCGTTGCCCTGCTGCTCACGGCCGCGGCCGCACTCATCATCGTGCCGTTCACCGGTGCGCCGCTCCGCGCCCAGCCCGCCCCTGTCGACACGACCGATCTGGGCACTGGGCCATACGCCCGCATGCACATGCTGCTTGAGAAGACGTTGTTCAAGGTGGACGTGTTGACGCTCGATGTGCGGTTCGGCCCGCGAGAGACAACCCAGATAGAAGCCCTGCTGGGCGGTGGGAAAGGCACCGCGGGCGTGCTGCTGCGTGACTCCGTTGCCTCCGTGGCGCTCGACGCGCGTGACGTCTGGGCACTGATAGAGTTTCAGCGGAACGTCAGGCTCGACCAGTTCCTCGACGGCATCAGTGACAATCTCCGCCAGGCGACGAAAGCCGGCGTAATCACCGTGCAGAGCTACCGCAGCATCAGCACGGACCTGCCCCGCTGGTACGCATTCCTTGAGCAGCGCGGCATCCACAAAGGAGACCGCATGTATTACCGCATCCACAACGACTCGCTACGCACGGTCTACCTGGACAGCGATGGCGGGACGCTGCTCGACCAGGTCGACGTGGGGCCCGAGAGACGGCTGTCTGTGCTGGGCGGGTATTTCGCACCCGGCTCCGTGTTTCGCGACAAGCTCATCGATTCGCTGCTGAGTGGCCTGTGAGTGAGGCCGGCGCACGAATCTCTGCGGTCGGCCGCGCTCTTCCCAGGCACTTTTACGATCAGGACACACTGATCGCCGCGTTCGAGCACGAGTGGGGTGATAGCCTGTTCAACCCTGAGCGGCTTACTCGATTGCACCGCAACGTGCAGGTGGCCGGCCGCCACCTGGTCCTGCCGCTCGAGGCCTACGCCAAACTCGATTCCTTCACCGCTTCCAACAACGCGTTCGTCCGCGAGGCCACCGACCTCGGAGCCCTCGCCGTGCGGGACGCCCTGAGCCTGGCCGGCTTCGCGGCGGAAGACGTAGACCACCTGTTCTTCGTTTCAGTCACGGGCATTGCGACACCGTCGATCGACGCCCTGCTCGTGAATCGACTGGGCCTGCGGACTGACGTGAAGCGCACGCCGATTTTCGGCCTCGGATGCGTTGCAGGTGCCGCCGGAGTGGCCCGAGCGGCCGACTATCTGAGAGGTTTCCCCAACGATGTGGCTGTGCTGCTGTCTGTCGAGTTGTGCAGCCTCACCCTGCAGCGCGGGGACGTGTCGATCGCGAACCTCATCGCGAGTGGCCTGTTCGGTGACGGGGCAGCCGCCGTGGTGATGGCGGGCGCGGAACGGACGAACGGAGGAGCGGGCTCTTCCGAGTCCCCCGCCGGCCCCGAAGTCGTCGCCACGCGCTCGGTTTTCTACCCCAACACCGAGGATGTCATGGGCTGGAAGATCGGCAGCGACGGCTTCCGTGTGGTGCTCTCGGCTGACGTGCCCCTCGTGGTCGGGGCCCATGTGCGAAACGATGTCGACACATTCCTTGCGGACCATGGCCTGGCGCGCGAGGACATCGCCGTGTGGATCGCCCATCCCGGCGGGCCTAGAGTGCTTGAGGCGTTAGAGGCGGCGCTCGAGCTCCCCGATGATGCGCTCGCGCGGACATGGCGCTCGCTGGCGGAGATCGGGAACTTGTCGAGCGCCTCAGTGCTCATGGTGTTGCGCGACGCGCTGGCCGATGGCCGCCCGGCGGCGGGCGAGCCGGCACTGATGCTCGCCATGGGTCCTGGTTTCTGCTCCGAACTCGTGCTGCTACGCGGGTGATCCCTTACGTGATCCTCCTCGCCCTGATTGCAACTGAGCGGATGGTGGAGGTGCGGCGCAGCAACCGCAATGTGGCTTGGGCGATGGAGCGGCACGGGATCGAGACCGGCCAGCGACATTTCCGCGTCATGACGGCCATCCACGCACTGTTCCTGCCTGCCTGCGCGCTCGAAGTGTGGCTGTTCGACCGGCCGTGGGTACCGGCACTCGGGATCTCGATGCTGGCGGTGGCGCTACTTGCCCAGGGACTGCGCTGGTGGGCCGTTGCCACGCTCGGGCCGCGCTGGAATGTCCGCACCGTGGTGGTGCCCGGCGAGCCGGTCGTGACGCGTGGACCCTACCGGTTCGTACGGCATCCGAACTACGTGGCTGTGAGTCTCGAGTTCATGGTGATTCCGCTCATCCACACGGCCTGGTTGACCGCCATCCTGTTCTCGCTCTTCAATCTCCCGCTGCTCGCCACTCGCATTCGGTGCGAGGAGCGGGCGCTGGCCGAACACAACGACTACGAGCGGCTGGCCGGGGTGCCGCGGTTCCTGCCGCGCGGGGCAATTTCGTCGGCACTGCAACGGAGGAACCAGTGAACGACGAGACGGTCCTGGCCGGCATCCGTGACGTGCTGGAGGGCATGGACACCGGGCCGGTCAGCGAGGAGACCGGCGGAGGAGGCGCCCGCCCTGCCTTGTCGCCCGACCTGCACCTGGTACGCAATCTCGATCTCGACTCGCTGCGACGGATTGAGCTGGTGATCCGAATAGAGAATAAGTTCCGCGTGCGGCTCGAGCCCGAGGACGAGGCGGAGATAACGACGCTCGGCGACCTGGTGAATGTGATCCGGCGGCGCTCGACATGACGGAGACTGCGACGGGCACTGAAATGTCGGGAGCAGACGAGCAGACGCTGGGGACGCTGCTCGAACGGGCGGCGGACTCGGCACGCGGCGTCCGGATTCTCGACCGCGATGAGCGGCCGGAGTTCCTCACTTACGCCGACCTCCGCGACAGGGCGCGTGACACCGGCCAGGCCCTGCGGGCGCTCGGCGTCGAACCCGGCGACCGGGTCGCGTTGGTCCTGCCTACCGGGTTCACGTTCTACGACGCGTTCTTCGGCTGCATTATGGTAGGCGCCGTGCCCGTTCCACTATATCCCCCGGTGCGTATCGGCAGGCTGGCCGAGTATCACAAGCAGACCGCTACGCAGCTCACTGGATGCAGGGTGCGCCTGGTGCTGTCGGATGAGCGGACGAGCCGTGTGCTGGGCCGCCCTGTCGCCGCCGCAGGTCCCGCGCTGGGCCTCAAGATAGTGGATGTCCTGCGCCAACACGGGCGGGAGCGGTGCAGGGGCGCCGGAAAGTCCGGTACTGCGCGGGCCTATCACGCCGACTCCGGCCACGTTGCGCTCATCCAACACTCGTCGGGCACGACCGGTACGCCGCGGCCCGTGCGACTCACGCACGGGGCCGTGCTCGCCAACCTTCAGGCGATCCGTACGCGGATACTTCGCACACACCCAGAAACCGCGGAATTCAGGCACGCCGCCGTGAGCTGGTTGCCGTTGTACCACGACATGGGACTGATCGGCTGCCTGCTGACCGCACTGGCCCACCCGGCCGACCTGACCCTGATTCCACCTGAGGCGTTTGTGGCGGATCCCGCCATCTGGCTACGCGCCATGTCGCGCTACGGGGGAACGGTGAGCGGCTCGCCAAACTTCGCTTACTCTTACTGCGCCGAGCGCATAAACGCCGAGGACATTGAAGGCGTCGACCTGTCACACTGGCTGGTCGCGCTGACCGGAGCCGAACCCGTTATACCGGGCGCGCTCCTCCGGTTCGCCCGCCGGTTTGAGGGGTACGGCTTTCGCCTCGAGGCTCTGACGCCTGTATACGGCCTCGCCGAGGCCACTCTGGCCGTGACCTTCTCCGACCCGGCGGAACCGTTCCATGCCGAGCGGTTCGAGCGATCGACCCTCGCGGGAGAGGGCGTGGCCCGCAGCGTGACCTTAACGCGGGATGCTGATGCTCAGCCACCCGCCGAAACCATCGAACTGGTCAGCGTCGGCCCGCCGGTCGAGGGCGCCCGTGTGCGGATCATGGGCAAGGATGAAGCCGAGGTCGCGGACGGCGTCCTCGGCCGGGTGCAGGTCGGCGGTCTGTCGATGTTCGACGGCTACGACGACGAACGAGAGTATGGCGAGCTAGCCGACGATCCGTCGCCCGCGCCCGTACTCGGCCCTTGGTTCGACACCGGCGACACAGGATTCCTGCGGAACGGAGAGCTCTTCCTGTACGGACGCACCAAGGACGTGATCATCCTGCGCGGCCGAAAGTACGCGCCGCACGAGATCGAGACGGCCCTGGACGGCCTGCCGGGACTCCGTCGTGGCTGCGTGGCCGCGATCAGCGTACCCAGGAGCGAAGGTGAGGAAGAGGTGCTCGTCTTGCTGGCTGAGCGGGGGCGCGACGCATCGCCCCGCGATGACGGGTTGCGCGCTGCCGAGGTCCGGCGCCGCGTGACCGAGATGACGGGGCTTGTACCGTCCCGGGTCGCGATTCTCCGGCCGGGAACCCTTCCGCGCACCTCGAGCGGTAAGATCCGCCGCGCCGAGGCACGCCGCCGGTACTGCAACGGTGACCTCACGCCGCCGAACAGGGTCGGGGCCCTGTCCCTTGCCGTCGAGATGATCCGCTCGCGGCGCGCCCTGGCGCGCATGAACGGCACGAAGCCGGAGGAGCCGTGATCCGCCGGCCTAATCCCGCGTTCGACCTGGTGATCGCCGGCGCCGGTCCAGCCGGACTCGCCACAGCCATCCACGCGAGGATAAATGGCTTGCGCGTCGTCGTCCTCGAACGCCGCTCGTCTTTGATGGACAAGGCCTGCGGCGAGGGCATCATGCCCGATGGCGCAGGGGCGCTCCAGACGATGGGCGTAAGGTTTGCACCACACGAGTGCCGTCCGTTGGCAGGTATCCGCTATATCGCAGGCGAGCTTGTAGCCGAGGGCCGCTTCCGGCGCGGCCCTGGCCTTGGCGTCCAGCGCACGGTGGTCGCGCGGCTGCTGCTCGAGCGCGCCCGAGAAGTCGGCGCCGAGATCCGGTTCGACTGCCCGGTCGAGGCGTGGGAGTCGGATGAGGCTGAGGTTCGGGTGCATACGGCGGCCGGCGAGATCATCCACGGCCGTCTTCTGGTTGGGGCCGACGGCTTGCACAGCAACGTGCGGCGCGGCGCGGGGCTCGAACTGGGGAGGGGCGAGCCCGGCGCCAGGAATGCGCCGTTCGATGCACCGCGCCGATTCGGCGTGCGGCGGCACTTCGCGGTCGAGCCCTGGACAGAGTTGGTTGAGGTCCACCTGGCCGACGGCGTCGAGGCTTACGTGACGCCCGTCGCCCCTGACGTCGTCAGCGTGGCGTTGCTTTTCGAAGTGCCGTTGCGGGGCGGCTCCGACGATTCCAGTACCGTTTCCCCCGGCACCACCTTCGAGCAACTCATGGCCCTCTTCCCCGCCGTCGAGCGGCGACTCGCGTTCGGCGCCCCGCTCGATCGGGCTCGGGGCGCTGGACCGCTGCGCCAGATGGTTCGCGGCCGCGTGGCTGGCCGGGTCGTGCTGGTCGGTGACGCTGCCGGTTACCTCGACGCACTCACCGGCCAGGGACTCGAGCTCGCGTTCGGCACGGCGGCGGCACTCGTTGATGTGGTGCGATCCGGCGAATCACTGGAGTGTTATGAATCGGCCTATGGCCGCCTCACCCGCGACTACTACCGGCTAACCGGATTGCTGCTGCGCGCCACCCGGTACCGTCCGGTGCGACGGGGCCTCGTGCGGCTTCTAGACATCGTGCCGGGTGCGTTCGACCGGGTACTCGGATTGTTCTGATCGCTGTGTCAGTCGCGGCGCGGCAGGATCAGATTGAGGACAAGGGCGGCCAGGCCACCCGAAATGAGCCCCGAGCCGAAGAAACTCGCGGCCCATTGAGGCGCCTCAACAAGGATTTCCGGCCGAAATTCCACTCCAAGGCCAAGCCCTACCGAGACCGCAAGGATGACCAGGCTCCGCCGGTCGGAGTCTACGCCACGATGAAAGATCGCGATCCCCGAGGCGAAGATCATCGCGAACATGATAAGTCCCCCACTACTGACCTGCCCCCAGGAACGGTACCATTAGTCAAGTTAGTCTGTCAGCCAGCTGCGGGCCCGGTCTTGGACCCTGGAGAACAGGCCGTCGAAGCCACTTCGGTGCAGGGCGGATGGCCTGAGGCGCGGGTGGCCGGTAGCCCAGTGAGCTGTACGACCGGGGGTGGGCAATGTGGTGACAAGAAGGTACTGGCCCTCAACTCCACCCCAGAACCAAAAATGTTCGGGGGTTTGTTCGGGGAGTGCCAAATAGACAGAGGCAGCGCGTTTCCGCTAACGCGCTGCCATCACTGCAGTTAAACCAATCGGGGCGGCGAGATTCGAACTCGCGACCTCCTGAACCCCGTTTCGTTTAGTCTCTTCTAGAAACCCCGGTTCTTAGAATATAAGAAACGAAAGCAGCTGAGGACCCCGGTCCTTGTTGCTCTCAGCACCGGGGCAGTTCAATCTCCATCGTAGCCAGGCGGCCACTCAGGGCCGAAGCTGAAACACAATTCCGTTAGACGGTTGTCCAAGAATTCACCGCCAACGAGTAAGGCAATTGAGACCGAAGTTGTGGTCTGCGCGCTTATGAGGGGACACTTTCCGTATCGATTCGCATGGTTGATCGACAACCCTCTTCGCCGGGTGCTTGTCACACCAGAGCGGTTGGCCGATCGACTGCCTATCACCGCCGACAGTTGTGTCCTTGAGGTGGGTCCCGGTTCAGGCTACTTCAGCGTCGAGTTGGCTCGCCGCACTCGTAGCGGCCGTCTTGAGTTGCTCGATCTGCAGCCGGAAATGCTAGCTAAGGCGCGGCGCAAACTTAGGCGCGCTGGGATGCGGCATGTAGGATACACCGTTGCGAATGCGAGCAACCCGCTTCCGTTTCCTGATGAGACGTTCGATATAGCAGTTCTGGTTGCGGTACTTGGGGAAGTCCCGAATGCCGAATCGTCACTGGGTGAGTTGTACCGCGTGTTGCGAGATGGAGGATCCTTGGCGATTCACGAGCATGTCCCCGATCCAGATCGGATCGACTTCCCGGCGCTACGCACACTGGCCGAGTCGCAGGGGTTCAACTTGGACAGCCGGTGGGGTCCATCGTGGAACTACACCGCTACCTTCAGACGCCAACGCGCATGAGGTCGCCGTTTAACAAGCGTTAGCAGCTGACGCGGTTTAGATTTCGGATGGAACAGGCGGCATCTCAGCCGCGCAGCTGAAACACAAATCCGTTATGCGGCTCAAGGGCCGCCTCAAGGAGGACGCCATGCGAACCAAGTTCTACGCCGCCGCAATGCTCGCGGCCCTTCTCGGGTTTCCCTCAGGCTCGGAGGCTCAAGCTACGCCAAGTACGGCTCCTTCCGACTTCAAGATCGCAGTAAGTGTCTCCGAGAGCGGAATCCGGCTTACCTGCACCAAAGATTGCGCGTGGACAGAACTGAGCTTCGATCCTCAGCCTCAGGATCGATCCGTAACGTTCGACAACTTCGGCATGGTCGATCCGGATCGGCCCAGGGCCTCGTCTGATTCGTCCTTCAAGCCATTTCTTCTCAAGATCCGTCGCACGAACGGCGGGGTGGCCCTGGAGGGGATCGAGGGGACGGTATGGGAAGCGCTTGAGTTCGCGTGTGAGTCGAGTCCGTGCCTGGAGAACGTCGATTATCAAGGTGTGGTTGTCCTGCCGCATAACAAGCGTTAGCAGCTGACGCGGTCTGGATTGTCGGCTTAGTCGCTGCAGCCACAGTGGCGCGCAGCTGAAACACGAATCCGTTAGGTCGCGTTGCGATAAATGATCAAACGTGCTCTGAAGCTTGCCGCCTTGCCGGTGTTGATCGCCATGTTCATCACGCCGGCTCGCTTCTTCCTCGAACTGGCAGGCGTACCGACGGTGTACGTCTTTCCTATTGGACTGCTTTGGCTGTCGTTGGGGTTCTCCATCTATTGGGGAGTCAAGTTAACCGCCGAAGCGCATCCCTATCGGCTTCTGTGGTTGAGTCTCGCGTTCTTTTCGCCCCCCTCTAGGGTGCCTGTCTTCCTGCTGTGGTGGATTACTACCACGTGGGGGCTGGGTACCCACTACGACATCTTCGATAGCTGGGACCAAGCGCTCGTCGGGCAGCTCTTCTACGGATCCCTCGTCCAGATTATCCCCGGAGGGTTGCTGGGTTCACTTACGCTCGCGGTGAGGAGATTCGGGTCGCACCCCCACAGTGGCACAAGCGCTTAGCGAAGCTAGATCGTAACGTCGAGCAGCTCCACGCTAGGGAACCAGCGATTTCAGAGGCACGCTGGATCAGCGCAGGCCTACGAGGATTTGCTGCTGAGCCGATCCTGACATTCTTGCGTTGGACGATCCACTAGGTGGGGCGCCTAACAAGCGTTAGCAGCTGACACGGCATACATTTGGAGCGATTGCTGAGGGCATGGTGGCGCGCAGCTGAAACACCAATCCGTTAGGCCCACGCAAGTGCGCGGAGACCTCTTCAATAGGAACCCGTTCCGGATTGCTATCAAGCCGATTCTGGTCGGCGCTGGAGCGTCCGGGATGTTCTTTCTAGTCAGCTTCGGTCTTGATTTGATTTCCGTGGAGAGTGGCTCTCCGTTTCCCTGGTATCTCCTGTTCTCGACCATGGCTATCGGCAGTATGGCAGGTGCGGCCTACGGTCTCGATAGTCGCCGGTATTACATGAAGGACTATCCTCTCATTCGTACATTAGTGTGTGCGGGACTGGGCTGGATTGGGCTTTGGTTCTTCAATCCTGGCGTTGGCCTTGAGTCCTCCTTCGGCTCAGCCTGGACCTTGGGCTGCGGCGCCTTGGGTTTCTTGGGATATAGATGGTCCCGAATCCTAGACCGACTCTGATAGAACCGCGACCTAACAAGCGTTAGCAGCTGGCGCGTTCTAGATTGTCGGCAGTCGCTGCAGTCACTCAGGCGCGCAGCTGAAACACAAATCCGTTAGGCGTACAATTCCGATTACGCCTTGGAATGTGAGGAGTGTTTGCCCAAGACCGCTATTGAATGGCTCCTCGAAGATCTTTGCACGCGCCTCGGAATCTGTCTCTCGTTCGATGTGAAGGCTCGTTTATTTGAGGACACTCCCTCAACGCCTGATGAGTTCGCGTCCGCAGTCTTCACAGCTGAAGGTCTGGACCCAAGCTCCGAGCGTCGGCTCTACCGACAGACCGTATCCCTTGTTACAGAAGCGTTTCACAGGTCAGGCATTGGAGACGCCTAACAAGCGTTAGCAGCTGACGCGGTATAGATTTCGGTTGGAAGAGGCGGCATCGAAGCCGCGCAGCTGAAACACAAATCCGTTAGGTCGCGTTATGTTTCCGAAAGCCAAGCAACGAGTAGCGCTGCCGGGTTCGGTTTCGTTGCTGATTGCTGGCCTTACTCTCGGTTGCCAGCCGACGGAAAATGCGGCTCCTTCAGTGGCGTCCGAGCTTGCTCGGCCCGGAATGACGTGTCCTGACCGCGCCAATGTAGCTGCGGACGAGAACCCAACGGTTGTGACCGTCCGTTACCTATCGGCCCCGGCGCTAGAGGGTCGCAGCGCCGGCAGCCAGGGCGAACAATGCGCGATGACCTTTATTGCCGAGCGCTTACAGGGAGCCGGCCTCAGACCCGGCGGACCCAATGGAGGGTTTTTCGAACCGGTTCGCTCACCATTTCTTCAGAGCTCGTCGTATGGCAGATCACTGAGTTCAACGACCCTATGATCCGTTCCGCAGACTTGGGTCAAGGTCGAAGCGATCAAGATTCATCACCTTGTCCCACGCAGCCACAAAGTCACGCACAAACGTCTGCTGCGAGTCGTCACATGCATAGACTTCCGTGATGGCTCGAAGCTGGGAGTTCGAACCAAAGACGAGGTCGACGGCGGTGCCGGTGCACTTGAGCTCGTCCGTCCCGCGATTGCGTCCCTCAAACACGTGCTCGCTTTTGGAGGACACTCGCCACTTGGTGTTCACGTCGAGAAGGTTCACAAAGAAATCATTGGTCAACGTCTCAGGCCGATCGGTAAAGACGCCGAGCTCGGACTGCCCGACGTTGGCATTCAGGACACGCATGCCGCCTACGAGCACCGTCATCTCAGGAGCGGTTAGCGTCAGCATGTGCGCCCGATCCACGAGCAGCTCCACCGCCGGTCTCTTATGTCCGTTTCGGACGTAGTTGCGGAACCCGTCTGCGATCGGTTCGAGCACGGCAAACGAGCCCACGTCGGTCTGCTCCTGCAACGCGTCCGCGCGCCCCGGCGAGAAGGGAACCTGCACGTCGTGCCCGGCCTTCTTCGCAGATTCCTCGACGGCCGCGCACCCGCCCAGAACGATCAAGTCAGCGAGCGAAACCATCTTGCCGTCGGACTGGGAGCTGTTGAAGTCCTTCTGAATTTCCTCCAGGGTCTTCAGCACCTTCCCCAGTTCGGCCGGATTGTTCACTTCCCAATCCTTCTGCGGTGCGAGGCGAATGCGCGCCCCATTCGCTCCACCACGTTTGTCGGTGCCACGGAACGTTGCC
>Ga0209988_10001389_pt1 | contig 15729 bp, 14 predicted proteins | sample N075metaG_FD_183115 | JGI IMG/M metagenome (GOLD analysis project Ga0209988, IMG submission 183115) | Deep subsurface microbial communities from Kermadec Trench to uncover new lineages of life (NeLLi) - N075 metaG (SPAdes) (version 2) | ecosystem: Environmental > Aquatic > Marine > Ocean trench... | reverse complement strand
TCAATTCCGCCGAAATTGTTACATACTTCTCTACGATGACCGCTTCCAATTCTGTGTCCATTTTCATGGCACAAAAATAGTGTTTTAAAAATTAAGATGGAAATATTATTTTGGTCAGAGTCCTAAGGTAGTCAAGCACAACTTTCATTCCCTTCATTTAATTTTGGCAAAAGCGGGGAAATTTCCATGAAACCCATGCAAAAACTTTCATTCGCAGTTGGCGCAGTTGCAATCATCGCAGGGCTTCACTCTGCAAACGCGCCTGCCAAATCTAAAAATTCGGATTCCGGATTTGCCCAGATCACCGTTGTGGTTACTGACAACGCCCAAGCGCCCGTTGCCAATGCCCTGGTTACCGCAACTACCGTGGATAGCCAACGCACCTACTCCGGCGTGACCGACGGCTCCGGAACCGTGGTGCTCTCCGGTCTGGTAACCTCCGTTAGCCCGGGCCGGCCGTCTGACGGAATTCCGCAAACATTTACCCTGTTCCCGAACTACCCCAACCCGTTCAGCTCAGCGACCCAAATCGAGTTTGACCTGCAAAAGCCGGCGGCCGTGACAATTGAAATAAGAAACATTCGCGGCCAATTTGTGAAGACCTTGCACCGGGGGCAGCTCGCTGGCGGCAGCTATCAAATCGGCTGGGACGACAAAGCGATTTCGGCGTCGACACGGCCATCGGAGTCTATTTGTACCGCGTTGCCGGCCAAACAGCAGACGGCGAGCCCTTTGCCCTGACCGGCAAAATGGCGAAAATTGGGAGTGCGGGGAGTCAAGTTTCTTCTCTAACTAAAATTTCTGCTCATCGTGTTGTTCACTCTAACTAAAAACACAGACCTTAGAGTCGTGCCGCCGGTCGGCTCTACGATTTCAAGATAGACACGACCGCCGCCAACCGTTCGTTTCAGCCACAGGAGATTGCCGGAATCACTATTGCAAATGACACGACGGTGCAGTTTGTCGTGCCGCCACCAGGCTATCAAGTATTCATTGAGAATCTCACCAAACTGCGAGACGGCCTACCGGTGGTTGGCGATAGTGTTTCAATCCAGCACAAAATGGACAATTTGTTGCCGGAGGAAGAACCGATAGTACTGGCAATATTACATTATCTATCCCTGATGCTGGAACGTACAAATTCATTTACACCAAAGGAAGGCTTTGTAGATAGAGTTGTTCAACAAGTTGAAATTAATGACAACTTGAAAATCCACGATGTTAGAATTGGAGATGATTTCCCGTGGTATATTCTCAACACCTTTGTCCCATTCACGGCGGCACCTGCATACACATGGGAGGAAAAACCGGTAGAATTACTTTATAATACAAGTACCGAAAGAACAAACGGTATCTCCGTGGGCCTGAAAGCCAAGGATCAAATAGAAGATTTGTTGGTAAACCAACTGAATCCTGCAACGCAAACCCTATTATACCCAGATGGATTTTTCAACAATCTCCCTGTCAACCAAGCAGAGATTGCATATCTTGATTGGAGAGTGAATGAATATGTTCCAGTAAAAATTGTTGTTCAATACGAGGCCAATTTGCCTGTACCAGCGGGAGTTAACACTGTTGTCAAGAACGGCGCTATCGACGGTTCTGTTATCACCCTGCAGGCCGGTATGACCAGCGAAAACGAGCAATATTTTATTAATATTGTTTAACATGAGTTAGCTCGCGCAATAGTTAAACCAGATGGATCAAACTTGAGCCAAGAAGGATCAGTATTTTCAGGCTAACCCGCTAAACAGACCAAGAATGATCTCTGGAGACGACTTGTTAACATTCCAGGCACTATATTCTCGGCCTTCTAACTGGAAAGCACCCGATAAAAATCACGCCTATCATCAAAATCAGATTTCACAGAATTAAGATTGCCCATCTTAGAAACACATTTCACGCACAAAACCCTGCATCTGAGACCCGAATTTATTAAACTTCACTCCATTAAATCATCAAAAATGGTGAATTATTGGAATGAAGTTTCAGGAGTTCAAGGCGCTTGTGTGCAAATAAACAGTTGGACAGAATGGACCGAACAACGTAAATCCTGTTATCCTGTCTGCGAATTCTTCATTTCACTTGCAATAGCCCTAAGAAATTCATAAATTGGTCTTATAAAAAATTTAATAGAAGAAACGATAATCCAACACATTGAAATTACACCGGGAACTTGCGGCGGCAAACCTCGAATTTCCGGACGACGAATTACGGTACAAAATATTGTCATCTGGCATGAAAGAATGGGGTTGAGCGCAGATGAAATCGCAACCGAGCATGAACTGGAACTATCCGATGTGTATGCAGCGCTCACCTACTACCACGATCATCGCGCCGAAATAAATGAATCGATTCGAACCGACGAAGCCTTTATTAAAAATCTACAGAAACAAATCCCTTCCAAAATAAAGAAATAGAGTTGTGCCCCACCCGATCAAGCTTTATATGGATGAAAACGTTTCCAAACCCATCGCTGAAGGGTTGTGTCACCGTGGAATTGATGTTTTGACGGCACAAGAGGCCGATATGCTGGGTCGTTCAGACGATGTTCAACTGAATTTTTCCACACGTGAAGGTTGGGTCATTTTTACTCACGCTAGTGATTTTCTTAGATTGCACTCGACAGCGATCGCACATAAAGGAATTGTTTACGCCCACCAATCGGAAAGATTATCAGTGGTTTAATGTTGATTGTTGATGTGATGGAGCTTGAGGATATGGAACAGCATGTTGAGTTTATTTGATTTCCAAGATAATCTCAATCAGTACTTCGGTACGCTCGGGTCAATCCTGTCCGCCCAGGCCAAAATGCCGCCCTTGAGGTTCTTGACTTTCTCAAAACCCGCCTCCTTTAAAAATTTCACCGCCTTGGCGCTACGCCCGCCCGCTTTGCAGTGCACGACGATTTCCGACGAGCGCTCTAATTCATGCACCCGTTTTTCAACTTCAGCTAACGGAATCAGAACTGAGTTTGGGATTCGGCAGATTTCGAATTCGTGGGGTTCCCGGACGTCCAGTATAAAGGGCGTGTCCTCCCCTGTTATTTTGGCCTTTAACTCTTCAACCGATATCTCGAATTCAGGTTCTAACACGATCTTATCCGCCTCTGTGCCGATGCCGCAAAAGTGCTCATAATCGATCAATTCCGTAACGGTTGGATTTTCACCACAAATAGGGCAATTGGGGTCTTTACGCAATTTCAATTCACGGTACTTCATCGCCAGCGCATCAAACAAAAGCAGCCGGCCGATCAAAGGCTCGCCTTTCCCCAAAATAAGTTTAACCGCTTCGGTGGCCTGAATCATGCCGATGTTTCCCGGAAGAATGCCCAGAACTCCCCCTTCGGCGCAGCTCGGCACCAACCCGGGCGGCGGCGGTTCCGGATAGAGGCAGCGGTAGCACGGCCCTTCCTTGGCATAAAACACCGAGGCCTGCCCTTCGAAGCGAAAGATGCTGCCGTAAACATTTGGCTTGCCTAAAAGAACGCAAGCATCGTTGACCAGATAGCGGGTGGGAAAATTATCCGTGCCATCGATGATGATATCGTAATTTTCGAGAATTTTCAGGGCATTTTCAGAAGTGAGACGCGTTTCATAGGTCTCTATTTCCAGATTAGGATTGATGCCTTGCAACCTCTCCTCCGCAGCTTGCAATTTCGGCCGCCCAACATCTTCAGTTGAAAAAATGATTTGGCGCTGCAAGTTTGAAAAATCCACCACATCAAAATCGACAATACCGATTCGGCCAACACCAGCTGCAGCCAAATACATTGCAGTGGGCGAGCCCAGTCCTCCCATTCCGACCAAAAGTACACTGGCCCGCTTCAACTTCCGCTGACCTTCCATTGCCACCTCCGGCATGATCAGATGCCGGCTGTAACGCTCGATTTCTGCTTTGGAAAATTCACCGTTGACCGCTTCAGCGCCACCAGCCACGGACGGGATGATGCTGATGATATCGCCGTCGTTGACTTCGGTTTCATAGGACTGGAGGTATCGAATATCGTCGTCGTTGACGTAAATGTTCACGAAATTTCGAACCTTACCGTCTTCATCATACAGATGCTTTTTTAGATCCGGGAATTCACGAGTCAAATTCTCCAGGAGCTCGCCAGCATTTTTACCCGACAACTCGACACTATCTCGATTTTGAGCGTATTGCCTGAGCGCAGTCGGGATCAATATTTTAATGGACATGGTTTCTCTCCTTCCATTCATCCGATGACTCGGAGTGATCGGATAGATGGTTTAATTAACAAAAATTATCTCTTCCTTAATGAATTTTACTCGGTCGTCTTGTAAAACCCACGATGTCACAGCTTCAGCTTTTTGACTTTTCACTGAGACGATAATATAAGAATACCAGGGCCAACCATGTTCCAGATCGTAATCAGATGGCCTGGCCTCGGCATTCGGGTGCGAGTGATAAAAACCTACGACATCCAACCCCCGGTCGTTAGCAAATTTTTCTCCTTCCAAAAAGGCTTGCGGCGTGATCAAAAATCGATGGTGGCTCTCTTGCTCTACCCTTGCATTATGAGCAGGAAGTGTGATCATCACTTCTTTGTCGCCATCATTTTGTTTACCAAGTAAAAAACCACAGCATTCAAGAGGGTAAGATTCTGCTCCGTAAGCTTTGATTAACTCAAAATTTTCTTTATCGATTTTAAGTGCCAATTAATCCTCTCCCCAAAATCTTTGATCAAAATACTTGTGAGCACTATCCGCAAATATGACTACGATTAAGCCGGATTTAAGTTTTCCGGCAATTCTCACCGCCGCGGCTAAAACTGCCCCAGAGGAGAGACCTACCAATAGCCCCTCTTCTTTCGCAAGACGCTTTACCATCCGTTGAGCATGTTCTGTGCTTACTTCAATATTTTCATCGGCTAAATCGGCATCGTAAAAACCGGGTATCATTGCGGAATCCATGTGTTTCAGCCCCTCCAGACCGTGCAAAGGAGAAACGGGTTGCACCGAAATCAACTGAATAGCCTCATTGTACTCTTTGAGCCGGCGGCCGCAACCGATGAAGGTGCCGCTGGTCCCCAGACCCGCGATGAAATGAGTTACTTGTCCATCTGTCTGCCGGATGATTTCAGGTCCGGTCGTCTCGTAGTGCGCCAACCAATTCTCTGGGTTGTTGTATTGGTCCGGGTAAAAATATCGTGCAGGTTCCTCCGAATAGATCCGCATGGCCTGGCGAATGGCACCATCGGAGCCGTGTTGGGGGTCAGAAAAAACCAGCTCGGCGCCATAGGCGATCAAGATACTCTTGAATAGGGCGCCGGCGTTGGCTGGTATAACAAGTTTTACTTTATATCCCACCGCCGCGCCTAACATGGCGTAAGCGACACCGGTGTTTCCGGAAGTCGCATCGAGAATAATTTTCTCATGCGTCAGTTTCCCGGATTTTTCGCCGTCGAGAATCATCCTCAAAGCCGCCCGGTCCTTTACCGAACCGCCGGGGTTGTACCACTCGGCTTTGGCATAAATCTGCACCGGCGCAACCTCTGGCGCGAGAGCGGAAATCTTGAGTAACGGAGTCTTGCCAACACGTTCTACAATGGGACTCCGGGCAAGTCTACTCGAAGTTGCCGGTTTCTCTTCAACCACGGTATTTTCAAACACTGTTGCCACGACTACCTCAAACTGATTTTCTGTTCATACCCCACCGGATAAAAAGACCGATATAAAAACAAAAAACCCACATTCGAATGAAAGTGGGTTTTGAATTTCTCTGATGAAAGAGTTTGTTATCTATTTAGTCATCTGAAAACATTCATAGTCCACTACTCCTATGACAACACATACAGCCGTAACACGCGCAACAACAAGCGCAGGCAAGAAGAGCAGTGAGATTGTAAATGTTTTTTGTTATCAATTTTTGCTTCTTTAGAAAGTTAGATTAATATACAAAAGTGCAACACAGATGTCAAGTTTTTTTTCAAGAACGATTTTTCGCTACCCAATCTTTTATATAAGCGATAATTTCTCCTGACTCCGAACCGGGGCCGAACAGTTTTCCGGTGCCCTGCTCCTCCAAAGCTTTCGCATCATCAGGGGGGATAATGCCGCCGCCGGTCAACAGGACATCGTTCATGCCTTTTTCTTCCATGAGTTTTTTAATTTTTGGAAACAGGGTCATGTGAGCGCCCGAAAGGATGCTTAAGCCGATAACATCCACATCTTCCTGAAGGGCGGCCTCGACAATCATTTCCGGCGTTTGATGCAGGCCGGAATAAATAACTTCAAATCCAGCGTCGCGCAAGGCGCTGGCAATGACTTTTGCGCCGCGATCGTGGCCGTCCAAACCGGCTTTCCCTACCAGTACTCTGATTTTTTTTTCCATAGAATTAGCTTCGATTTTTTAGTTTCGGGTTTCGGGTTTCGGGTTTAAAAAATAATCGGTTCTTTATACACCCCGAACTCAACTTTCAAAACATCAATCATTTCACCAATGGTGGCGTAGGCTTTTGCACACTCAATAAACCTTGGCATGAGATTCGAGCCGTCACGTGCCGCTTCTCGCAATTGGTTTAAAGATTCGTCCACTGAAACCTGATTGCGGCCTGTTTTCATTTTGTTCAAACTGTCGATTTGTTCTTTGGTGACTTTTTCATCGATCCGTAGGATCGGGATATCCAGCTTTTCGTCTTTTTCTTTATGAGAATTCACCCCGACGATCAAGCGGTCCTTCGCTTCAATCTCATCCTGATATTTTCTCGCTGCCTTGGCGATATCTCTCTGGAAGAATCCTTTTTCAATCGCGGGGATAACACCGCCTAGCGCATCGATTCTCTCAAAATACTCTTCAGCCTCTTGTTCCATTTTATTGGTTAAACTTTCCATAAAATAGGAGCCGGCAAAAGGATCGATGGTGTTAACAACACCGGTTTCATAAGCGATAATTTGCTGGGTTCGCAAAGCAATCTTCGCAGCGTACTCGGAAGGCAGCGCCCAGGTTTCATCCAAAGAATTTGTGTGCAAGGATTGAGTGCCACCCAAAACGCCGGCCATTGCTTCAAAAGCTGTGCGAATGATATTATTTTCGGGCTGCTGGCCGGTTAACGAACAGCCGGCTGTTTGTGTATGAAATCTCAGCTTCCATGATTTCTCATTTTTTGCACCGTATTTGTAGCGCATTCTTTTCGCGTAAATCCGTCGTGCCGCCCGAAACTTGGCAATCTCTTCAAAAAAGTCAATGTGGGAATTAAAAAAGTGGGAGAATCGCGGCGCAAATTCGTCGATGTCAAGACCTCGTTCTATGCAAGCTTCGACATAGGCAAAACCATCGGCCAGCGTAAAAGCCAACTCCTGAACCGCTGTCGAACCGGCTTCACGAATATGATAGCCGCTAATCGAAATCGTATTCCACATCGGCACATGTTTGGTGCAGTACTCAACCGAGTCAACAATAATCCGCATCGAGGGCTCAGGCGGAAAGATAAATTCTTTCTGGGCGGTATACTCCTTTAAAATGTCATTTTGCAAAGTGCCGCGCAGCTTTTCCTGAGGCACACCTTGTTTTTCGGCAACGCAAATATAAAAAGCCAGCAGAATGGCCGCAGGAGAGTTGATGGTCATCGAAGTGCTGATTTTATCCAGAGGAATACCCTCAAACAACACCTCCATATCGGCCAGCGAATCAATGGCGACACCGCAAGTACCGACTTCGCCCTCGCTTTTCGGATCGTCGGAATCGACACCCATTAAGGTCGGCAAATCAAAAGCAACGGAGAGCCCATCCTGACCATGTTCGAGGAGATACTTAAAGCGTTCGTTAGTATCTTTCGCCATGCCGAAACCGGCGAATTGCCGCATGGTCCACAAACGGCCGCGGTACATATTGTGGTGAATGCCTCTGGTGTAAGGAAACTCGCCGGGAAAACCAATGTCTTCAAAGAAATCGACGTCCTGCGAGTCATCAGGAGTATAGAGATCTTTAATTGGCTCGCTCGAAACCGTTACAAATTTCGCGTCACGGTCGCGTGTTTTTTGCTGCTTAGCCTCACGCCACTGTTTTTTCTGAGCTATGACCTTGTCAAGATATCCATTATTCATTTTTTTTCTCCATTCTACTTTTGAAGTTTTCCACAAGTTGATCTGCGATTTTATAGGGTGACAGATTCAAATCATTTGAACTTTCGAGATTTTCAATCAGTGTCCTGCGGTTTGAATCATCCCAGAATTCTTTTTCAAGACGCTGCCGGACAATCGATTGAATTTTCTTTGAAATGCGCTCTTTTCTATTTTTATTTAATAAATTGTCTTCTTCTAAGAATTTTCGATGCTTATTAATCATTTCGGCAATCTCGGCAACACCTTCACCCTGGCTGGCGATTGCGCGCAAGACTTTTGGATTCCAATCCCGTTGTGCCCGCAGGTGAAGCATCGATTCGATTTCGACGATGGCATTTTGAGCGCCGTCCCGATCTGCCTTATTTAGAACAAACAAATCGGCGATTTCCATTAATCCCGCTTTCATCGCTTGTACCGAGTCCCCTGACTCCGGCACCAAAACGACCACCGTCGTATCTGCCACCTCGACCACATCCAACTCTGACTGCCCCACGCCGACCGTTTCCAAAATCACAAAATCTTTCCCAGAGGCATCCATGACATCCGCAGCATCGTTGGCTTTTTGCGAAAGCCCACCCAAGCTGCCACGACTCGCCATACTGCGAATGAACACGCCTTCATCGAGGACGAGATCATTCATGCGAATACGATCGCCTAACAGAGCGCCACCCGTAAACGGGCTGGTTGGATCAACCGCAATGACGCCGACCGAGTGGCCTTGCTTGCGATACTGCTTTACGAGTTGATCGACGAGTGTGCTCTTGCCGGCGCCCGGGGGTCCGGTAATGCCAATTCGATAGGCCTTCCCTATTTTTGCATAAACGGCGGCGAGAATTTCACTCGATTGCGGATCTTCATTTTCGATCAGGGAAATTGATTTTGCAAGCGCTCTGCGATCCCCTTTAAGGAGATTTTCGATGATGTGATTACTACTGCTCAATATTGCTCTTAAAACAAATGACTTAATCTTCAATTATCAAAAGATACCCAACACTATTCAAAACTGCAAACAACTAAGTCCAAATCACAAGTTACTTAAACGACCCTTCATTTTCCACCTGCTGGCATTTGAATTTGTTTCTGCCGGCCTGAGCCGCCGGTTACTCTGCTTATACAAATGTTCAAATAACACCGCGCCGATTGCAGCGATTTCTTGTCCTGGCGTCCCGTCCGCCTGCTCAGTTAATCTCCCAGGGTGGTTAAAGAATTCTTTTTCAATAAAATGGGTATCAAAATCACCCGAAATAAATTTTTCGTGCTCCATGACTTTAAAACAAAATGGAATGGATGTTTCAACGCCGAAGAGGCAGTATTCTTTGAGCGCTCTTTTCATTCTGCAGATCGCTTCAGCACGATCTCTTCCCCAAGTGATTAACTTAGAAATGAGCGGATCATAGTAAATAGAAACTTCAGCGCCTGAATAAAATCCGTTATCGTCTCGCACGCCGGGTCCACTGGGCGGTGCCATGAAACTGATTCGCCCCGTTGATGGGAGGAAATTGTTTGTGGTATCTTCGGCATAAATCCGGCACTCGATGGCGTGACCGGTGCAACGAATATCTTTCTGCTCATAGCCCAACGGTTCACCCTCGGCAATTCGAATTTGCTCTTTAACTAAATCTAAACCTGTAACCATTTCGGTAACCGGATGCTCAACCTGCAGGCGGGTATTCATTTCCAGGAAGTAAAAACTGTGATTTTTTTCGAGCATAAATTCGACAGTACCGGCATTTTGATAACCGCAGGCAACCGCCGCACTCACGGCCGCCGTCGCCATTTTCTGACGCAATTGTTCATCTAAAATGCAAGACGGCGCCTCCTCGATGACTTTTTGATGACGCCGCTGAATGGAGCACTCCCGCTCCCCCAAGTGCACAACATTGCCATGCTGATCCGCTAGAATTTGAAACTCAATGTGCCTTGGCGCTTCCAAATATTTTTCGATGTAGATCCGGCCATCTCCAAATGCGGACTCCGCTTCTGATTTTGCCGCCCGAAAAGCAGAAGCAATTTCGGCTTTGGTTTTTACAACTCGCATGCCCTTGCCACCACCGCCTGCTGCTGCTTTTAACAAAACCGGGTAACCCAAATCGTTGGCCAAAACCGCAGCTGCTGCGTCATTCGGCAAAGCTTTATCCGTTCCGGGTATAATTGGCACGTCTGCTTTAAGCATCCTCTGCCGCGCTGCAGTTTTATCCCCCATCAAGCGCATAGCTTTGGGTGGCGGGCCAATAAAGACTAAACCAGCTCCAGCGACTCGCTCAGCAAATTCCGGGTTCTCCGCAAGGAAACCGTACCCCGGGTGGACTGCGTCTGCTCCCGATTTCTTCGCAACTTCGATCAGCTTATCCTGAACCAGATAACTCTCATTCGAAGGCGCTGGTCCTAAATAATAAGCCTCATCAGCGAATCGGACATGCAACGCGAGGCGGTCGGCTTCGGAGTACACCGCAACGGTTGAAACTTCCAACTCTTGGCAGGCGCGAATAAGACGCACCGCAATCTCACCACGGTTGGCAATCAGAATCTTCTTGAATTTATTGGACATTTTGAAAACTCTTCAGGGCTTCCTTCTCGTTTTGATGCCCCTCCAGAATATTTTCTAATTTCGCGATTTTAATAAGCGTACGAATCTTGGTGTTTAAATTGACCAATTTGAGTTTTCCGGAATTCAGCCTGGCTTGCCGGTGCCCAAACAAGAGGGCACCTAAGCCTGAACTGTCCACATAATCGACTCTACTTAAATCGATTAAAATATTCTGCGCGCCGTCTCTTTCAATTAATCGCAGCAACTCCGTTTTCATATCAGACGAAATATTGCTATCGAGGCGTGATTCCTGAACGCGCACAACCGTGACGTCTGCGATGTTTTCTTTCTGAAAATTCATGAATCCTCTTTTTAATTCAATCAGTCCTTAATCTAAAATAAATGTTACATTCATTGTGACGCGATATTCGGAAACCCTCGCGTTTTCAATTTTGGCTTTTTGCGAAACGATTTCAGCGCCGGTAATGTTTCTTAAGGTTGAAGTCGCGCGATCGATTCCTACTTGAAATGCATCCTGAAACCCTTTTTCTGATGACGAAGTAATTGTTGTAACTCTTGCAACGGCCATGTTAGCCTCCTTTGATTGGGTTATTCGTTATTGGTTATTGGTTATTGGTTATTGGTTATTGGTTATTGGTTATTGGTTATTGGTTATTCGTCTTCTTAATTCTTAATTCTTAATTCGCAATTCCTTTCACTTGCCGCATTTCATCAGCGACCACACACTTTATTTCATCATAACTGTAATTGTCCGGCAAGATTTCTTTTATGGGCTTTAAAGCGGGCATGCCGGCTACTTTAATTGCACCTCTGATACCCTTAACTTTATCTGCTGAGACAACCCCGACGACTTTAACCAGATCGGATTCAATCAGGTGGCTCAGATGAGTAAATATGGTACGGGCGGATAAATTACGCTGCCCCGCAATTTCCCCGGCTGAGAGTCCTTTTCGAAAAAGTGCAAGTGTGACCTGGTCAGTTGAAGACACCCCCGAAACCCATCGCGTCGGTGAGTCCGAGAGCGCAGGAACAAAGGTCTCTTTTGGATCCAACGGAATTGGGGCAAGCTTTTGCAATGCTTCTTCTCCCTCCAGCGTAAGCTTCAGAAGAGGATAATCTTTCCAAATTAGTTTTAAATAACGCTGCTTCAAAAGTTGGTCGACATAATCTTTGCATTGTGTTTGCGTGTAATGCTGCAACCGGCCGTAATGCTTCGTCTTATCCCAGCCATATTCAAAAATATTTTTTGCTCTCGAGCCGGTTAAAACCTCAACTAAACGGCTTCTTCCGACCTCGCGTTTAAAATGTTTGACGGCATGCAGAATGATAAGCGCGGTCTTTTCCACTTCTGAATACTCCCCATTGGCGGCTGTTTTTTTTCCAGAAACAGAACTTTCCCGCAAACACACGTCACAACACCGCTCCGCATCGGCAGCGCCCTTATCTCCGAAATGCTCCAGAATAAACCGCCGCCTGCAGCGGCTACTATCGGCATAACCGATCATCTGATCTAACTGTCGGTGCCTATACCGCCGTCTTTTCTCGATTTCCCGGACGTTTTCAGAAAGGTCCAACTTTTGAATGGGCAGGAGTTTAAAATTCAGCATCTGGTTGCGGTCACCCAAATCTTGTATAATGTTCGCCTTCAACAGCTCTGCAATTCCGACTCGTATCTTGGTTTCGAAAAGATCAGTGGTTCTCTCCAAATAACCCATGTTGATGTGAACCAAACCCTCCTCTTCAGCGCCTTTGATCACCTCATAAATTTGGGTTAACTCTTTCCGGGTCGGCAAGCTGTTTTCGATAAACCACTTCTGCAGTCCCTGATCATCAGGCGAGTAAAGTAAGATAACCCGGGAAGGTTCGCCATCGCGACCTGCCCGGCCGGCCTCCTGATAATAGGCCTCCAAGGTACCGGGTAAAGTATAATGAATCACCTTGCGAATATCCGGTTTGTCCACTCCCATGCCAAATGCGTTCGTGGCCACGATGACGGATATTTCATTATTCATAAAAGCATCTTGAATGCGGTTGCGCTCGTAGGCACTCATGCCGGCGTGATAAAAATCTGTTTTCTGCTTGCAAATAATTCTTACAAATTCCGCAACCTCTTCCGCCTCCCGCCGCCTGCCGGCGTAAATGATCGTACTTCCCGGCTCTTTCTTTAACAGTTTCCCTAATTCAAGACGTTTGTCATTATCGTTCAGCGTGTATTCAACTTCAAACGAAAGATTGGGACGATTAAACCCGGTTACAATTTTCTCGCAATCTGGCAGCCCAAGCTGCGCGATAATATCTTCCTGAACCTTGACTGTCGCCGTCGCAGTCAAAGCCATCACCGGCGGGTTGTCGAGCGAAGAAATCACATTTTTCAAAGTCAAATAATCGGGACGAAAATCGTGCCCCCAGTGCGAGATACAGTGCGCCTCGTCAATCACAAATAAACTTATATCAACCTCGGAAAGCGCGGAGGAAAAAGCGCCGCTGCGAAATCGCTCCGGTGCGATATAGATCAATTGGAACCTCCCGTCTTTCATGTCTCGAATGCGTTCGCTTTGCTCAGAAGTTGACAGGGAACTATTGATAAAGATTGCGGCTTTCCCAGACGCCTGTAAAGTCTCGACTTGATCCTTCATCAAAGCGATGAGAGGTGAAACGACCAGAGTCGTACCCTGAGTTAAGAGTGCTGGCAGCTGGTAGCACAATGACTTCCCGGCTCCGGTGGGCATTACAACCAACGCGTCCCTTTGATTCAGAACGTGGTTTATCGCCACATCTTGCCCCGGCCGAAAGGCGGTGAATTTAAAGTAGCGGTGTAATTCTTTTGTTAGATTTAGAGACATCTGCTTATTTGAAACATCTAATTTTTTCTTCAACAAATTCACCGATAACTTGTTTTTCTTCAAGCAGTCCGATGTCTTTTAACTATCGAAATTCTGTTTTTAATTGTCCTCACACACAAGTATTTGCAACTCAATTGTCCTCGATTGAGAACCGCAAACGAGACGTTTGCGTTACTAAAGCGGAATATTCCCGTGTTTCTTCCGCGGATTCGAGTCTACTTTATTTTCAAGCATTTCAAGAGAGCGGATCAACTTCAGCCTCGTTTCTTGCGGCTCAATGATTTCGTCGATATACCCGCGCTCGGCTGCGATATAAGGATTAGCAAATTTCTTTCTGTATTCCGCTACTTTCTCGTTGGTGATCTTTTCTTTGTCGTCTGCATTTTCAATCTCTTTTTTGAATATAATCTCCACCGCGCCTTCGGGACCCATGACGGCAATTTCTGATGACGGCCACGCGTAATTAACATCACCCCGAATGTGCTTGGAGCTCATAACATCATAAGCGCCGCCGTACGCCTTTCGAGTAATGATGGTAATTTTCGGCACCGTGGCTTCGCAGTAAGCATACAAAAGCTTGGCGCCGTTTTTTATAATGCCGCGCCATTCCTGCTCCGTGCCCGGTAAAAAGCCCGGCACGTCCACAAATGTAACGATTGGGATGTTGAACGCATCGCAAAAGCGAACAAATCTGGCGCCTTTAATCGATGAGTCGATATCCAACACGCCGGCTAAGGCAGCCGGTTGATTTGCGACAATCCCAACAGACCGACCGTCTAAACGGCCCAACCCTACCACAATATTTTGAGCATAATCCGCATGAACTTCAAGAAATTCGTTGTCGTCCAAAACTCTGGTAATAATATCCCGCATCTCGTAAGGTTTATTGGGATTTTCCGGGATAATTGTCATCAAGTCTTCATCGATGCGATGGCTATCATCCGAACATTCAAATCGCGGCGGATCTTCCATGTTGTTTTGAGGCATATAACTCAATAGCTTGCGGATTGTTTGCAAACACTCAACTTCATTTTCGGATACAAAATGAGAGACTCCACTTTTAGTGGCGTGGGTTTCAGCGCCGCCAAGTTCTTCAAAAGTCACCTCTTCATGGGTCACGGTTTTGACAACTTCAGGGCCGGTCACAAACATGAAGCTGGTTTTCTTAACCATTAAAATAAAATCTGTAATCGCCGGTGAGTAAACCGCACCGCCGGCGCACGGTCCCATTATTGCGGAGATTTGCGGCACCACGCCGGAAGCCAAAGTGTTGCGCAAGAAAATATCCGCATAAGCGCCGAGACTAACAACTCCCTCCTGAATGCGTGCACCGCCGGAATCGTTCAAACCAATTACCGGGGCGCCGACCTTCATAGCCATGTCCATTATTTTACAGATTTTTTTCCCATATGCTTCAGAAAGAGAGCCACCCAACACAGTAAAGTCCTGAGAAAAAACAAATATTTGCCTGCCGTTGATAAGGCCGTGACCGGTTACGACGCCGTCACCATAATACCTTTGTTTGTCGAGACCGAAATCGCTGTATTGATGTTTAACCAGCATGTCGATTTCCTGAAAGCTGCCTTCATCCAGCAGCAGGTCGATGCGCTCGCGGGCGGTTAGTTTGCCTTTCTTGTGCTGGGCATCGATGCGTTTTTGTCCGCCGCCTAACAGAGCTTCGGATTTCTGCCGGCGTAAATACTGAATTTTTTCGGGAATTGCCATTTTGCGTTGCTTATTTTGCGAGAACTTTTAACTTTAAAAACTTAAATAATAAATAATCAAAAATCAACAGATTTAAAAACACGACAGGGCTCATTGAATATGAAGGCGCAATTACTTCGGCAACTTTCTGAAAAAAAATAACTCCACCGATTCACATCGAATTTTCGCCGAGCGTCACCGAAATTTTTTAAAAAAAATTAATTTCTCTATCTTGAGAATGAGGAAGGGCTAAATTGCTTAACTGATTTAATTATTTTCAAATAAAATTCGGTGAACTGCGGTGACTTCGGCGGGATTCGGTGGGATTCGGTGGGATTCGGTGGGATTCGGTGGGAAAAGTTATTTTTTTAAGATTACACAATGATTTTTACCTGATTATCTCACAGGTCATTCATATTCGGAATAAAGAAGTCTCACAAAGAGTAAATTAAACAATTCCATCTACAAATTCAATAACACCGCTGAGGATCTTATGAAACACACAATCAAACTCCTTTTAATATTTTTGTTAATGCACTGTTCAAACAAC
>Ga0209988_10001386_pt1 | contig 15737 bp, 17 predicted proteins | sample N075metaG_FD_183115 | JGI IMG/M metagenome (GOLD analysis project Ga0209988, IMG submission 183115) | Deep subsurface microbial communities from Kermadec Trench to uncover new lineages of life (NeLLi) - N075 metaG (SPAdes) (version 2) | ecosystem: Environmental > Aquatic > Marine > Ocean trench... | reverse complement strand
GCCGTTGGCAATGCGCTCGGTCAGAACCCGGTCGCTATCGTCATCCCGTGCCACCGCGTCGTCGCTTCCGGCGGAGGCATGGGTGGTTACACCGGTGGCTTGGACGTAAAGAGAGCCTTGATGGAGATCGAAGGGATCGATCCGGCAGACGGCGTGCACGAACGACGCGAACATTAATCAGTGAGAGGAGAAGCTAATGGCAACCCAGGCGACTATATTGGAACATCCGTGCGGTCAATGCGACGGCATCGTGGAACCCGAGCTCGTTTCGATCTATCCGTCGAGCGAAGTTTGCCTCGACTGCATGCCCAAGGCCGAAATTGAACGGCTCGAAAAAGACCTCAACCAAGTGCAGCGCCTCGATCGTGCTTCGCTAACGCAGATCCCGCTCGTACCCGGATGGGAAGTCGGCCTGCACTACCGCGCGTCGCGGTTAATCAGCGGCGATTTCTACGATGTACGCGCCGAGGGCAGCCGCGTCACGCTGCTTCTCGGGGACGTGATGGGGAAGGGGATCCCCGCGGCGCTTCTCCGGACGGGGCTTCAGGGTTCGCTCAAAGCACTCATCCCGGAGGTGTCGTCGCCGGCCGCCGTGCTCGAGAAAGCGAATCGGTATTTTCTCGACAGCGCCTCTCCTGGCCGATTGGCAACGGTTTTCTACGGGAGCCTCGATGCCGATAGCGGTGAGCTGCGCTATGCGAATGCCGGCCATCTTGCGCCGCTGCTGCGGCGCGCCTGTGGCGATTGGGACAAGCTCGACTCGACGGGTCTCGTGCTCGGTGCTATCGAGAACGCGACTTACGTTGAAAAGAGCGTCCAACTCGACCCTGGTGACATCTTGGCGCTTTTTTCGGATGGTTTCACCGAAGCGGAGAACAGCGACGGCGAAATTTTCGACGAGCAGCACATCGCTCGCTGGGTTGACACCGACCCCGACGCGCCGGCGCAGGTGATCGCTTCGACGGTTGCCGATCAGCTCGCGCGCTTCGCGCCCGGCGAGCCCAGCGACGATCGGACGCTCTTGATGGTGAAGCGCGCGTGAGCGAGATGGAGAGGATTCGTGATCAGCTACGCCGCGCACATAGCGGTGACGCGTGGCACGGGCCCTCACTGACGGAGCTGCTCGAGGATGTCGACGCCGACACGGCTTCGGCGCGGCCCATCGCGGCCGCGCATTCGATACGGGAGCTCGTGCTGCATATCGTGGCATGGCAGAAGGAGGCTACCCGCCGGGTGAACGGGGAGGGGAGCGATTTGCCTCCGGAGGAAGACTGGCCTCATGGCGTGGATGCGTGGACGGCGCTCTTGAAGGAGCTCGAAGCGAGCCACGTCCGCCTGATGGAAACACTTGCCGAGCTCGACGATAGCCGTCTCGACGGCGCCGTCATCGGTACTGGTGGGACGGTCTATCATCTTCTCCACGGGGTCGTTCAACACAATCTTTACCATGCTGGACAGATCGCATTGCTGAGACGAGCAGCCTCGGCCTGAAACCGTACGCGTGGATCTTGTAGAATGGCGGCATGAAAACCGTGACGAACAAGACGCGAACGCCGCTCAAGATCCCGCTGCCTCGCGGAAAATCGCTCCACCTCGGCCCGGGCAAGACCGGGCAGCTACGTGACGACGCCGCGGCGCAACCGCGCATCAAGAAGCTCGTCGAGGCGGGCTCGATCGAGATCTTCGATGGTGGAAAGACGGACGCGGGCACAAGTGGCATGGCCGCCGCTGCGCACACCGCGAGTAAGGGTTTCGCCAAGTCCGGCGCGAAGTCGCGAGGGGGCGATCGGTGAAACGAGAGGCCCTCGATCTCTAATCTAACCGAAAATGAATCTGCGGTAGGGAGCGAAGGAGATGGACCGGCGTGACTTCGTCGGCTTCATCAAGGCGGTCCGATTGCGTGGGACCTCGAATAAAGAGGCGAGGTACCGATCGCGGGATTGCTGAACGAGGGCGTCCATGTTGCTGCTCTCACGACCAACCGCAACTCAAGTTACGGATGCGCTCAGGTGACCCCGATGCTGATTCTCGACGATAGCAAGGTCGAAGAGGCACTCGACGGCCGCGGCCAGCTTGTCGGCGCCCCCCGGCTCGAAGTAGATTTCTCCGCACTTTGAGCACACCCAAGCCTTTACGCCCGACAGCTTCACTTTGACGCCTTCTCTCCCGAACTCCTTTTCGATGGATTGTCTCCGAAGAGAACCGCCGCACTCGCTACACGGTTGTTTCATTAATTCCGACATGAGCTATCTCCCGCTCTCTAAACCTGATCAAAATCTGTTAGCCTCGCTGACTTGGCGTCTCCCACCAGGCTTTTGCGGAATGTAGGCTGTGACGATATCGACGACGGTATCGTTGGAGTAATCGCAAACGACGTGCAACGGCGAGCTGACGCTCTGAGTTAACAAGAAACGTCCAAGTTGTTTTCCCGGAAACCCTCTTCTACCATATGGCGAATCGCGTGAAGACCGACACGATATTGCTTGGCCTCAAGTAGCGTTCGGATCTTGTCGATGAGGTCGGCGGCTTCAGGCAATTCGTTACCCAAACAGACTTTGACGTTGACGTTATCACCGCTCGCGATGCACCGTCCAGTTGAGAATGTGGCGATGTGGCGATGGCAACGGCCACCGCGAAGTCGCGAGGCGGCGATCGGTGACGCGAGAGGAAGGTTGTGTCAGCTCGAGATCGTGCGCCAGTTTCCGATGAGGTGAGCCGCTGTGCGCCACGCGAGCGCCTGTGCTGTGAGGGTTGGGTTGTGTGCGCCGCTCGTCCCCATCACCGACGCGCCGAGGATCCCGAGATTGGGTGCCTCATGTGAGAACCCCCAGCGGTCCACAACGTTAGTGTCGGCGTTGTCGCCCATGCGCGTCCCGCCATAGGCGTGTGTAGTGGGGCCCATCGTGCCGATGGATTGCCTGACCGTCTCGATGGCGCCGGCTTCCTTGAACCACTGAACCATCTTGTCTTGGATGAACGCGGCTGCCCGTTTCTCGTTGTCTTTGAAGTCGGCCGTGATCCGGCATACCGGGAAGCCGAGCGGGTCCTGCACGGTGGGGTGGAGGTCCAGGTAATTCTCCTCGTAGGGAAACGTTGTTTTTTGGAGATAGGAGCCGGTCCAGCGATCCGCGTTCTCCTTGATGAACGCTTTCCATCTAGAACCCCACCTTGGTGCGCGGCCGAACGTGTTCATCTTTGCCGCGGCGATAGGGTGCCTTTCAGTGTAGACCCAAAGGTTGCCGCCGCCGATGAAATCGAGGTCGGCATGGTCGAAGTTGTCATCGGCCCAGTTATCCACGGCGATGCCTTGGGCCGGGAGGCCGTACCAAGTGTTCAAGCTCGACGGAAATAGCGCGAGCACTCCGGCGCCAGTGTTGTGGCTCAGATAATGCTTGCCGACCTGACCATGATTGTTGGAGAGCCCGTTAGGGTAGGCCTTGGATTTAGAAAGGAGCAGCGTCCGGACGTTCTCGTAGGTGTAGGTGGCAAGCAGAACTACGCCAGCAGGCTGGAAGTAGGACTCGCCGTTTTTTAGATAGGTCACGCCGTTCACGCCGCCGTCGTCGTTCACGCTGATTTCGATGACATGGGCCTCGGTCACGACGTTCAAATGGCCGGTGGCTTGTGCTTTGGGAATCGTGGAGACGGCGGTCGAGCTCTTTGCGCCGACATGGCAGCCACCTCGGCTGCAGAATCCATGATAGACGCAAGCCGCTCGGTTCTCGTACGGCTCGGAATTGACGGCGGCCGGTCCGGGAAACGGGTGCCAGTCGAGCCTTCGCGCCGCCGAGGCCATGAGGTCGGTGAAGCCTGTGCCTCTGAGCGGGGGCATCGGGTAGGCGCGCTGGCGTGGGCCCTCGAAGATGTTGCCGCGCGCGTCGATCTTTCCTCGGATGTTGCCCGCCTGGCCGGAAATCCCGAGCGCGTACTCTGTGTGGTCGTAGTAAGGCTCGAGCTCCGCGAGATCGAACGGCCAGTCTTCCACCGTCGAGCCTTTCGGAATACGTGAGGCGCCATAACGGCGGCGCGTTTCACTCGCGACTTTGAAGTCCCAAGGATTCAGCCGAAAGCTTAGGCCCCAGTAATGTAACGATGTGCCGCCTACGGCATTCATCATCGGGTGAACCGATTGGCGGGGAGAGTCTGGCGCCGACGCGTTTGGCCGATGGACGGGAATCTCTTTATTGGCTTTCTGCGCGGAGCGCGGCCAGCCTCGGACGTTGTTCCGCAGCTCGTCTGGAGCGAAGTCAGCGCGGGAGAGCCAAGTTCCGGCTTCGAGCGCGGTAACCTCGAGGCCCGCGGTTGTCAGGGGGAGCGCTGCCACGCCCCCGACAGCGCCGAGTCCGACGATCACCACGTCGGTCTTTTCTAATCTAACGGTCACGTCGAAGGACCTCTTTCACGAAACGCTCGAAATCGTAGGCCGATCGGTGAAGGGGCCGCGGCGATTGACCGAGACGTTGGTGGTCCGCAGTGACCACGATCCGGATGCCGGGATAGCCAATCAGGTCCCATCCGACGAAGCTTGCATTGCCTCCGTAATGGGGGTCGCAGAACGTGCCTTCGAGCGTATGGGTTCGGACGAGCTCGAAGAACGTGGAGGAGTTCGGCGTAAACCCTTCGGTATTACCGCTCTCCATCTCGCGCAAGATATCGTCTTGCTCCTGCGGTGCGAGCCGAGCGAACGCGGCGTTTTTCGTACGCCGTGCGAGGGCGTCTACGGCGGCGAGGCCGGCACTATAGGCCTCTCTCGACGGCGCTAATGCATCCCCGAGCGCCCGGTCGATGTAATAGGCGGCGCGGGCTTCGGTGGCGCCGGGCCCGTTCTCGTCCGTGGGGATCAATCGCGCGACGATCGCTTCGAGCGTGGCCGCTTCCGCGGATGTGAGGGTCTCGAACGACTCCTGAGCGCTCGTCGCCCCGGTGACAAAGCTTGCGGGCACGACGGTCGCCGCGCCGAGGATGACCCGCTTGAGCAGCTCACGACGCGAGACGTTGTGTCCGGTGGCCTCGTTTTCAGCAGTCAAGGTTTCTGTCCTACGCGCTTCGACACTATCAGAAGTGCGGCGCGAAGCCGAATGGAGCCATGTCTGTGAACGAAGCTAGAGGCCAAACTTCCGAAGAACACCGCGCACGGTAACAGCAAGGGACCGACGCGTGTCCTGCGACCTTTCGTACACGGCGGGCGCGTCTCCGGAGGGAAAGACGGACGTCAGCCAGCACGTGAGTGTGTCCAGCCGGCCACCGGCCTCGGTGAAAGCAAATTCCTGTGCCGCCCGGGCAAGGTCTCGTGCTTTCTGAAAGTCACCTTCCGCGACGGCCTGTTTGGACTCCTGGCGCAGCCGGTAGCTCTGAAACGATAGGCGCATCAAGGGCGCCAAGTCCGCGCCGCAGCGCGAGCAATGTTCCGTCGCCCGAAAACGAGCCAGACAGACGGGACATCGCGGGCCCGGAGCGGTCACTTGCCCTCCACGAAGAAAACGAGCTCCTTGAGCGCGTCCACCGCTTTCGACAGCGCCGGCTCGTCCAGCTCGGCGACGGCTTTCTCGATCGTCTCGTTCAAATCCACGGCTTCCTCTTTGTCCTCGTCGTGCATGTGCGGAAGCAGCTCTCGTGAACGAGCCACCAGACGATGGGCCTCACGGGTCAACTCGGTCCATCCGGTCGACCCATCATCCTCCGGCCCATCTTGGCGTGAGGGCGAATCTGTCGAAGCCTCGTCCACCTGGAAGGCTTCTTCGGCATCCACGAACAGATCGTCGGCGTGGGCCTGAACGGTCGAGTACAACGTTTGGTGGGCCTTTTGCGCCTGTCTGATCTCCTCCTCGCTTCTGGGTTGCAGCGCCTGGTCGATGGTGATCTGCTTGGACTTGCCCGTGCATTTCTCGATGGCCGTGACTTCGAGGATGCCGTCGAGATCGAGACTCATGCGGCACAACACCTCATTCTCCTCCTCCATGGGCGTCAGACCTTCGACGGTGAACTCGCCTACTAGAAGATTCTTGAGCGCATCCGAGTCCTCCCCCTGATAGATCTCTACCTTCACGGACTCCACGTTCGGGTACGGCGTGTAGTACTTTTCGGTGCGAGTGACGGGCAGCGGCGTGTTGCGACGAATGATAGGGTGGTAGCAATGAGCATAGGAAGCGCCCTCTCTCAGACCCATGTAAGAGGGACCAAAGGAATAGGGGGAGACGTCCACCAGAACCCGCTCCACTTCCCGCCCCGCCAATCGTGACGCTAGCGTGCCGGCGCCCAGCGCCACACATAAATCCGGATGAACCTCCTGGCTGGGCTGGATGCCGAGACACTCCTCTAGCGTGCTGGCAACGAGAGGCGTGCGCGTCGAGCCTCCGACGAGCAAAACCGCATCGATGTCGGACGGGCCCTTGCCCGCGTCGCCCAAGGCCTTGGATACACTCTCCAAAGTCGACTCCACGAGCGGGCGAATCAGCTCCTCGTACTCTTCGCGCGGAATCTCTCTCTCCAAGTGCAGGGTCTTGCCTTTCCGGCTCACCAGCGATTCCTCGCGTAGCTTGGCGTAGGGCTCGAAGCTCAATGTCTTCTTCGCCTCTTCCACCGCCCAGAACAATCGCGCATGGGCCGCGCCGTGCGACTCGAGGTCGACGCCGTGCTCTGTGCGAAACTCTTCCACCAAACGCTTCACCAACAGCTCGTTGAAGTCGTCGCCGCCAAGCTGATTGTTACCGTGGCTTGCCAGCACTTCCGTCACGTCGCCCTCGATCTGGACGATGGAGACGTCGAACGTCCCCCCTCCCAAGTCGTAAACCAATACCGTGCGTGCTAGAGCACTTCGGTAGCCATAGGCGAGACTTGCGGCCGTGGGCTCGTTCAGGATTCGGATCACATCGAGATCGGCGAGCACGCCCGCCTCGCGGGTCGCTTGCCTCTGGGCATCCGAGAAATAGGCGGGCACGGTTATGACGGCTTTTTTGACCGTTTCACCGAGCACGCGGCTGGCCTGCTCGGCGAGCGCGCGCAGAATGAAAGCGGAGATCTCGGGTGGCGTGAAGAGCAAATCGCCCAGCTTCACGGACGCGTCCGACCCCATCTTCCGTTTGATACTGCGTACGGTCCTTTCGGGATAGAGAAGCTGCTGGTTGCGAGCCGCCTTTCCAATCAGAAGCTCACCGTCGGGTGCTAGCCCGACGCAGGAGGGAAGCAATCGGGAATCGGCGGGCCCCAGCACCTGCACTCTGTCGCCAAAGAAAGCCGCCACCTCGGAGTTCGTGGTGCCGAGGTCGATGCCGATGACAAGCTCGTTCAGACTCATGCCGTACTCCTTGTTTGTTTGGTTCGCGCCACTTTGACTTCCGCCGGCCGAAGAATCTCACCGTTCCATTCGAAGCCGGCGCGGTAGACTTTGAGCACTTCTCCTTCGGCGACCCGGGAGGTCTCCTCGATCTCGATAGCCTGCATCGTGTGGGGATCGAAAAGCTGTCCCTCGCACTCGAGCTCACGAACGCCGGCATCGTCGAGCGCGTTGTCGAGTCGCTCGACAATCAAAGTGCAGCCCTTGACGAGGGCCACAGTGGCGTCGAGGATCCGCTTCTCTCGCTTTCTGCGTTTCTTTTTCTTGGACCGAGCCTTCTTGACCCACTCCAAGTGAGCCTCTGCTGTTTCGACGCCCCGACCCAGGCGATCCCGGAGATCGAGCAGAACGGCGATCGTCTCTCTCTTTTCGGCCCGACCACCTTCTTCGTGCCTCGTCGTGAGAGTCTTGTGAAGCTCTTTGAATGCGCGCCCTTGTAGCTTGACTTCCCCGGTCACCGCCGTCATCGCCGAGTGGAGCGCGAAGAGATCCGCGCCGCCCTTCGCAACGCCCCCGGCTGATTCCAGCTCCTCGAAGATCTCGGCGGCGATTCCAGCGGGCGGCTCTTCGGCGGCGAGCGTCTCATCGAGCCAGGTCTCGAAGCGGCGAAGGATCGTTTGGCGCCTTGCGGCAAGCTCGTCTGCGGTCATCGCTTCCGTGCAGCGTGCAGCCAGGGCTCCGGGCCTACGAAACTACGCTTCAGGGGCTGCTCGTCGAGCCAGGACACGAGCGAGCGGCTTGGGTCCACCGCGAAGATCGATTGGGCACGGCGCCGCGGGTCTCGCAAGAGATCGTAGGCGTCCCGAATACGCTCGAACGCCGCCGGGCTTCGATCGGGCGGATGGTCTTTGATGTTTTGCAAATAGGCAGCACGGATCTCGGCGTCTCCCGCCTCGTTGGCAACGCCCAGAATCGACCGTGCGTTCTCGTGCTCGTTCATATGTCTCTTCCTGTCAGCCGTTGCGCCTATTTCGTCGCTTCCTCTTCGGGCCTTTCTCGGGCTCAGGTCCATCGAAATATTCCTGCAATGTCTCCTCTAAGGTCGCAACCGTCTCGGGGTCGTGCTTTAGGAGCTCCTCCCGGGTCGGCACCGGCGAGCCGGGAGGAGCTTCTTTGCGAAGGAGCTCCAAAAACATTTCGAGCATCTCGGACGGAGGCGCATCGATCTTGGGAAGCGTCTCGAACGTATCCAATAGCGCAGCTTCCATATCTTCGTCGAAGTCCTCTGAATCGTCATCGAAGAGCTGGTACTGCGCCTCGTCCACTGGCTTGCCAGGGGAATCGCAAGTCCCGAGATCGCTTGGCGCCCACGTCGCGTCGGGATAATCTCGCTCCTTGATTTCGAGGTGTATGACCGCCTCCGTCTCCTCGCGGCTCATCTCTTGACCTTCGTTGTCGAACATGGCGTCCCAGTAAGAAACATAGCGCGCTCGGGCTTCGAGCCTCCCGGTCTCCACCACCTCTGCCACGAGCGCCATGTCTCTCTGGCGTCGGGCGAGCTCGACCGCCGCTCGAAGGCAACCAACGAAACGCTCGTCTTGCACAACAGGAAGGCTGCGTGCGCGTAAGAGCAGAAATCGGGCTGTGTGTGGCTCACCACGAGACAGTCCCAAACCGCTGGCCACATACGCGATCTCGAGCTGCTTGCACAAAAGCGCCGTCGTTGCCAGCGTCCCGAGCTCCGGAGCATCGAGCCCCGGGCCCGCTGACTCGAGCTCGCTGAGGAGGCCCTTCTCCCATCTCGCGGGGTACTTCATATGAATGCCCGTGTCTTCACCGAGGGCGACAGCTCGGGCAACGGCCTTCACTAGAGACTCCGCTTTGTTCCGCGGCGGTTCGTTCTCTAGCGCCGCTACCTTGTCGTCAGGCAATCGACAAGCTCTGGCCACGCCGAGGAGAACGACGCTCGCGGCAAGCTTCGAATCCAACAAGAACACCGTCCGGTCATGAAAATCGGCGGCGCAGCCATCTTCTTTTATCGAGCTCGAGACCCACTGAAAAGCCGGCACCAAAGCTCTCCGGTCTCCGCTCCTGGTTTGCGGCAGGCCGTCCAGTTGCTCGATATCTTTCATCGCCAGACTGAGCTTCCGCTGCTCGAAGTGTCGAACCGCCGTCGCCGTGGTCAAGCGCAGCCGCGCCCTTCGCACTTCCGGGTTGACGCGGTCCACCTGCTCTGCCTTTTCGAGAAACCCCAACGCTTTTTTGAGCGCGTTCCGCTTTTCACACGCCTGCATGAGCTCGAGAAGCGGTGTCGTATCCTGCGGCCGGGCGTGATGCCAAGACAGAGCGGCCTTTTCCGCGGCCTTCCATCCCGGCTCCTCCCGCGCCCAGCTCAGCCAACTGCGAAAAGTTTCCGGATGCGGGTCACAGCGCGCGGCCCGCTCGAAGAGCTCTTCTAGCTCGACAAAGTATGCGTCCGGAGGCGTTGTCAGTGAAGCCGCGGCGCGCACCGATTCTGGCTGGTCCTCGTAGAACTGCTCGCAACCCACGAAGTCTCGAGCGAACGACTCCGCTAGACGCTTACGGGTATCTCGGTCCATCCGCAGGAGCAGTGCAGCCATACGCAGATACAGCGCAGCCTCTCCCAGTCCGCCTTCCGAGAACCATTTTTCGTGGATCGCGTGTCGTCTGAACTCATCCCAAAAAGCGCAGGCCAGGATGGTGTCCTCCGGCTCCAGAGCAAGCGCTATCAAGCGCCACTGGGAGGCGTTGTGCAGAGACGGGCCACCCAAAGCGGCCTTCACATTTTCGATGGGAATGTTCGTGACAAAACTACGCGCGAAGATATGCTGCCTCAGCTCGGCGACGAGCTCGGGACGAGTCTTCTCGCATTGTCGAATGGTTTCACGAATGGCTTTGAGGCATTTCCTTTGTTTGCCTTCCGCTAGAGCTTGGTCGAGTCCGTGCAGCGCCTGTCGCAGCGCCGTACTATCGCCTCCAACCTGAGAAACGAGAGGCCCGGCATCGTTAGCCTTTTGGTCGGCGACATTGCTCCGGAGCAAAGCCCGAAGAGCAGCGACGATCCGAGCGGGAGCGGAAGCGGGGTCGATGGCGCGTGCGAACTTCTCGCAACCCTCGTCGTCGCGGACATAGTAGCAGGCGATCGCTCGGATGAGATGCTTCCAGGGCGCGAGAGGGCTGCGGCGGGAGATTTCGGGCAGCGTCAGCGCTTCGTCCTCCACCGGGCCACGCGTGACCGCGCAAAAAGCCTCCCAAGCCGAGGAAGCTGCGACTCTTAGAGGATGGTCCGCCGGAAGACGGGCACATCGCGCGAGGGCAGGGAGGTCGCTCACCTCGCTTCCAATGGCAGCTTCGACGCGGTGGATCGTCTCAGGCGAAGGGTCAGAAGCGGCAAGCGGCGCCAGAAGCTCGTCGAAGAGACCGAATCGCGCCTCTAACTTCGCGCGGACATCCGGCAGTCGAGCCTGCGCGGAAGGGTATCGCGCTTCGACGAGCTCCACGAGCGCCATAGCCTCGCGCGCCATCTCCGGGCCGAAGGCATCAATGCGGGCAAAATAGGCATCCACCAGCAGGGTTTCTGACTGAGCAGACGGACTTTCACCGTGATAGGTCTTGGCCTGCGCCACCGCATCCTTGAGCCGCCCGCTCGCGATGAGCCGCCCGATGGCGATGGGAGCGGGAGCCTCGTCTCGCGCTTTGGCAGAGGGCACACCTTTGCCGTGGCGAGTTTGCTTTGCGCTCGTTTTGAGAGACTTCGACCCCGAATTTCGCCGGTTCTTTCGCTTCCGCCTCTGAGACAACCTTATAAATTGAGAGGGGAAAATAGCACCCTCGTTTCCATAACTTGCTGGCCAGCACTCTAGATCGAACGGGCGCTGTTTGCAACGATTGTCGGGTGCTTGCGTCATTAGCTGTTTTGCAACAGCGAACGGAGCAAGTACCGAGCTACTAGCTGTCGGCCTCCGACTCGGGCGTTTCGTCGATGTGGACTTTGATGTGAACCCACTTCCCCTGTTCGAACCTCGCCACCGACAGCACGCAGCGTAAGATGTGTCCCGCAAGAATCGCGCCCCACACGTCCGTGCTCTCGAGCGCGCGCGTCGATTGCGTAATTGTCAGGTAGCCGATGGGCACCAGGAGCTGGGAGATGAGTGTGATCACGAGAGGGCTCCGCGTATCCCCGGCGCCTTGGAGCGCGCCCGTGTAGTTGAGCGCGACGGTGACGAAAAGCGCGGATAGGCTGAGGTAGCCCAAGAGCTCGGTGCCGAGCCCGAGCACGATCGGCTCTCCGATGCCGAACACGCCGAGAAGTTTGTCGGGTATCAGCACGAACAGCGTTGCGAAGGTTCCGGCCAGGATCAAGCCGAACATGGCGCCCGTGCGTGCGGCTCGGCGCGTGCGGTCGGGAAAGCCCGCGCCCAAGTTTTGCCCTGACACGGTTGACGATGCCGCCATCAATCCGACGGAGGTCCACGTCACCAGCGAGAACAGCTGGGTGTAGCAGACAGCATAAGCGGCCTGCGCTTCGGCGCTGTAGGGGAGGGAGCCCACGAAACCGACAAGAGCAGCGCCACCGAGATTCATGGCAATGCCTTGAAACCCGGTTGGGAGCCCGAAGCGAAAGAGCTCTCGGATGATACTCCAGTCGGGGCGCCATGAGATCTTCTCCGGGAACCGCACGACGAGCTTGTTTGTGAGCAGCAGGTAGAATCCATAAACCGCCACGATCCCAGAAGCGATGACCGTCCCCATCGCTGCGCCCAGCGTCCCGAAGGCCGGAATCGGGCCCCACCCGCGGATGAGAATGATGCTTCCAATTAGGTTGAGCACCGTCATCGCAACGCCGAGTCGCAGAGGTGTTCGGGCATCGCCAGCGGCGCGAAGCACGCCAGCAATCATGTAGTAGAGCAGCATGCCGAAGCTGAAGAGGAAGAGCGTGCGCAGGTAGGGGAGTGCTTCGGCATGTACCGCGGGTGCGGCGTTCAGAAGTCCGAGCAAATCCGACGCGAAGAAGAGTCCGACGGGAGCCAGTACGAACAGAATCATGAAAAGCGCGATCAAAAAACCTTGAAATACGACACGATTGACCTTGTCCGGCTCTCCGGCCCCTGCGAAGCGCGCCACGAGGATCCCCATGCCAGTGAAGACGGAGACGACGAACACGATGACGACGAGGAATATCTGCCAGCTGACGCCAATGGCGGCGTTTCCAGTAAAGCCGACGAAATGGCCGACCAGGGTGTGGTCGACGATACCTTGAGCGCCGGCAATGATGTTTTGCAGCATCGTCGGCCAGGCCAGCTTCCACACGGCTCTCGAGATCGGTCCGTGGACGATATCGGGGTCGAATGTCTGGGTCTTTTTTGCGTCTTTGGTCATGGTGCGCGAATCGCGCATTGTACATGGTCTTGCTTTTGACTGCGCGTGCTAACATGCGCGTCTAAGAATCAACTCTATTTCTCTTTTGGAAGGAGTACGTTTACGAAATGTCATCCGACAAGCCCGATTATCACGATGCCGATTTAGTACTTCGCGTCTACGACATGCGCCGGGAAGCCAAGACGCGCGAGAATCGCGATGCCATCAATTTTCAGTTCTGGCCCAAGAGCTATGACGACGTCAAAGAGGTCGGCAAGTTCGACAATCCTTTGAACGCCGCGTGGCGCCAGTTGAGCACCTATTGGGAAATGGTCTTCGGGATGGCGAAAAACGGTATCGTCAATGCTGAATACTTGACCCAGAACAATGGTGAGGGTCTTTTCTTCTTTGCGAAGATCGCACCGTTTTTGGACCAAATCCGAGCAGACGGATCGCCGAGGGCATTCCAGAACGTCGAATGGGCCTCCAAGGAAACGGAGAGCGGACGAGAGCAGTACGCGTACATTCAGGGCGTCATCAAGAAGCAGTTGGAGTCCGACTAGCCACCCCGTAAGTTGCGATAGCAGGGCATGCCTCGCGCGGGTGCCCTGCTGTCGCCCTGCTTCACGGCGAGCCCGTCTTGGACGTTCCGACGATCGGAAGCCGAGGCCGGTTGCTTTGGAGGAGCTCTACTTTCTCACCGTCGTTCCCTGAACCTCGAAGCATTTCCAACAAGCTCGTCCCCGTCATCACCGCCGGCGGCTCTAGGCCCGCGATTCCGAGAAAGGTCGGGGCGAGGTCGGTCACGCTTACGAAGTCTTCGACCGCGCGTCCGGGGCGGATCACGCCGGGCCACCTCATGGCGAGCGGGACACGAGCTCCGCAGTCGTACAGGTTTCCCTTGCATCGAGGGAAGGGCATCCCGTGATCGCCCGTCATGACCACGACCGTGCGCTCGAGCTCCCCCGCACGTTCCAACGCCTCGAGTAGCTCGCCCACCTAACGATCGAAACGCTGGACATCCCAGTAGTAGTCAGCGACGTCGCCGCGTATCTCCGCGCTATCGGGAAAATGCGCCGCGAGAGCGATGGCGTCGAGGTCCATACCGCTCGCTGCCCCTGAGCCTTTCTCGTAGCCGCGATGCGGATCGGAACTTCCAAACCAAAAACTGAACGGACGATCCGCAGGACGCTCGCCGAGGAATGTGTCGAAGTCCTCGTAGAGGTCTCCGGCGGGGTTGCGAGCCCGTCCGCCCGGTTCGAGCCTTCCTGGCCCCCCAGCCTTTGCGTGTATAGCCGACGGAGTACCCCGCGTCCTCGAGCAAATCCGGATAAACGGGAAACTTTGCTTGAAGCGTGCTCCAAAGGTTCGCGCTCTCCTCGAGACGCCAGTGATATTGACCCGTGAGGATGGCCGCACGGCTCGGCGTGCATGACGGCGAGGAGATGTACGCGTGATGGAACGGAATACCCTCGCGCGCGATGCGGTCGAAAGTCGGCGTCTTGACGACGGGGTCAGCGTAGCTCCCCGCGTGCGGCCACCCCCAATCGTCAGCGATGGCGAAGAGGATATGGGGCGGCCGGTCTTGCGCGGTCGCTGCCCTCGCAACGAATGCGAGAAGAAGCACGCTGAGAGTATTCTTCCAACACACAGCAGATTGTATTCATAAGCGGTGAGGTTTGCGCAATGTCCCCTCTTTTTAATACTGTTCTAGCCGATTCGGGAGGGTCAAAGTATGGCAATCAATGACAGCGCCAGGTGGGTCCTACTGGCATCCATGCTCTTTAGCGCCGCGGTGCCGTCCGCGGCGGCTCTCGAAGAGATGACGCTGGTACCGTTCGACTCCGATCGTTTCCGCTTCGATGCGCAGGAGCACCGAATCGTCGAGCACCTTGGTCGGCAGAGCCTTCAGCTCCAGGGCGGCGTGGTCGTGCTCGACGATGTTGCCTTCACCGACGGCGTCATCGAGTTCGACATCGCGTTCACGGGTGAGCGCAGCTTCTCGGGCGTGTTCTGGCGCATGCAGGACAATGCGAACTTCGAGGATTTCTACTTGCGTCCCCATCAAAGCGGATTCCCCGATGCCACGCAATATACGCCCGTTTTCAACAGCGTCTCCGCGTGGCAGCTCTACCATGGAACCGGCTACAGCGCGGCGGTTCCACTTCAATATGACCGATGGATGCACGTGAAGCTGGTCGTGAGCGGCACCCAGGGCGAGATCTACATCGACTCCGATGAGCCCGTTCTGGTGATGCACGAGCTCGAGCGCGGCGCCACGGCCGGTACCATCGGCCTGAAGGCGTCGGAGCTCGCGCCCGCGTGGTTCTCCAATTTTCGCTACGAGGTTGGTCGGGCTCCAGCACTGAAAGGCACGCCGAAACCGGCAGCACCTGCAGCCGAGGGAACCGTCCGGCAGTGGAATGTCTCGAGCGTATTCGACGAGACCGCACTCGACTTCCATTACCAACTCGCCGACGCGCCGCTCGAGGCGCTCACGTGGTCGCCTCTCGCGTCCGGCCCGACCGGCATTGCCAACCTCGCGGAGCTCGCGGGTGTGAGCGAAACCGCCAACACCGTTCTCGCGCGCGTCAACGTGCGCTCCGATCGCGAGCAAAGCATCCGGGTGGCGTTCGGTTACAGCGACCGCGTCAAGGCCTACGTCAACGGGGACAGGGTCTACACGGGCAACAACGGCTACCGCAGCCGTGACTATCGATATCTTGGAACGATCGGCCTGTTCGACGAGATCGCTCTGACGTTGCACCCGGGCATGAACGAGCTGACCTTCGCCGTCACCGAAGACTTCGGAGGGTGGGGAATTCTCGCTCGTTTTCTGGACACCGATGGTGTCACGATCGTCCCGTGATTGCTCGGCGGTTGGATTTTGCGGGCACCCTGCTGTTTGTCTTTTTCACAGCCTGCGCCTCGGGCGAACGCGTAGAGCTTCTGCTCCGTGGCGGGCTTGTCTATGATGGGTCGGGCGCGGAGCCTTCGCTAACCGACGTCGGGATTGACGGAGACCGCATCGTTTTCGTTGGTGACGCGGCGGCGAAGGGCGTGAGCGCCGAGACCGTTCTCGATG